>Ga0315284_10013867_pt1 | contig 11485 bp, 10 predicted proteins | sample YL17G09_16_MG_FD_203696 | JGI IMG/M metagenome (GOLD analysis project Ga0315284, IMG submission 203696) | Sediment microbial communities from Yellowstone Lake, YNP, Wyoming, USA - YL17G09_16 | ecosystem: Environmental > Aquatic > Freshwater > Lake > Sediment | place: USA: Wyoming | collected... | reverse complement strand
ATTCGCCACGGGATTGAAAGACAGAATTACCCCGTAAAATCGCAAAAAGCAGCGATCACGGGGTAAACACGTGATGACGGAGTCATTTTACGTGTTAGGCCTGTAGCTCAACTGGCTAGAGTAGTGGTCTCCAAAACCATTGGTTGGGGGTTCAAATCCCTCCAGGCCTGTAGAAAGCACCTCGCAGGGATAATTACCTACGAGGTGTTTTATTAAGGAATATCACAGCTGTTTTGAGATTGCTTCCCCCCGCTTGCAATCTGCGGGGGGTAAACTACTCGCAATGACAATAAGAAGATAGATCCCTGCTTACTGCTTGCTGGGATGACAAGAAGAGACTGGATTTCCGCTAACAATCTGCGGGAATGACAAGAAGAGACTGGATTCCCCGATATGAAGAGATTTGTGAAGAAATATTATTTATGCGCCATTATTATTTTTACTTTTATAATGACTGCCTGTGATGAGATTGTTGATATCAAGAGCATCTGGCCTCCTGCAGAGGTTAATATTGACGGGCAGTCGTTTGACTGGGACTTAAGGGCGTTTACAACCCTGATGAATAAAAATATTGGTGTGGGTATTCAGAATGATTCAAAGAACCTGTATATTATTTTTGCCCTGAGAAACAGGATGTGGACTGACCTTATGCAGAAGAACGGGGTTACTCTGTGGATAGACAATAAAGGAGGGGTTCAGCCGGAATTTGGATTGCGGTATATAGGCAGGATTCATATAGTAGAAGTGGAAAAAGACAAGGGCAGCCGACTGCCTGCCATTAATCCACCGGATAAAAAGACCGACTATTATTTTTCCATAGAAGATTACATGATGGCTATTGACAGGGTAAAAAATGTGCAGGAAAAAATTATGCCTGATGGTTCTTCAGGGCCTGCCGCAAATTTCAGCATGCCGTCTATTTACAACCCGGCATATATTTATGAATTCAGTATACCGCTGGCAACAGGCGCAGATTCGTTTGGGATTGGGGCAATACCCGGGCAGACGATTAGTATTGGGCTTCAATGGGGCGGGATGGATGATGCGACACTTCAGAGGATAAGGGAAATGGTGGCGATGGGTTTGGACCCCTCTTCAATAAGTGTGCCTCAAACAAGGCTGGTATGGGCGAGGATTAGATTAGCTGACAAGAAGGAAGATAATAACCGATAGGATGTATTCCCATACCTTAGGTCTGCATCCGGGAACAATTTTTCAGGCAACTGCGGAACTCCTCTGTTCCAAAGAAGCGTCGTTAGTCGTTGGTCGTTGGTGAAGAAACGGCCCTCCTACGCCAAGGCTACGGAAGGGCAGGCAGCAAAGGCAACAACTGCAGGCCGTGGATCGCATGCCGCAGGGAAGAAACCTTCATACGCGGAGGTGAAAAGCACTTCGCAGTGACATATTATTAAATTATGATTATTAATAGTGATATTTCATATACACTGATAAGGAAAAGTTTTTTAAGGTATAGAAGAATAAAGATTAACAGCGATGGTAGTATTATTGTAACCGTGAACAGGACTTGCGGGAAAAAGGATATTAAGAAATTTATTGAAGAAAAGAAAAACTGGATAAATAAAACCGTTAATAGGTTAATGCAGAAAAAACAAGGCAATGAAAGCCTGGTTATTGAAAAAAAGGGGCAGTTACTGCATTGCGGCCAGTGGTACAGGATAAAAACAACTGAAGCGGATGAAGCAGTGAAAAAAATCTACATCAATGAAGCTGATAGAATTATTAGTTTAAGTTTAAACAATGAGAATGAAGGACTTAAGGATAAACTGGATAATTGGCAGAAAGAAGTTTTTAAAAAAACCGTAGAGGCTCTCGCGGGTAGAATCGGCAGGGCTAACGGCATTGAATATAACTGTATTATCGTTAGAGGCCAGAAGTCAAGATGGGGCTGCTGTTCGTCAAAAAACAATATATCATTGAACTGGAGGCTTATAAAAGCTCCGGCGCATATACTTGAATACGTTGTAATACATGAACTTTGCCATATCAGGGAACGGTCGCATTCGGGCAGGTTCTGGTCTATTGTAGGTTCTCTTTATCCCGGCTATAAAGAAGCTAAAAAATGGCTTAGAGACAACGGCGAGTTATTGTATTTGGAATGTTGAAACAAATGCACAAAGTAACTTTTCATTGAGATTGCTTCGCCCTGATTAGTCGGGGCTCGCAATGACAACTTATATAAGACGTTTGTATTAATCAAAAAGTTGAGGATTAACCGCTATATTAAGCTCTATTGACTTAAAAACTGTTCCGGAAGCCAGTTCACCGTTCTCAAAATACTCTTCTTTTTTTATCAGGTTATCTGCGGGGTCAACTTCAACCCTGAAATAATTATCGCATGTTGAAGAAGGCGAAGATATTTTAACTGTTAGGTAATTATTATTTATATCATTGCTTTTTTCAAGCGATGCTTGCCAGCCCTGGCGTATAAGTCCTTTAATAGTTTCTATGCTATGCCCCCAGCCTGATTCATAAATCTTATCGCCGCGAATTGACAGGACCATTTTATTCTCAGGCTTAAAACATATTTTAAACGGGCTCAACACCCCGCCCATACAGGCTTTGACTTTACCATCCTTGTAAATTACTGAGGAGCCCTTGTTTGCACCTCGCAGGATTTTTATGTATATATACCCGGGCCTGGAAAAGATATACTGCATGGTCCTGGCGGAAGTTTTTTTGCCTGATTTTTGGAAACTGTCAATAATGCAGTTATAGGTGTTTATGGTAATATATTTTAAAGAAACCAATCCAAGAACAGAGTTAACGGTTGTTTCCTGAGCGCATACTGACATGGAAACAAACATCACCGCAGAAAATAGTATTAGATGTTTTTTAAACATATTAAGCACTACCTATACAACCCCCGGGGCAATACAGTCATTAAAAACTATATTTTACTTTTAAGTAAAGGTTGCTGTTATCACTGTAATTGCCGAGTATAGAGCCATTGGCTCCGCCATAAATATTCGTGCCGACATAAATGTTTACGCCTTCAGACTGGGACAGCCTTAAATTGGGGGAAATCAGATAGCCCTCATTGTCCGGGTCAATTGAACAGAAAGCAAAGAGTTCAAATGCGCTGCTGTCTCCTTCGCCGAATTTCTTTTCAAGCCCAAGCCCTATTGCCTGCGTGGTGAAGAATCCCAGGTCCATCCCAAGCCCGCTTACCGGAGTATAAACCCCCGGAATTCCGTCTTTCTCGGCACCCGTTCCAGACTGGAACTCCTGAGAATACTGTAAGCCCGCAGTTATACCAAGCGGAAAATCATATTCAAGGCCAAGTATCCACTGTAAATAGGGGTTCTTGAGACATAGGTCTGATTTTGCCGTATCCTGTGTTATGAAACCCGCAATTTCAGTGTTTATGCCTACGGAGCCTATGCCACCGTCAAAATCAAAACCTATCATCTGTATTTTTCGGAATTGAAAATTTTGCAGAAATAAATCAGCGGCTTTAATAGACGGCATGTCCTCCCAGCCGTTGAAGTAACTCACAGCAACGTCAACTTTTGAAAGGATGGTTTTTGAGAACCTTAAACCCAGTTCCGAATCCGAAAGCTTAAAAGCGGGAAGAGGGGTGGCATCAAGGACTGTAGTGTCTCCCTGCGCCCACTCAGAAGTGTTTGACGGAAACACAGTCCTGTCTGCAAAGGGGACAAAAACCGCCTCAAGTATGCAATCTTTTATATAAAAGTCACTTTTTAACGCCAGGACACCGATTTTCCTGTCAATTTTTTTCTTTGACGGGTCCCTGTAATCTGAAGGATTAAGCACATCTACGGCATTATTTTCTTTGCTGGCGCCCCAGCTGATTATCTGCTTGCCGATACGGACATCGCAGAGTTTTGAATAAAGGTCAACATAGGCTTCCCGGAGGTCATATTCATAACTGATGCTGTTTGAAGAGGTGAGCATCCGGACGTTGGGGGTAAGGACAAGCCCTGCGCTTTCAGACAGGTGAGATATGATTTCCATCCTGAATAAGTCATTTTTTGACTCACTGTAGCCGAACGGGCTTGAGAGGTTTAGTTTCAGCTCTGGTGCCAGAAAACCCTTGAACTCAAGGGCGTCTTTGGCGGTTGAAGGAAGTGAAAAACCAAAAACCAATAATACCGCAAGATAAAAAGATAATTTTCTCATTTTGCTGCCTCCTTTGGCTCAGCCTTTTTGTAAAGGGCATCACGGTTAAATATTCTTGTAAGCGAGCGCTTATTGAAAATGCTTGTATCTATACCGCTGTCAACGTAGATATTAGTGAAATCAATTATGGTTTTATGGTTTTTCTCTATATCGTTCATGATGACTTTTGCAGGCAGTTGGTATCCTTTAATTTCCTTTAAACTATCAATAGTTTGTATCTTTTTCAGAACTCCAAGTTTGTTGTAATATTCATCTTTTAACGATATGAATTTTTCTTTCCATATCCAGGAAATCACCTTAGTGTAGCCTGAGTCCGTATATTCCGCTGTAGGAACGGATTCAACTTTATAGCAGTCATAGTTTCCTGTTTTTTCCGTGCCTAATAGTTTATAGGTGTAGTTCTGCAGTTTTCTGCCTTCAAGGTCTTCAAAGGTGAAATCAGAGCCCATGAAAACCCCTTTTTTACCGTGTGAGGTTATCATGCTGGTTTTTTTGTAGGCAGGCAGGTATATCCACATGTTGGTCTGGCCGTTTTCCGCTATGCTCAGGAAACTTGAACCTTTCTCATCCGGCGGACTAAGGAACCACATTATTGTGCTGTCCTTGCCTTTTCTGGCGGTAAGAACACTGCGCACCCTTTTATTGTTTTTCTGGTCAACCAGAGTCATGGTCATTTCAGATATCATATCCGCAGGTTCTTTTATATTGTCCGCTTTTGTCATGATATCAAGTGCGCTTAGAGGCTTGTCACTGCCGCTTTCTGCCGCGATAGCGGCCAGCGGGACTGATGCGATAAATAAAATAGCGGCGGCTGATAATACCAGGTTCCTGAATTTCATTATTATTCCTCCTCATCTTCAAATATTCTTATCTTGTGTTTTATTTCGGGCTTATAAATAGATAAGATTGCGGCAAGCAGAGTTATAGTCGCAAGAACTGCCAGTATCATTGAAATTGACACCAGCAGGCCCAGCAGTCTTAAAGGCATAAGGAATGAAAACACAAGCACCAAAAAACCCAGCGATATTGATACTGCATTTGATAAAACAGCCGGGCCTACATTGCTTATGGATGAAAAGGTCGCGTCTTCCAGAGACATGGTATTCGCAGCCAGGCAATACCTGGCGATATAATGCTCGGCATAATCAATTCCCACTCCTATCACTATGGAGATTATTATTGCGATTTCAATACTGAAGTCAATGCCTGCCAGGCCCATGAAACCAAAAATTATCACCATGGTAACCGATAACGGGACTATACTAAGCAAGCCAAACGGCACTGAACGGAAGAGGACTATGCCCACTATCAATACGGCAATAAGCGAAGTTATTATGCTCCATATTGAGCTTATCGCGGTCATATGGGAGAGTTCCATAGTAAATACCGAAGAACCGGTTATGCTGTAAGTTACGCCTTTTGGAAAATGTTTTGGGATGAATTCATTTACTTTGTCTACTATTTTTTTAACATCCCTGCTATACATGGATTCCATTCTGACATTCATATGGGCGGCATCACAATCGCTGTTTATGAACATTTTGAGGTCCTCAGGGTCACCAGACATGGAGTAAAGCAATAACGCCTGTGAAACAGCTTCCGTGGTGGGGGGGATTATCTTATATTTGGGGTCATTGTCGTTTATTGCCTGGTTGATTGAGCAGACGATATCGGCTATTGATGATGCGGAACCGATGCCATTGATGCTTTTCAGGTAGTTTTCCAGAGAAATCATTTCCTTCAGCACAGCAGGGTCTTTTATGTTACCCCTGATTAAAATACTCATATTGGCGGAACCGCCAAAATGCTCATTGCTTATCCTGTTTGCAAGGCGCACCTCGCTGTTTTTATCAAAAAACCTGTCTATACTGCTTTCAATCCTAAGCCGGGTGATACCCCAGATAAAAACAAGGGTGGTGATTATATAGAAAATAATAATCAGCCGTTTGTTTTTTACTGTGAACCCGGCAACAGCGTCCGCAACATTATGAAATATGCCTTTGTGGCTGGAAGTCTTTTCAGCCAGCCCTTTGGGAACAGGCAGGAGAGTCAATAGAGCAGGTAGCATTGTAATTGAAAGTATCCACGCCCATAATATACCAAGCGAGGAGAAAAGGCCCATTTCAAACAGCACAGTCAGGGTGGAAGTTACCATTGAAAGAAAACCCAGTATGGTAGTCAGGGCGGCTGCGGCTATGGGAACAAAGAGTTCGTCAATAGCATGAGCGGCTGCCTTTTTTCTGGACAAGCCTGCAGCTATGTGATGATAGAACTTCATGATTACATGTATGCTGTAGGCGCAGGCAAGAGCAAGCAATATTACCGGCATGGCACTGCTTATCACCATCATTGGCCTGCCCAGAAAACCCATAATCCCCACAGGAACCAATACGCTAAGTATGACCACCAGGAGGGTAAGTAATACTCCCTCAAACTGCCTTAATCCCAGGTAAAGAATGAAAGTGAGAATTAATATAACGAGGGGGACTAATATCAGCAGGTCTTTCCTGATGGATCTTCCAATTATGCCCGCGATTACCGGCACGCCGTTAATATGTATTTCTTCAGGCCCGATTTCCGGAGTGATGATGTCTTTGACTGTGTTATAAATAACATCGGAATCAACGTGAGTGAAGGTAAGAAAAACGAAAACTGACAGAAATTTCTTGTCTTTTGAAACAAAGGTGCCGACTATGTTCTTGTCGCCGGTAACTGAAGCCTCAAGCTTTTTAAATTCTTCAGGAGTAGCGGGCACATTTTCCATAACAGGCAGTATTTCAAGCCCGCCGTCAATTCCAATAATCCTGGTTGCATTGGCAAGGCTTTTTACCCTGTCTATATAAGGCACTGCCATTAGTTTCTCAGTAATGCGTTTTAGTTTTTCAAGAGTTTCCTTATTATAGACTGTTTTAGTTTCCTGTCCAATCGTGATGCCTATAAAATCTGAAGAGCCGAATGTTTTCTCAAGGTCCGTCAGCGCCACCCTGGAAGGCATATTTTTCGGCAGCATTGATACTACATCATCTTTTATCTTTACCTTGAATATTCCCAGCCCCAGCAGCAATGAAATTATTATAGGCACAATAGCTGTAACCACAGGATGTTTTGAAATAAGTTTTCTTAAGAAATTCATTGATTATTTTCCCTTCCCATTAGTTTCCAGAGACTCAGTGATACTGAAAAGGTTTTGCATGATTCTCATCAGGTCCTGCCGGTCTCTTTCATTTAATTTTCCCAGGATGCTTATTGAGTGTTCTGCCTGAACGCTGATTATCTTGTCTATTGTTTTTTCAGCTTCAGGAGTAGGGGTTATATACACTATCCGCCTGTCGCTCCTGTCGCGTTCCCTTTTAATATAATGGTTTACTGAAAGGCGGTTCAGCATAACTGACATAGTGCCTGCAGTGACACCAAGAAGGGCGCTGAGTTCGTTAGCCGTGCATTTGCCTCTTGTAATAATTGCGCGCAGTGTGATATATTGCTGAATGGTGATATTAATTCCGTATATTTCCCTGGGGTTTCCTACCTGAAAATGCCGTATAATGGCAGGAAGGAATTTATCAAGTATGAGTATGTATTCTTTTGCAAGCGAGCTGTTCAATTGTTTGACCCTCAAATAGTTTGATTAACAAAACATTATTTTACCACAGATTGTTTTTTTTGTCAAGAAAAATATTATTTCAATATATGACAGCTGTACAGGAATAATAAAAGCTTTTTATGGACATTCTGGACATTCTGGTTGACATTGATAGTTGCTGTTGATATAATTTGATTTATTAGGTTATTTGATTCTGCTTTTGGAAAAATCCGGAGCTTTATTCCGAACGAAGTTATGTACCGGACAGAAAGTGTGAGTTTCTATCGTATATGTCCAAATTGGACAGCAATGAGTTTCTATCGCAAGTTAAAAGAAAGGGGATTTAATATGAAAAAAAATATTGCCATGCTGCTGTTATTAGTTTTAACCGTTACAGCAGGGTGCAGGGCAAACAAGGATATTGTAAGAGCAACCGGCACCATTGAAGTAAGGGAAGTTGATATAGGGTCGCGCATAGGCAGCAGGGTTACCACATTGCTGGCTGATGAAGGCGCTTCAGTTAAGAAAGGCGATGTCCTTGCTGAACTGGATAGCGGCATTGTAAAAGCTCAGAAAGATATTGCAGAAGCGCTCTATGACCAGGCAAAGGACAACTATGACAAGGCAAAGAATTTGTATGAAAGCGGGGCTGTCCCGCAACAGCAGTTTGACCAGGCTAATACAAATCTTATAAATGCCCAGTCAAACAGGAAACAGGCGGAAATAATGCTCAATGAAGCAAAAATTATTGCTCCGTGGGATGGAGTTATACTTGAGAAAAACATTGAAGTGGGAGAAATTGTTTCGCCAAATGCTCCAATGTTTGTCTTGGGAGACCTTACCACAGCGAAAGTTTCCATTTATGTTCCTCTTCCCCAACTGGGGCTGATTAAGCTGAACCAGCCTGCAAAAGTAATGGTTGATTCTTTTAAAAAGTGGTTTGACGGCAGGGTGACATTTATTTCGGGCAAGGCGGAGTTTACGCCAAAGAACATCCAGACGAAAGACGAGAGGGTGAAGGAAGTGTTTGAGATTGAAGTAACAGTTCCGAACCCTGATTATGAACTGAAGCCGGGGATGCCTGCGGACGTGGAAGTATTAACGGCAGTCCGCTGAAGAAACGGCAACAACTTAATGGTCGTTACGTCGATACGTATTTACGTCCAAAAGCAACGACAACCAGGAACCGAGAAAGATTCCTTGTATTTGTTGAGATTCCCACGGTCGCTCGCTACCCCTCCTCACTTTTGTTCGGAGAGGCTTACAGCTCGGAATAACAGGTATCGGACACATATGTTTAAGGATGTTTATGAAAAATGTGGTAGAAGTGAAAAACCTGAAGAAATATTTCTATGATGTCCACGCTATAGATGGCTTGAGTTTTGAGGTGCGGGAGGGTGAGATATTCGGGTTCATCGGTCCGGACGGCGCAGGAAAGACAACGGCTCTGAGAGTTATCAGCGGAATTATGCTCCCTACTTCAGGAGAAGTAAAAGTCCTCGGTTACAACATACCTGAAGAAGCCGAGGCAATAAAAGAACATATCGGCTACATGTCTCAGAAATTCAATCTTTATACGGATTTAACCGTTGAAGAAAACATTAATTTTTTTGCTGATGTATTTCTTATTGAAAAGCAGGTTTTAAGCCAGCGGCTTGAAAAATTGCTTAAAATGACAAGGCTTGCAGGTTTTGAAAAAAGACTGGCAGGAAACCTGTCAGGAGGAATGAAACAGAAGTTGTCTTTAATCTGCACTCTTATACACAGGCCGCAACTGCTTATACTTGATGAACCTACAACGGGAGTTGACCCGGTATCCAGGAGAGAGTTCTGGGAGATTTTACAGGAAATAGTCCTTGAAGGCGTTACCATTATTATAAGCACTCCATATATGGACGAAGCGGAATGGTGCGGCAGGATAGGGCTGATGTTCAGGGGAAGGATAATATCAAGCGACACTCCGCAGAAAATGAAACAGGGGTCAAACAGGGTAGTGGCTGATGTTTTTCCCATTACAGGGAAAACTGAAGATTTATCTGCAGGCCTTCATTCTGCCCAAGAGCCTGACTTTGGCGGTATATTCAGCAAGTTACGCGGTATTACCGATATACAGCTTTATGGCAGGAAATATCATGTGGTGCTGGAAAACGAAGCGGCGCTGGAAGAACTTAAGGATAAAATGAATGGCATTGCGCAGGTTAATCAAATTTCCGCTTCCATTGAAGACATCTTTGTGGACAAGATAAGAAAACTATGAAAGAAACAGTCGTCAATGCGGTAAAACTGGTAAAGAAATTCGGCGGCTTTACAGCCGTTGACTCGGTGTCATTTGAGGTATCAACGGGGGAAATCTACGGATTCCTCGGGGCAAACGGCGCAGGTAAATCCACCACCATAAAGATGCTTTGCGGGATACTTGAGCCCACTTCGGGTGATGCGATGGTCGGCGGATACAGTATAAGAAAAAATCCTGAAAACATTAAAAAACAACTCGGCTATATGTCTCAGAAATTTTCCCTCTACACCAGCCTGACCGTCAAGGAAAACCTTACATTTTATGCGGGAATCTATGGGCTTAAAACCGGCGAAATCAAGGAAAGAACGGCAATCATAGTTGAAAAAACGGGCTTAGCAGGATATGAAGACAGAGAAGTGGGTATTATGCCGGGAGGTTTGAAACAGCGCGTGGCGCTTGCCTGCGCAATAATTCACCAGCCGAAAATACTATTTCTGGATGAGCCCACAGCGGGAGTAGACCCATTGCTTAGGCGGAGGTTCTGGGAGATTATAGATGAATTATCAAAATCAGGCACAACGATTTTTATTACCACCCATTATATGGATGAGGTTGAGCACTGCCACCGGCTTGCCCTGATGCATGCAGGCAGGATAATAAAAGAAGGAACGGTAGAGAATATAAAAGCAGCCACTTTTACCGCGCCGATAATGGAAGTTGAGGCGGCTGATGTAGTGGCGGCATATAAATGCCTTTTTGCCGGCAGGAGCAAGTTTAAGGAAATATCCATGCATGGTTCATCCGTTCATATTATTCCATCGGCTGATGTGGCTAAAACCGGAGAGCTTATAAAGGCGATGCTGTCATCGGAAAATATTAAATTCAAGGAAGCGGTGCTTATACAGCCAAGCATGGAGGATGTTTTCGTTAACCTGGTAAAAGTATATGAAAACAGCTAAAGGCCACATTAATCTGCATAGAGTGATACCCGTGTTCAAGAAAGAGTTTTTACATATCCTCCGTGACTCCCGGTCCCTTGCTGTGGTGCTGATAGGCCCGGCGTTTATGCTTTTTCTTTACGGGTATGCGGTTACTTTTGACATAAAGAAGGTTGAATTGGGAGTGGTTGATTACAGCTGTACCACTCTAAGCAGGGAACTGGTCGCTAAACTGACTGCATCGGGGTATTTTGAACTTTATAAAGAAAAAACAGAAAACGACAGCATGGGAAACTACATAAATGCCCTGAGGGTCAATAAGATTAAAATGATAATGACAATACCGGAATCATTCTCAGCCGATATTAAGAAAAACAGAAAAACAAAAATACAATTAATAGCGGACGGTTCAGATGCCAATACCGCAAATGTGGCAATGGGCTATGCTAAGATGATTATTGCTGGTTTTTCGCAGGATATTCTGCTTGATGCAGTAAGGAAAAAGGGGCTGAATCCCAAGAAAATACCGTTTATTGAGACGGTTCCCCGGGTATGGTATAACCCGGAAAT
>Ga0315284_10013866_pt1 | contig 11486 bp, 6 predicted proteins | sample YL17G09_16_MG_FD_203696 | JGI IMG/M metagenome (GOLD analysis project Ga0315284, IMG submission 203696) | Sediment microbial communities from Yellowstone Lake, YNP, Wyoming, USA - YL17G09_16 | ecosystem: Environmental > Aquatic > Freshwater > Lake > Sediment | place: USA: Wyoming | collected... | reverse complement strand
CTAATACCGACACATATTTGTACAAAACCACTTCATCTGCAGCTGAAACCCCAATTTCCAAACTAGTGCCAACAAATCCGGGATTTTGAATAGGTCGGGTTGCAGGTTTGGCAATCTTGCCGTTGATTTCAACTTCACAAATCATAGAAAAACAAACTTCAAAGCCTGATTTTCTTGTACGTGCCCGGAGGTATGCATTTCCATTTTTCATCCCGGATTCAAGAATGTCCCAGAACTGCTCATCATAGTTAGCATCACGGTTCACTATGTTGCCGTTGATATAAGGTGTAAGTTCAATGGTACCACTAAAATTCAGAGGTTTTACAGAATACCGAATGGCTCCGATCTCATCATCAGCCATACTTAAAAACCTGCGGGCATAAACCTGCAATTGCTTTCCCGATCTGAGCTCAGCGATAAAGGTCCGTTCGAGATAACCATGCTTCATATTCAGCTCACGTCTGAATGTGATGACTTTGCAGGTATGGAGGTCGAGTTCCTCCTCACCGGCTTTTACGGATATTCCAATCCAATTGGGAGCGTTCGGAACTTTTGCGAAATATTCGGGGTAACCGTTTTTCCACCAGCCAACGCGAGTTTTATCGGGGTAATATATTCCGGCAATGTAAGTGCCCTGCATGGATTCACCAGAGTACTTTTCTTCAAAATTAGCCCTTTGGCCCATGTGGCCGTTTCCTAAACTGAATATGCTCTCTGAGGTCTCTTGCAGCTGTGGATTAAAACCCTCCTCAATCACGCTCCATTCGTCTGTCTTAAAGTACTTTTTCATGTGCATAATTCAATCATACAATAAAGTTCAAGACAATTGAAATTGAGCAGTCATTAAAGAATAATATCTGCCAATTTCAAATTCTTAAATCCAGGAATCACCAGGTCAGCTTCTTTCAATGTATCGGCTGAACCCACACCAACGCATTTCATACCTGCGTTGTGGGCGGCCTGAATTCCGGCAATAGCATCTTCAAAAACAATACAATTCACGGCATCGGTACGCAATAATTTTGCACCCAATGCAAATACCTCCGGGTGAGGTTTTGCATGGGTTATTAAGTTTCCGTCAACGATTACGTCAAACCTGGAAACCAGTTCAATTCTTTCCAGGATGGTTCGGGCATTTTTACTGGCTGAACCAAGTCCCAGAAGAATTCCTGTATGTTTCAATTCCATAAGAAACTCCAGCACGCCCGGTAAGATATCATCCACCGTCATTCGTTGGATATATTTCAGGTACAACAGGTTTTTTTCATTGGCCAACCGGATCTTTTCCAGCCCGGAAAGGGATACATTTCCGATCTCCTCCAGTAAAATTCGCAGGGAATCCATCCGGCTTACTCCTTTCAATCGTTCATTTTCCATTTTGGTAAATTCAAATCCAAGTCTGTCTGCCAGGCTTTTCCAGGCGAGATAATGGAAATGAGCTGTATCAACAACTACACCATCCAGGTCAAAGAGGCAAGCCTTAATTATCATTTACCTCGAATTTTGTCTTTATGATCATCTACTAGCAATACACACAAAGCCGCCACCATCATGGATATACCACCGGTGATCAGGGCATAAATGCTTTGCTGATGAAACAATACTTTCACCATGAATCCCAGGAGTGTAGCTGCGAGAATCTGGGGTATTACGATGAAGAAGTTAAATATGCCCATGTAAACACCCATTTTGGATTGTGGTAGTGAGCCGGTGAGAATGGCATAAGGCATGGCCAGAATACTGGCCCAGGCAAGCCCCACACCCAGCATGGAAAATACCATCTGGTGCGGATCGGTAAGGAAGTAAATTGAAATCAAGCCAAAGCCACCGGTTATTAATGCTATCATATGGGTGGTTTTCCGGTTTGTAAGTCGTGCCAGCCAGGGAAGCAAAGCAAGGCTGAAGAAAGCTGCAAACAGGTTGTACCAGCCGAACATGCCACCAACCCAATTGGCGCCTTCGTTATAGGCGGCTGAGGTTGTATCGCTTGTTCCGTAAAGATGCCCGGTGACTGCCGGCGTGGTGTATATCCACATGGAGAACAGGGCAAACCAGGAAAAAAACTGCACTATGGCCAACTGGGTCATTGTTTTGGGCATCCTGTAAAGATCCGTAATGACACTGACAAGCCCGGAACGGGTTTGATGATTAATTACCAATCCGGCTGTAATGATCTGCAGAATGCCAAAAATAGCGAGACCACCTGACAGGATATACAATTCCTTTTCCAAATTGAATCGCATAATTATGATGGCAATAACAAGACCCGCGATAAGCCAGATGATACCCCTTCTTAAATATAGTTTTCCGGGTTCATAGGTTTCAGTCTCACGGACCATCTGATCGGTTTTATTTTCATATTTTCTGAGTTCCTCAGGTGAATATTCCTTTGAGGATAGTACAGTCCATAAAACTGCCAGCAGAAAAACAGCCCCGCCGAAATAAAATGAATAAATAACCGTAGGAGGGATCTGGCCTTCGGAAGCAGTATTGGGAATATTTAACCAGTTGGCCAGCATGTAGGGAAGCCATGAAGCAACAAATGCACCAATTCCGATAAAAAAGCTCTGCATGGTGAATCCAATGGTTCGCTGTTCATCGGGCAACATGTCACCGACAAATGCCCTGAAAGGTTCCATGGATATATTGATCGAAGCATCCATGATCCATAGAGTACCAGCGGCAACCCACAGGGCGGGGGAGTTGGGCATCATGATCAGGGCAAGGGAGGCCAGAATGGCGCCGACCAGAAAATATGGTCTTCTCCGTCCCAGTTTTCCCCAGGTTTTATCGCTCATGTGACCGATTATGGGCTGCATGATCAAGCCTGTAACGGGAGCTGCAATCCATAAAATAGGAATGCGATCGATATCGGCGCCTAGCGTTTGGAATATACGACTGACATTGGCATTCTGAAGTCCAAAACCGAATTGAATACCCAGAAATCCAAAACTCATGTTCCAGACCTGCCAAAAACTTAATTTAGGTTTATTCATGTGAGGTTAATTAAGGAATCATGCTTAGCTATATTAAAACAAAAATCCCTGTCTGTTGAGTAACAGAACCAGAGATCAACTATTAATTTGCAATTACCGGGAAAATCTGAAATCAAAAGTAAATGAAAGAAATATTATTTCCAACTATTTGACGGATAAATTTTTAGCGTAAGTATGAAAAAGCTTTGGAGTATCAGATTGCAAACGATTGCGGAACGGATTGTTTTATCATAGGAAAACTATTGGACAGCTGCAAAATTTTACTTTATAGTTTCTTATTTGGCTATAATTTCCTTGTAGAATTCCTTATCACCAAATCCGTCTTCACTACTTCTGTAATTGGTTTAAGTGTATCGCATTCTTCATTGATGCGTTTTATTAGTATTTCAGTAGCTTTTTTTCCAATTTCGAATCCATGCTGGCACACGGTGGTTAAAAGGGGATCGGTGACCGAGGAAACAAGGCCGTCTGTGAAGCCTATGATGGAAACTTCTTCAGGAACCTTAAACCCCATTGCTTTAATAGTATTTAGAGTACCTACAGCGGTCATATCATTCACTGTGAATATAGCATCAGGGGGTCTTGATTTACTCATCAGTATTCGTGTTACTTCGAGCGCTTCTTCATAGGAATCACAGGGTATAATAAGTTCATCTTCAACTTTTATTCCGTTTTTCTCCAGTGCAGAGATGTATCCTCTTTTACGCAGGTAACTGATTTGCAAATGCTGCGGGCCTGCAAAATGGGCAATTCTCCTGCAACCGGTTTTAATCAGGTAATCCACTGCATTAAAAGCACCTTCAAAATCATCAACGATGACTTTGTCGGTTTCAATTTCATCACAGGCGCGGTCGAAGAATACCACCGGTATGTTGTTCTCCAGCAACTGCCTGATATGGTTGAACTTTCTGGTTCCCTTGGCTATGGATATCAATACACCATCGGCCCTGCTGTTGAGTATTGACTGAATATTCATGATTTCGCGGTCATAGCTTTCATTCGACTGGAAAAACATGACGTTGTATCCTGCTGCAACAGCAGCTTCATCAATACCTGAAATAACCGAGGAGAAAAAATGATGAACGATTTCAGGCACCACCACACCTATTATATTCGTGCGGCGATTTCGAAGGCTAAGTGCGATGGCGTTGGGCTTGTATTTCATTTTTTCTACCAGATCTCTAACCATTTGTTTTGTCTGAGGACTGATATCCGGATGATCTTTCAAGGCACGCGAAACCGTGGAAATGGAAACTCCCAGCTCCCGGGCTACATCTTTAATGGTTATTTGGTGAATCTTCATGGAGAAACAAAGTCAACTACCGTATTTCATATTGTAATGATAATTAAAAAAAAGCTGAATAGCAAACGTTTGCGGAAACGTTTGCACGGATTTTGAGCGATTTAACATCATTTTTTTTGAGTTTGAGTGATTGAATCCCGTACTTTGTAAAACTAACAGAACTATATATTAAACCATGATTTGCTGATTATCGGGAAAATATCAGGAATCATAATGAATTAACCTGCCTGATTGCATAATCAGGACAAAATGAACCACTAATTATTAAACACTAAAACTTATGTAATGATGCGACAAGCTTTTACTATTTGGAAAGCTCTCCTTTTGCTCCTGCTTTTCCTGCCGGGCATTTTGGAGGCACAGGAATATAACATTGCAGGCAAGGTCACCGATAAAAGTACCGATGAAACCCTGCCTGGTGTTTACGTGTTAATCAAAGGCACAACCAACGGAACTGTCACTGATGTGAATGGTTCCTATACGATTTCGGTACCTGATGCCAATGCTATATTGGTTTTCTCGTTTGTGGGTTATGCCAGCCAGGAAATACCGATAGGGGCCAGTACTGTCATTAACGCCGCTCTTGAGGTTGTCTCGGAACAACTCCAGGAAGTGGTAGTAATAGGGTACGGAACGATACGCAAGACCGATGCAACGGGAAGCGTTGCCGTAGTAAGATCCGCAGATTTCAACAAAGGTGCGATTACCTCACCGCAGCAATTGCTCGTAGGTAAAACGGCAGGTGTTGTTATTACAAGTAGTGGCGGTGCACCCGGTAGCGGATCCACCATCAGGATCAGGGGCGGCTCATCCATGTCAGCCAGCAATGATCCATTGATCGTAATTGATGGAGTTCCCATTGAGAACAACGGACCATCGGGAATGGGCAATTCATTAAGCGTGATCAATCCCAACGACGTTGAGTCCATGACCATCCTTAAAGATGCTTCAGCTACTGCAATTTTTGGTTCACGTGCATCAAACGGGGTCATTATTATTACTACTAAAAAAGGCGGAAATAAATTTAAGGTTTCCTACAATGGTACTGCATCTTTAAATACTATTCCAAAAACGCTGGATGTATTGTCTGCTGATGAATTCCGCAAACTAGTCAATGAACTTTACGGCGAATCATCGGTTGCTGCAAGCCGGATGGGCACAGCCAATACCGACTGGCAAAAGCAAATATACAGGACTTCACTTTCGACCGATCATAATCTGAGTGTTTCAGGAACCTATAAGAAACTACCATACAGGGCATCCCTGGGTTACACCAACGACAACGGGATATTAAAAACTTCTAATTTCAACAGGACCACGCTTTCAATAGGTCTTAATCCAAGCTTGCTTGATGATCATTTGAAAGTCACCATTAATGCCAAGGGCATGTATACCGATACCCAGTTTGCCAATGAAGGTGCCATTGGTGCTGCAGTAACCTTTGATCCTACGCAGCCGGTTTATGATGCCTCCAACTTTGGCGGTTATTTTCACTGGAAAGACAATGACGGAAATCCCATTAAGATTGCCTCAGCTAATCCGGCAGCACAGCTTAAATTCACCAGGGACTTATCAAGCGTATGGAGAAGCATCGGCAATATACAGCTGGATTATAAATTCCATTCCCTGCCTGATTTACATGCTAACGTGAATGCCGGTTATGATTATTCATCCAGTAATGGAAAAGTTGTTGTGGATCCTCACGGTTCCTGGACCTACGATCCGAAAAACGGTAGCGGACTCCTGACCAACTATGACCAGACAAGAAAAACGCAACTTCTGGATTTCTATCTGAATTATGTTAAGTACCTTACTGGGATCTCCAGCCGGATAGATGTAACTGCAGGTTACTCCTGGCAACACTTCTGGAGAGAAGGTACTTCATTTCAGACCAATTATTATGAAAACAATGTGATAGCAGATCAACCCTACAGAACAGAAAACTACCTGGTTTCTTTCTTCGGCAGAATGAACTACTCCTTAAAGGATAGATACTTGCTGACATTTACCTTACGTGATGACGGTTCATCACGTTTTGCCAAGGAAAACAGGTGGGGGCTGTTCCCCTCGGTTGCACTTGCGTGGAAAATAAGTTCCGAAACCTTCCTTGCCAATAGTAAGGTGGTTACAGATTTAAAACTCAGATTAGGTTACGGTATTACTGGTCAGCAGGATGTTGGTAATGATTTCCCCTATCTTCCCAAATATACATTAAGCGATGCATATGCACGATATCAGTTTGGTAGCCAATTTTACAATACTTTGCGCCCGGAAGGATATGACTCTAAAATTAAATGGGAGGAAACGATTACTTACAATATTGGTCTGGATTTCGGATTTCTGCAAAACCGAATTACCGGTACATTCGATTTATACAGCCGTGAAACAAAAGACCTGCTCAATACCATTCCGGTACCGGCTGGTTCGAACCTGACCAATAAGATTCTGACCAATGTGGGTAACCTCACCAACAAAGGTTTTGAGTTTACGATAAACGCCAAGATCATATCAACCAAGGATCTTTCCTGGGAAGTAGGTTATAATTTTGGCTACAACAAAAATAAGATTACCAAGCTTACACAAACCGACGATCCAAACTACCCGGGCGTTTATGTCGGGAATATTTCAGGAGGCGTTGGCAGTACGATCCAGGTGCACAGTGTTGGGTATCCTGTATATACCTTCCTGGTAAATCAGCAGGTATATGGTAACAATGGAAAACCTATTGAAGGGCTATATGTTGACAGAAAACCCGATGGGGTTATCAACAGCAGTGACCTGTATAAATATAAAAAGCCAGCTCCTGACGTACAAATGGGAATTTCATCCGCCCTCAATTATAAAAACTGGGATCTTTCATTCGCCGGAAGAATTAATATTGGCAATTATGTTTATAACAATGTTGCCTCAACACGTGGAACGTACCTGGATGTTTATAATTCAGGACTCAATTATACGTCGAATGTACTTGTATCTTCCAAAGAAGCGAAGTTTAGCAGTGCTCAGTATTTTTCGGATTATTACATTGAGAATGCTTCCTTTTTCAGAATGGACAACATCAGCTTAGGGTATAGGTTCTCCAATCTTGGAACGGGCATTTCCAGCTTACGGATAGGCGCTGTTGTACAAAATGCATTCGTAATAACGAAATATACAGGGCTTGATCCGGAAGTATATGGCGGCATTGACAACAATCTTTATCCCCGCCCACGGGTCTTTATGCTGGGTGTAAGTGTTGATTTCTAACCTAATAAATACCTGAGAAATGAAACGATATAAAATATTTTCATTTGCATTTGTTGCACTGTTGGCAATAAATGCATGTGTTAAAGATTTAGATGTAACTCCATCTGATCCAAAAATTGTGACATCTGCTACTTTATACAATGATCCTGAATCATGGAAAATGGTCCTGGCCAAGTGTTATGCCGGTTTGGCAGTCAGTGGTCAGCAAGGACCTGCCGGAAAAGCCGATATCAGTGATATTGATGAAGGCTTCTCTACTTATTTACGTCAGTTTTGGTGTGCATCTGAGCTTCCAACTGATGAAGCAGTAATATCCTGGAATGATGCCGGTTTAAAGGACTATCACAATCAGAACTGGGCATCGACAAATCCGTTTATTACTGCCATGTATAACAGGATTTATTACCAGGTATCTTTGCTGAATGAATACATAAGGGCTATTAACAGTAGGATTGATGGTCTATCAGGTACCTTGAAGACTGAAGTGAATACGTATCGCGCTGAAGCAAGATTCCTGAGAGCTTTCAGCTATTGGCATGCACTTGATTTGTTTGGCAGTGTTCCCTTTGTGACTGAAGCTGATGCGGTAGGCGCTTTTATGCCAAAGCAGGCTACCAAAGCCGAACTTTTCACTTACATTGAATCGGAACTCCTTGCCATTGAGAGTGACTTAGCTGAACCTGGAGCCAATGAATATGGCAGGGTTGATCAGGCTGCCGACTGGACACTTCTTGCCAAGCTTTACCTGAATGCAGAAGTATACATCGGCTCACAGAAGTATACCGAATGCATTACTTATTGCGACAAAGTAATCAGTTCAGGATATTCTCTTGATCCGGTTTATGCGAATATGTTCAAGGCTGACAATAACCTTAGTCCTGAGATTATATTCCCGGTTACTTTTGATGGTAACAGCACAAGGACCTGGGGAGGGATGACCTTTGTAATCCACGCTGCTGTAGGGGGGAAAATGAGTGCAGCTTCTTTTGGAATCGATAATGGCTGGGGTGGTACAAGAGTCACCCGGGCTTTTGTTGAGAAATTTGATGATCCTTCAGGGGCTACCGATGCGCGGGCCATGTTTTTTACCGATGGTCAGGCACTGGACATAGCTAATCTTTCTACATTTACTGATGGATATGCCATAAAAAAATTCACCAATGTGACCTCAGGGGGACAACCAGGTTCCAACGCGACTTTCCCTGATACCGACTACCCGGTTTTCCGTCTGGCCGATGTATACCTCATATACGCAGAAGCAGTATTAAGGGGTGGTTCGGGAGGCAGCACAGATGCAGCACTGGGATATGTGAATGCTATCCGAGAAAGGGCCTATGGAGATGAAAGCGGAAATATTACCGCTGATGAACTAACATTACCCTTTATTCTGGATGAACGTTCACGCGAGCTATATTGGGAAGGACACAGAAGGACTGACCTGATCCGGTACGGTTTGCTTACGAGTGGTGATTACCTGTGGCCATGGAAAGGCGGAGTAGCTGAAGGTAAGGCTACCGATTCCAAATACAATCTGATGCCAATCCCTGCATCTGATTTGGGTGCCAATCCAACGCTTACACCTACTCCGGGTTATTAACATTTAATTCAATGATAACTATGAGAAAAATATTAATAAATATCAGCTTGTTACTGGGTTTAGTCGCCTTATTCTCCTGTGAAAAAGATGAAGATAAGGTTATTATTAAACAAACAGTAACGCCAAATGTATTGAGCGCATTATCCGCTCCATCCTTTGTACTTGACATGGATAATGCAACAGAGGTTTTTCAGGCATTCACCTGGACAGATGTTGATTTCGGATTTGATGCCGCTAAAATCTATAATGTTCAAGTGGATGTCAAGGGAAATGACTTTGCAGATCCCGTGGACATTGCCACTGTTACCCAACTGTTGACCGCTTCGATATCGGTTGGCGACTTTAATAAAGTTCTGCTAAACAAAGAATTGGAACCAGGTACGCCTGTTGATATTGAATTCAGAGTCGCAGCAGTCATCAACAATCATGTCACACCGGTGTATTCAAACTTGGTTGAAGCTTCAATTACACCTTACGCTACGGTTTTCCCGCCCATTTATATGTGCGGTGCGGCAACCGGAGGATGGAACTGGACTAGTGATGTTGAAGTGAGAAGCAATGCACCCAGTGTTTATCAAACCATCGCTTACTTCATAAACAATGAAACCTTCAGGTTTTTCAAACAAAGGGATTGGGTCCCAACATCCTATAACTATCCGTATTTTGATGGTGGCTTTGTTAGCGATTCACTTGCAAATGCCCTGGATGGTGATCAAAACTTCAGGGTTATATCACCGACGGGATATTATCAGATAACTGTTAATATGAAAACCAAAACGGTTGATTTTGATGGTGTTCCTGAACCCAAGATGTTTATGACAGGTGCTGCAGTTGGCGGCTGGGACTGGTCAACCAATTATGTTCAGATGACCTGGAAAAGCAATGGCAAATTTGAGGCTACAACGGAATTTATTAATGGAGGAGCCTTTAGGTTCTTCGCTCAGCAGGATTGGGGACCAACCTCCTACAATTACCCCTATTTTGCCGAAGGTTCTGTGGATCCATTGTTTGAAAATGCCAATGATGGTGATAAGAATTTCAAGTTCATTGGTACAACAGGGAATTACAAAGTTACCTTGAATATGCTCGATAAAATTATTACTATGGAAGCTATTCCATAATATTATTATTTTTTCGTTGGGTTTGCATGCGTAAAGACCCCGCCGAAAAGGCGGGGTCTTTACCTTTATTGAAACATATTGTCATGAAAAATATTTCATTATCCCTCTTATTTCTGCTTTTTGTTTTCTGTACTAATGGCCAGGTGGTGACCACTGACCCTGCCCTGCCTGTCGACAACCAGGCAGTTAACATAACGTTCCATGCCGACCGGGGAGATAAGGGATTAATGAATTATTCCGGTGACGACGTGTATGCCCATACCGGCGTTATCACCGATCAAAGCACTTCTTCATCGGACTGGAAACATGTTAAGGCAGCGTGGGCAACCAATTTGCCCGCCTGTAAGCTCACCAAAAACTCAGCCAATGAATACCAGCTTGTTATTTCTCCCAGCATCAGGGAGTTTTATGGCGTGGAGGCAGGAGAGAAAATATTGAAACTGGCTTTCGTGTTCCGGAATACCGGTGCAGTCAAAACGGGCCGTGATGTTGCAGGGGCGGATATTTTTGCAGAGGTATATGAGGATAAAATAAATATTTCATTTATAAAACCATATGAACGGTTTTCGCTGGTTGAACAGGGAGCAGAAATCCCTGTTGAAATAAGTGTAACCCGGGCTGACTCCCTGTTGCTGTATCTGGATGATTCACTGCTGCATGCCGGCGGGGCTATAACTTTTGATACTACAATTATTGCCAACAATGCAAGGAGGCACAGGTTGATCGCTGTAGCAAAAAAGGATGCGGCATCTTCTGCTGATACCGCATGGTTTCTGGCAAAAGGGACTACTGAGAATGAGTCGCTACCTGCCGGAATAAAGGATGGAATTAATTATGTCAGCGAGGATTCGGTCATTTTTGTTCTTTTTGCCCCAAACAAATCATTTTTATATGCCATCGGGGATTTCAACGATTGGATGCCTGACAGTATATATCAAATGAAAAAAGACGGGGACCGTTTCTGGGTTTCAGTGGGAAGCCTGATACCGGACCGGGAGTATGCCTTTCAGTACCTGGTGGATGGGGAGATCATAATTGCTGATCCTTACTCGGAAAAAGTGCTCGACCCGGATAATGATAAATACATACCGAAAACAGTATACCCAAACCTGCTTTCCTATCCGGCCAGTAAAACCCAGGGTATTGCAGGCGTCATTCAACCGGGCAGAGCAGCCTACAGCTGGGATGCGGAAAGCTTTGTACCTCAGCCGCAGCAAAACCTA
>Ga0315284_10013865_pt1 | contig 11486 bp, 3 predicted proteins | sample YL17G09_16_MG_FD_203696 | JGI IMG/M metagenome (GOLD analysis project Ga0315284, IMG submission 203696) | Sediment microbial communities from Yellowstone Lake, YNP, Wyoming, USA - YL17G09_16 | ecosystem: Environmental > Aquatic > Freshwater > Lake > Sediment | place: USA: Wyoming | collected... | reverse complement strand
CCAAGTCTATCGATATCCGCAACACGAACACCGTCATTATCAATATCAATGACTCCAAGTACAGGAACGGCAGCATGTTCTGGATCAATAGGATATTGGAAATTAGATGAAAGTAGCGGTAATGCAGCAGATTCTTCAGGTAATGGATTTACTGGCACAGCAGCCAATATTACATATGACGCTTCAGGTAAAATAGGAAGAGATTTCCAATTTAATGGTACTTCAAGTGATGTCAATATGGGAACGTCATCTACATTAAAACCAACTGGAAATCTATCTATTGCATTATGGTTCAAAACATCAAGTAGCGCGACCAATATGAGAATGGCAGGTAATGATGGATATGACACATATTGGTATGGATATTATTTGGGCTTCACAGGAAGTCAAGTCAGATGGGTTATGGCCGATAATGTTTCTCATTATCTGGAAAAATATTCTGACACTGGACTTAATGATGGCGCTTGGCATCATGCTGTAGGTGTATGGGACTCTATTAATCACAATATGTATTTATACATAGATGGGTTACCATATGGAGGAGCGACAGCTTGGGCTTATAATATTGCATATGCTGTGTCCGGAGGATTTCATTTAGGTAATATTCAAGGAGGAAGCAACTGGTTTACTGGTAATCTTGATGAAGTAGGACTTTGGAATCGTATATTAAGTGCTTCGGAAGTAAGTTATCTTTATAATAGTGGAGCAGGACGCAGTTGCTTCAGTGAGGCAACTCCATCACCAACGCCGTCCATAACATCAACCCCAATTATAACACCAACAACAACGCCAAGTTTATCAATATCGGCAACAAAAACTCCATCATTATCAGTATCTGCAAGTCGAACTCCATCAATAACCCCAACTAGAACGCCAAGTTTGTCGATATCTAAAACTCCGTCATTATCGCCACCAGCCGGATCTGTAAGTCAAACTCCATCAATAACCCCAACTAGAACACCAAGTTTATCAATATCTAAAACACCAAGTTTATCGATATCAGCAACACAGACGCCAACTGCAACTTTAACGCCATCTTCAAGTCCAGGAGCGGTGTATTATGACGTTGATAATAGTTCAGGGGCAGATACTAACATTACTAATGTGACAGTAGGTGGATCTTCGCTTGTTAATATGTCGCCATTATTTCCATATGCCCCTGGAGTAAGTGGTATCGGAATATCTCCACAAACGCCAGGAACGTATAATGTAATTGTATATATTGGTGGAACTGGTAGTGTTGATAAGCGAATAACATTAACCGATAGCAACAGCGTCACTTATTGTTTAAATGTACCAATCGGTACAACCAGTGTCACATTCACAAATATATATCAAAACACTAATGGAGTTTCCATTGTTTTTTATAATAATGGTCTTTGTCCATCGCCAACGCCAACAAGATCATCAACGCCATCATTATCGATATCAAGAACGCCATCATTATCGATATCAAGAACGCCATCATTATCGATATCAAGAACACCGTCATTATCGATATCAAGAACGCCCTCACTAACTCCATCTTCAGGCGGGGCAAGTGGATATTTTTATATATCATCAACAACAGGTATTGATGCCGCTAATAGAAACGGTTCAATTAGTCAGCCATGGGCAACATTATTTTATGCTTGTAGCAGAGTAACCAGCGTCGGAAATGTTATTCATGTTCTTCCTGGAACATATATCGAAAGTTCTCAATGTGAATTATCTGCGGGTGTTTCTCTTGAAGGTGAAGGTAAAGGAATAAGTATTATTAAGTTAAGATATGCAAATAGTGGAGGATTTGAAGGCGGTCTTTTGCTTTCAAGTGTATCTAGTAGTTCCACACATATCAGAAATTTAACATTTGATGGAGATAATCTTACATGTTATCAAGGAGTTTGTGTTTATCAAAGAGCCAATGTACAAATACATGACTGTGCTTTTTCAGATTTTTTATGGGCAGCAGTAGAATTTGGCGGAACTAACGGTCTTAATAATTCATTTTATAATAACGAGGTTACAAACTCCGCTGGCGGCGTAGGTAGTGGATTTAGTGATCAGGGAGGATGTTTAAAATTATCTATACAATATAATTTTTTATGTTATAATAATACTTTCACTCAGACATTAAGAGGAGGCGGTTTATTGGTGGGCGACGCAATATTTGGTTTTGATGGTATCTATAATTGTAAAATTTATGATAATATTATCAACTGGGTTCCACAAGATGGAGTTAATTGGACTTTCGCAATAGAATTATTCTATGCTGAAGGACTTGAAATGTATGGTAATACCATAAAAGGAGAAGTAGATTTTGGAAAAGACGTTAATTATGGTATCTATTCATATGGATTATATTTTCATAATAATACAGTTGGTTGGGATGCACCAATATCATACTCTACTAATGGTTTACAATTAGAACAAACAGCACAAGGTGTAATAATAAGTAAGAATGTTTTTAAAAATCTTAACTGTTCTATTTTGTTTTGTCAGTATAGATATGCAGATGATTTTGTAGAGGATATACAAATAGATACTAATTTTATTTATAATTGTGGTAGAAGTTCTGCTGGATCAACAGGTGGTATATATTTTGAATCTGGTTCTAATGAACCTTCTTGTAGTGCTCCACGATATTATAATAATATAAAAATTTATAATAACACTATTGTCGCTTATTCAACTTTTCCAGCATCGAGAGGCATAGATTTACCTGCCCATGCTATTGAAACTGTTACTAAGAATATTGAAATTAAAAATAATATCATTAAAGGATTTTCTGTGGCAGGTATTACAGCTAGGCAACAAGATACCGAGTTTGCAACTGCTATAGGTGGTTTAGTTATCGATCAAAATGTTATATTTGGTTGTGGTAATTCTAATGATTATTTATTTGCTGGAGTTACTTTAACTTCTTATACATACGATACTCCTATAAAATTAGATCCTTTACTGGTAAGTAATACTAATCTACATTTATCTGGTATCAGTTCTCCAGCTTATCACGCTGGCGTTAATGTTGGCATAGCTACAGATATAGACGGTGATTCATATAATAATCCTCCAAGCATAGGGGCAGATGAATATGTATAATATATGAAAAAAGTAAGATACGAAATATTAACAGGATCAACAAGCGGGATAACGCATCAACTACCAATTTTTTTGGAAGCATCGGTAGATGAGATGGGTATTATGGTAGGTTTTGATGGAGACATTGAGCAGGTTGAACAATTTTGTAATTTTACATATATAGATGGCGATCCAACGCCAATAACACCAAATATCTCACCAACTAGGACGCCATCGAAGACGCCATCAACATCAGTACCAGCTCCATTTATAACACCATCAATATCACTATCATCAACAATAGGAACATCAGCAACGCCAAGTCCTTCAATATTTAGAACTCCATCTACAACGCCAACAAAATCAGTATCATCAACGCCAATGGCAACACAAACGCCAAGTTTATCTATATCGGCAACACGAACGCCGTCCTTAACACCAACAACAACGCCATCAATAACGCCAAGTACATCTATGATAATTTATTATAAATGTGCCGATAATGGATTCCATTTTAATGGATATTCAGATAGTCTTCTTGGATTATTAACCGTTGGTGCTGTACATATAACTACAGGAACTTTAACTAATTATGTTATTGAATGGCATTTAAATTCTACAAGTGGATCAACTGTATTTATTACAGGAAATAGTGGAAATACAGATCCAAGTATTCAGGCATTTCATCCGCTAGTATCAGAATTAGTTCAAGCAGGAACATTATATCCTGTTGTTCGTTATGCTAATGTTAATGGAGTGAATTACAGTTCATATTCTAATTTGGGTTATTTATATTCTCCAGATTTATTAACCTGTTTACCTTCAATTATTGTGACGAGCATGAGCTGTTCAAATGGAGCAACCGGCACGACATGGGGACATACTGTGACATATACAAACACAACACAACCAAGTCAGCTTGCTAATCGTTCACTCACATATACATTGAATCCAGATGGTTCTTCAACCGAAATCGCTTACCAGTTTACTGGATATTTGATTGCCGATAGAGTTACTGTTATATATTGTACAACTGGTGGAACCACAACGGTTATTAATGACTGGGTTGTTGGTACCGATTGTACAGGAACCACATATAATACCACGCCAAAATTATATGACGAACAATATTTAAAAACGACAATTAGTTTAACTGGATTTACTTATCAAAGTGGTGATTATTTATTATTTAACGTTTATCCAAGTTATAATAATCCAGGTTATACTGATACTAATTGGCGGTTAGAAATAAAATGTTTTGATACGAGCAACAGACTGAGTTCATATTGGATACCCATTTCAACTCAAGTGATAGATACTGGAGCAACTATGACATTTACATATGATTCTGTGAATTGTCAATATGTTTTGACATTTAATACAGATAGCGGATCAACATTTAATACAATTTATTATTCAAATATGTATCAATATACTCTCATGACTTTATATTCCTCTATTGTTAATGGTTGGGAATCTACAGGATGTACTGGTTCATTGCCGACTTATAGTGGTACATCACTTAGTTATTATGTTAATTATAATAATGATGGTAGTTATAATAATTATTATCCACTTTTTGGACAATTGAATATTTTAATATCCGGAACATCAACAACGCACATAGTCAAATACACATTTACTGATCAAACCGACTATTATGATTATAAGAATAGTTATACCGCCATGACGCAGGCATCCCATTGGACCGATTATGTTGCAGACGGAAACGATATGAGACACTATAAAATATACCAAAGGAATTTTAAAATTTCAATGACAAGCGGCGATACTTGGACTAGTGATTATTTATATTTAGGTTATGATGCCGTATTTAATTTTGATGATGGTGGAAAAATAATAAATATTACTACTGCTCCAATGATCGTAACATATACAGGAGCAACTTGCGACAGATCGGCAGGAACCTTACATAATTACGCTCAAGGTGGAGTTAATCGTATATATTCAGCGTATACCCAAAATTATAATACAATATGGGGAACGAGGAATGCATTTGATTATTATTATATGCCATTAATAAACTATACAACAACTAGTGGTACTTTTTATACATATGTTATAGTTCCTAATGGAACAGTTGGTAATGGATTAAATTTCAATCAACCTGGATGGGCAAATGACGGCACATATTTTAGATTCTATAAAGAATATCTTCTAGTTATGATCACCAATATAGCCGATCCTCTCAATAATTACAAAGTTTATACTTTCTTAGATCCAGTAACGGGATTATATAGTTCTGCGAAATTACTTAGATCGGTGCCATAAATGAATAAAAACAAATAAAAATGAGTAATACAATTATAATATATAACACATTAAACACCAATCGACTTAAAACGATTATTGATTCTGTTTTCACCATTTCTTGGGGTGATGGGATGCCGAATTCAGAACTACCTATGCCAACAGTATATGATGAATATTTACCATATGCAACACATTATTATATTAATCCTGGTGTATATGATATTGAAATTACAATTAATTCGCCATGGAAAGTTGAAAAATTAAAAAGGACAATAACAATTCCTTTAATCACCCCATCATTTCCAACCGATTTTGGTACATTATCATTTACTGTTCCATTTTCAAATCCATCTATTGAACAATCTCAGACATATATGATGGATTATAGAGAACTGACTGGAAATACAAATAATACCACTATTTCATTTCTGGCATTAGGAAAGAGTAGGATTGACGAATATAAAAAATATGGAACATCAAATGAGTATACAACAGACATAACTATAACATCAGAATATACTGGATACACAATAGATGGATTATATTATATGGATTATGCAGATGGTTATACTCATATAACAGGATCAACATCAGATTTTACTCATGAAGAATTATATAATGGAATGATAGCCAGGGATGAACATTTAATTGGGTTTCTTGATTCACCCCAGATTTATTCTGATATTTTTATTGAGAGAGGTAAGCAAAGTGTAATGGAAAGAAATTTAAGATTGGGCGAAATCGACAGTACAGGAGAGTTAGAAATGTATGGAAGCGGATTTTTTAAAGTAAAAAAACAATAATTTGGTATTTATATAAATAAAAGAGATAAAAAATGGCGATCGGATCATACGGAAATATTAGAGGTGCTGATGTTTCACCTGAAGATGTTGAAATCATTTATCACTATGTGGTAGATAGAAACGCAAATTCTGAAGTAAGATTAAAAACTTTAGATGCAACATCGATATTAACTCCTGTTTTTCATAGTAGTGACACAGTAGGAACAACAAATCCCACATACCAACCTGTGGCCGATGTTGAAATTCTAGGTGGGTTATATAATTTAAAATTGGAGGCTAGTGATTTTTCTGAATTAGGAATATACACTTTACATTTGAGACCAAAGCAAATTAGAACTAAAATAACTGATTGCGGAGTTTTAGCATCTTTACCATCGGTTAGAGGATTAATAATAGATTTATCAAATGTTTTATCAACGGATAGAAATAAATTTAGCCCACAAAGTTTAGTCGGATATCGTATTGAATATATAAATCCAACTGATAGTAAAAAAGTACCTAATTTTTATAGAATTATTACATCTAATTTTTATTGTGAACCGATTACAACAAATTTAACAAATACTAATCAAAAGGCCATAAGATATAGATATTCGGATAGCGCAACTAATTTAATGTTTTTAACAATAACCCCAAGTGCTGCGCCATCAACAAGGCCGACGACTATTCCATATATTGGTCAACCAGAACAAACGATAATTTTAACAAATACATATTTCAATCCACAAACGATTGAAATTGAAATGGTTGAACACGATGCATCAACATTGGCATATGCTCTTTATGGAAATCAAAGTAAGGCCATGGAAAGTGGTATTTACACTATATATGACAAAGATAATAATATCTATAAACAATTTAATTTATATGAAGTTAAAGATGAATTTAATGAAACTTTATATGAAATTAGAGAGAAGAGAACAGATATTGACGAATCATTAAATTTTGACACTATTACAGAATAATGGCAACACGCTATAAAGTACCTAGTCAGGCAGCAAGTGGAAATGATTCATTTAGTGATGATCTAGTCGGTTTTCAAATTACCGAGAGCTCAAGCTTAATGACTAATACTAATTTTACTATTGAAAAAACAATTCCAGAAAAAGATAGTAAGAAATTTATAACGCAACCATTTTCGAATTTTTTAACTTTAGATGATCTTAATGAGGAAACAGCTAAAACAACAGATGGTAGCACATCAACCAGTAATAAAGAGGATATAAAATTTAATAGTGATAAGGAAAATGCAGACAAATCACTTTACGGTTCATTAAAACAAAGAATTGGTGTTACTCTTACAAACATCATTTCAAAATATCCAGCGTCAATTCTAGTCGATTCATCATCGCCAATTGGTACATCTACCCTTACAGCAGAAAGAATTACATACGATCCCGTAACAAACACCACAGAATTTTTAGTTCAATATTCTTTTTTATATAATCCATTTGGTATTGCTTTAAAACAACCTCAAAGTACTATAATACCTGAAACCGATAATACAGTTAGAAACTTCTTTTCTTCCTATACGAAATATGCTGTTGATTTAAGCGGCGCAACATATAATATTGTTTCTTACACACCACCAAATTCAGATAATAAAATCACTTTAAAAGTGGAAGGATATTGTTTTGCTGGATATATAGGATATTATGAGGATTATTTAATTAGGCCAAATAATGGTGTTGTTGAAAATTTTTATGACGATTTAGATGATCTGGAAAGAGCATTATTAAATAGAGATAGTAGCCCAAAATTTAATGCTGGATTTAATGTGCCACGAGATACTAATAATGGAGCAACAACTGAAACAATTACTGAATATATTAATTGGCCACTTTCAAAAGATGGATGGAATATTCAAATAGTAGGACTAGATTACGATTATTATGTTGAAGAATTAAGTACAATAGCCGAAGAGGTTGATAATTATAAATCCAATTTAATTGTTAGATTCTTAACATCTCCGCAACTTTATGAATTTGATACCGAAGAAAAAAAGATAGAGTCAATATTTCAAATTTATGGCCAAAGTTTTGATAGAGTAAAGAAATTTATTGATAATATTGCTTACATGAGAAATGTGAGTTATGATGGAATTAATAATGTTCCTGATGTGTTATTAAAAAATTTATCTGAAACACTAGGACTTTCAACCGTTAATTTATTTGATGAAAAGGCATTACAAGATTCATTATATACAAGACATGACACGCAATATGCCGGAGTATCTGAAGGACTTAATTTAATTGAAGCAGAATATGAATTTTATCGAAGAATATTAGTAAATCTTGCATGGCTCTATAAATCAAAAGGAACTAGAACCGCTATAGAATTCTTTTTAAAATTCATTGGCGCCCCTGAACCGATGATTAGACTTGATGAATATGTTTATAAAGTTGAAAGTTTACTTCCTTCATCAACCGTTGAAGATGATATTAGAAACGCAATTCAAGGAGTTAAAATAACCAATATAGTAGAATATTCATATAATGCAATATCACTTACAGATGACCATATAGATTATAATTCACGAGAAGAAGGATTTACCTTTTTATATGTAACTAGTGGAACAATTGAAGAGCCATTGACAGGTATATTGTATGAAAGAACAGGAGATAATGAAGCATGGCAGACGACAACATATGATAACACCATGTCTGGGTACGCCTTAACTCAATTAACGGGTTCAACATCATTGACAAGACAAGAATATCCAGTTGATGAAGACACAGGTTTACCAAGAAGTATTGAATACAATGACGGTACTATGTTTTTCCAAAAAGGGGCAGGATGGTATAGAAGAACATTAGATCACAGATCACCCGATATTTTAGATACGGCAAATTCAGATTTGGTTAGTAAAGTAAAAGTAATTAAAACTAAACCCAAGACATTTACATATGGAGAAGAATATTTTGATGTATTCAGAAAACTTCCTGGATTAGATTATGGTTATAATTTATCATCGGAAATTGATAACACAAAAATTGAAATTGTTGAAGATGAGGACATATCAAGACTAACATTAAATAGAAAAAATATTAATGTGTTTTTATCTTCCGATAGGGCAATTGATTATGATATATATCGAAAATCAAGGGATTTGATGTTAAGTTTTGGCACAGTAACGCCACAAGTCACATCTGGAATTACATTTGCAGAATTTATTAATGACATTGAAGATTTTGTTATTCATGATTCGCATGTTATTAAATATAAACCAGCGTATATCGATTTATTACAAGTATATAGCAGCTACCAACAAAGTAGCGGATTTACACCATATAATTATATTTCAGTAAATGATTTTGTAAATAGATTAAGTCCATATTGGGTTGATATTGTTGAACAATTTATACCCGCGACAACATTGTGGATGGGTGGTAATGTTATCGAAAATGGAATATTTAATAGGTCAAAATTTAAACATCGACAACCATGCGTACCTTCAACATATACACATGATCTTTATCCTGATTTTGCAACCGTAATTTCTGAAGATCTTGAGACCATAGTTGGAGGAGGAACCATAGGCGGAGTTGATAATTCTGCTAATTTTAGAGGACTTCAACTTTTTGGCGGTCTCACCTTTGATATGATATTAGAAGTTAATGGTATAATATATAGTGGTTCAACAGAAAATTTAGCGCCGTTTTCCGCATTTACTTCAACGGCAGCATGTACAATATTAACAGGTATAACAGGTAGTATTCCCTTAATTTGCGACTATACTCAGTTATTAACGACAACAGATCCTGCGGTAATAGAAAATATTAAGAATGAATGGAAAATAGGATTAACTGGATTTACATATGATTTAAATTTAATTTTTACAGGGGCAACAGGACAAACGATAACAATAGAATTTTTCCTCGACACAAATAATATTGAACAAGTTAAATTTACAATAATACCACACGAATATTATGGTTGTACAGGATATGAAACATTTGCGTATTATTTTGTACCATCAATGATGTTAAGTGGATCAACTGGTAATGAGCCAGGAAATTGTGAATTGGAGATTGCTATGATAACAGCAGGAGATATTACATATTCTGATATTACATCTTGTCAATTATTAGCAAACGTGACAATTACAGTTCAAGGAGTTGGAGATGAAAGTGGAGTAGTTGGACAAGGGCCATTTTATGTTCATCAGGATTGTGATGAAACTGGTATTGCTGTTTCATGCACATCGGTATTTGAAGCCATGGAAACCGATAGATTTGATTTCTTATTTACGGACGCAGCTAATTGTGAACAAAAAATTGAATTTGATGGACTACAATTAGTAATCGTTGAACCTCCTGGATATCCAGGATCAACTGGTATCACCAGTAATCCAATAGTAGCATATAAACCAAGCTATAATTATGGAATAGAATGGGGAACAATGATTTATAGTGGATCAACCCAGCCAGCAACAAACAATGAATTACAAACAGCGATAACCAATGGTACTATTGTCGAAGTACCTGTTGAAACCATTGTAACCGGATCGACAATATTAGCTGTTGAATTAAAATCATATAGTGATATGACGGCGCAAAACTTTATAGATGCCCCAATATCAGGATATTCATTTGCATATAATTATAGACTAGTTACGGTTACCGATATAGATTGTTTATCCACAACAAAAATTAGCGTTATTAACGAAACATTTGATGTTTTACCGACATCCAAATTATTAATATATACAAATATGGATATTGATTTAAACACAATTCCATATCATTTTGATTACAAATATCCTGAAGATTTATTTGTTAAAGATGTCATAAGTGGCCAAACTGGCGATTATTTAATTAATGAATTTGGATTTTTAACCGAAGTAACTGGCGTTACTTTAAACATTTGTAGCAACGATAATTATTCGACATTATATTCTCAAATAAATTTTTCAGATAGCATAGATGGGTTACCTAATATTTTATTTAATGGTAATTCAGGTCAAAGTAATAAAATCGTTGTTTCGTATATGGATAAAGAAATCGATCCCTTAACATTTAATTTACGCCAATATTTTATTGGAAACGGAATTACTGAATCAAGCCCAATTAATACCGCATATTATAGGGATTTTTCTGTTATTTCGGGATATCCTGCTTGTGGCGGCGGAATACCCCCAACACCAACGCCAACACCAACGGTATCTGGAACACCAGGAGCAACAATAACACCAACACCAACACAAACGCCATCAATAACGCCGAGCATATCAATATCGTCGACACCACTCGCAACACCATCATCAACGCCATCGCTTTCCATATCGCCATCAGCCACCGCATGTCCAATTGAAGATCCATTTGGAAGCGGACTACAAGCTTGTTGGAA
>Ga0315284_10013864_pt1 | contig 11488 bp, 25 predicted proteins | sample YL17G09_16_MG_FD_203696 | JGI IMG/M metagenome (GOLD analysis project Ga0315284, IMG submission 203696) | Sediment microbial communities from Yellowstone Lake, YNP, Wyoming, USA - YL17G09_16 | ecosystem: Environmental > Aquatic > Freshwater > Lake > Sediment | place: USA: Wyoming | collected... | reverse complement strand
TTCGCTACTCCATGGATTCGTGCTTCCGATGGGGGCGGGGACTTTCGCACTCACCGGACAGGCCGTTGGATTGCGTGCCGGGCATGTTCTCCCCCTGGGAGTCGGGGCCTTCGCCTTCACCGGCCAGAATGTCGATCTCATTTATACTCCGACTTCCCCGCCCCCTTCGCCCGGCAAACGTCCGGGACCGGCATACAGAAAAGCACCCAGGTTGAGACTAGGCCCGCAGAATATAAAACCGGGTATTCGCTTGCCTTTCTATCAATACTGAATTGCGGGTGCATAGAAAATGACAAGCGAGGTGCCGGTTTCATCACTCGGCGATGCGTAAAGAAAACCACCGTCATATAGATAGGGGTTCAAATACCATATCGTTAAGGTGGCATCATAGAAAGGTGCATAGTGGAATAGGGAACCGTTCGCCGCAATAGTCCAAATGTCCACCCACATGTCGGGACCGATACGGGCATCGGGGATGTAGATTTCATAATAACCGTAAGGTAAAGCTGGGATGTAGGAGACTTCGCTAGAAAGGACTGTGTGCACCCAGTAATTGATTTCCCCCGGCGGCCCCTCCGGGCCGGCTGGTCCCGGATTCCCCGGTGGACCCGCCGGACCGACTGGACCAACTGGTCCCCGATCTCCCACCGGACTGGGGCAACCGGCCAGCAATATTACAAATAATAGAGCCACCGCAACCCACAAGAATCGTTTCATGGTTTCACTCCCTGATTCAAGTATAGTCCTCGGTTTGAAAATAGCAAGAGTGGCGGGGCAAAAATAAAAGCAACCGTGCGGGCAACAACCATGCCAAACCTCCCGTTTCCCCAAAAACTATTTTTACATATTTCTCTTGCAACGAAAGCAAAGATGCGATAGTATTTGCCTTATGGTGACTGGGTGGGGAGCTGCGGTGATTGCAGACTCGGAGGTCCACTTTTTCATGGCAGTCACTTCGTATAATAAGTATTCCTGTCGCCTTCCCAAACACACTACTCTTTTTGGCATGGACAAACCATGCCTTCCTCAACTTCCTCATCGTTTCGGCCACGTTGAACTAGAAAAGTTCTTACGCCAACTCCTGCGGAATCAGGAAATCTTTGCGACTGATTTTTGGGAGTCGTTCGTCTCCATGGATTATCGAATCGGCAAAATCCAGCAGGAAGACTTGGGCAAAATCAATGACCGTCTGTGGGCACTCGAACACCCGAAAGCGGAGAAAACATGAGATTGATTCGAGACCTTCTTGATTTCGTTGAGCTCATCGCGCTGGCGATTTACATCGAAGTCTGTTTCCTTTTCAAGATCGGAGGGAAGCATGGGCAAGAATCATCTTCTTAGTCTGATGTGTTCGGACTGTGGAGTTCTCGTGGACGATCCGACCGACCTTTACGGCGGTCGCTGTCATGAGTGCGCCGGCGCGGAAGACAAACTGGGTGGCCGCGACCGGCGCGGGGATGCGGGGCTCGCGCGGATGTACGCGGAGGACCGGCGTCAGTGGGAAGTCTACGGCATCGATGCGGGTCTGGCGAGGGATGACGAGAGGCAGCGAGGGGGGAACCATGGTTGAGAAACGGATTACCTGCTGGCATTTCCTATCCGATGACAAGCGCCTGCGCTGGGGAACCAAGGAAATCGTGAAGGTAGGAAAAACCTACACGGCTACTGGGCCACTCAAGATGTGTGAAAATGGGATGCATGGTTCACGGAGACTTCTTGATGCACTGCAATATGCTACCGGTTCCGTCCTCTGCAAAGTACAGATATGGGGAGAAATAGAGGAACAAAACGACAAGCTAGTAGGTCGCAATCGCAAGGTGCTGGCGATGATTGACGCCACGATGATGTTGCATGAAGCGGCTTGCCACTTTGCGGAGACTGTTTTGAAACTTGTCTATTGCAAGGATGAGCGAAGTTGGAATGCTATCAAAATCAAACGATTGTGGCTCAAAGGTAAAGCAACAGATAAGGAATTGGACGCTGCCAGGGACGCTGCCAGGGCCGCTGCCAGGGCCGCTACCGGGGCCGCTGCCTGGGCCGCTGCCAGGGCCGCTGCCGGGGCCGCTGCCGGGGCCACTGCCGGGGCCGCTGCCGGGGCCGCTGCCCGGGCCGCTGCCCGGGCCGCTGCCGGGGACACTGCCGGGGCCACTGCCTGGGCCGCTGCCGGGGACACTGCCGGGGCCACTGCCTGGGCCACTGCCTGGGCCACTGCCGGGGCCGCTGCCGGGGCCGCTGCCAGGGACGCTCAAAATAAATATCTCGAAACCCGCGTAATGAAATTGTTCCCACGAAAGGAGAACCAGAGATGAACACTGAAGGCGTGGTTCTAAGCGAATGGGAGCGTTCCACCGAAGGGATGCTGGTATCCGAAGCACGCAGGCACGTCAACGAAGGTGCCCGCATGTTGCGCGGGAGTGTCTTGCGTCTTAAAAACCTGCTGGGCAATTACTACGGGATGTTGATGTCGGCGGAAGGATACAAAGCCACCGTCAGGGAACGCATGGAACTGACGGCGGTAGTGGATATGCTCACCGACTATCTCAGCTATGCGGAGAAGGAGGAAACGAAATGAAAACGACTACGAAAGTGAAGGCCAAGAAGCCGCGCAAGGTGACAGTCAAGAAGCAGATCGAACCGGTTGGACTTCCTGCGGTTCGGGAAGTCTCTGTCCCGCAACCTCAGCGCGAGGTCATGACCGAAGCCAAGATTATCGAGGCTTTCGACGCCATGGGGATCACGGCCAAACTGAGTCAACCACAAAAGAGATTATTCATTGCAGTCGCCCGGGAGTTCCAATTGAATCCCCTACGCCGCGAAATCCACGCCGTGCAGATGGGTGGGGATGACGGGGAGGGGGGCACTCTAGTCCCTGTAGTCGGATATGAAGTCTACATCGACCGCGCCGAATCTACTGGACGCCTAGAATACTGGCATCTGGAGGAAACCGGGGAGATTGACCCGAATGACTGGCGTAAATCCACCTACCGCGTGACCACGATAATCAAGCGCCGAGACTGGCCGAAAGAGTTCAGGTGGACCGTCCGTTACGTCGAGGCCATCGGATTGAAATACAACAAGACCAAGGGCACACAAGAACCTAACGCGATGTGGCGCAAACGCGGCCACTTCATGACTCAGAAGTGTACCATCGGCCAGGGCTTCCGACTCGTGTTCCGAGAGATTTTGCGCGGAATGCCCTACGTGGACGCCGAGATCGAGAACGTCACGAATGGAGAACTACACGAGGAAGAAAAGGGAGAACTCCGGGCACCGCAGATGCTACCCGATACTATCGAAAGAAATCGTCCTCCTGGAACCGAACCACCCATGCCAACTACATCCAATCCGAAGCCTGTTTCGGTTCCCCAAGGCCCCTACGCTGAGATTATGACAACCCTCAGAGAAAGGGTGCAAAGCAAGGAAGGACCGATGATCGCCCTATTCGATAGTCACGAAAACATGGAATGGAAACTCAAGGCAGACGAATCCCGCAAATCTCCCGAAGAACTCCAGGGAGTGCAACAGGAGCTGGAGAGTATCGCCGCGATTCGGCGCAAGAACATACAAGGAGGCATGTAATGGGCGATGTCATGGTAATGGAGCGCCAAGAAATTGAGGCCGAAGTCAACCCGGTACTCGCGGCAGCACAAAGTCTTGTGGTGGTCGATGACCTGAGCTTCATTCAGGCCATGGCGCTGGGGACGGCCTGCGCGGTGCGGATTAAAGCGGTGGAGGAACGGCTGGGGCCGGCCAAGAAAAAAACTTACGAGGCGTACCAGGAAGTGATGAAGTTGATGAAGTCCTTCATCGATCCCCTGGAGGCCGCAAAGAAACTACTTTCTAGCCGCGCCTATACCTGGCAGAAGGTCGAGGAAGAACGGAAACGCAAGGAGGCCGAGGAAACCCGCAAGAAATCCGAAGCGGAGGCCGCAGAGAAGCGGAGGATCGAAGAGGAAGCCCGCCTGGCCCTGGCCGAACGCCTGGAGAAAGAAGGCATGGCCGAACAGGCCGAGGAAGTACTAGCCGCCCCGGTGGTAGTGGAGGTAGCCGAGGTCGCTGCCCCCGCCCCCAAGGTAACGGTACAGGGAGCCTCGACGCGCGAGTGCTGGACATTCGAGGTCGAGGATGCTTCTCTTGTTCCCCGGGAGTTCTTGACTCCTGATGCTGTGAAGATCGGGCGCATGGTCAAGATGCTCAAGGGCGAAACCCGGATCGCAGGGGTGCGGGTATACGACGCGGGGACGGTCGCGTTTCGCACATGATCGAATACGCACTTCCGCCAGGACTTGAACTCTTACCTTTCGAGGATGGCGGCCATTGGTTTTCGTATAAAGGCCGCTACCTCAAATCTGTAGGAAAAATCCTGGACACGATCTACCCGATGCCGGCCATCGACAAGTGGTATATGACGCGAGGCAAGATAATCCACGACGCCTGCTGCATGATCGACATCGGGAACCTGGATTGGGAGACGCTAGACGAAAGGCTGGTCCCGTTCTGCCGGGCCTATCATCGCTTTCTTGAAATGGCTCATCCAGTGTTGGAAGCTTCGGAACTTATCGTAGTCATGCCCGACTACTCCTACGGGGGACGTTTGGACCGGGTGTTCCGGTTGCCTGGCCGGGACCGACTGATTGTGACAGACATCAAGACCGGCTCAGGGAAGGAACCGCGCTACCAACTCCAGCTCGCAGCCTACGCGCTGGCCCTCGCGGGAGATCATGTCGCCGACTATGATCTGGCAATTCTCAATCTGCAAAAGACCGGACAACCTCGGCTGACGGTCCTCCCCGATCCCGGGAGGAAAATCGCGGAATGGCGCACCATCCTGGCGAACTATCTCAAGGAGGCATCTTGATCCAGTTCACGGCCAAGGTAGCGGACAACGAAGTGGATCTCCTTGTTGCCAAACCTAGGGCTTTCGAGACTGCCCTCGCCGTCCTGTTAGAGCAGGCAAAGGCGAAATGCGCCGGCTATCTCAACGTTCGCTTCGATCTTCCGCATCGCCCGCGTACTACGGGCTGGAAAAGCCAGAATCATCACCTCAGAGGGCACGTCCGGCAACTCTGTGGCTATACCGGATTCACCATGAGCGAAATGATGCAGATTGTCAAAGAGGACACCCCTTCCTGGCCAGTGGAGTTCAGGGAGTTCCGGGGCAAGCGGCGGATGATCCACGCCAGTGAAGCCGATATCAGCATAGAAACGGCATCGGAGGCTATCGAGATATGCCACCGGATTGCCTTCGATAACGAATGGATTCTCAGGGAGTCCAGCGAATGAAACTCGAATCCGCCCGGGAAAAGGGCAAGTGCTACGAGCGCGAACTGGGCAAGGAAATCGAGCAAAGACTGGGAGGCCGTGCCTGGAGATCTCCCTCCTCCGGCGCGATGTGGTATGCAAAGCAGGATGTAGTCTGCACTGGCAACATCATGCAACGGTTTCATATCGAAGCCAAGCGCCAGGAGCGGGTGAACCTGGAGGAAGCCTACGGGCAGGCATTGCGGGGCGCGGGCACGGGGAAGGTGCCCATTGTCGTGACTCGGAAATCGCGGGACGTGAGCATGGTCTATATGAAATGGGATGACCTGCTCACCCTGTTGGAAGAACTGCAAGGGAAGGAGGATGCCAATGGATGAACTGAAACCGTGCCCGTTTTGCGGAAATGTTCCTGAATGGGATGGATACGAACCAAAGGATCATGAGTTTGTTTGTAAGACTTGTGATTTGTGGGGAATCACTTCTGAATGGTGGAACCGCCGTATCCCCAATCCCTTGCTTCCGCTGGTGCGGGAGTTGCGGAAGGCACTTCTGGATGTCTATTCATCGATTCCTGGAACTTATGACGAGAGTGACCCGATGGTTAGATGCCACGCTAAAGCATTAAATGCAATCCCGACTATTCTCGCCCGCGCCGACAAGGCGCTCACCGGGGAGCCGGGGGAGGCGAGCCGTGGGTGAGAACGGGGTTCCCATCTGTGACGGCTGTGGCCAGTTGTGCATCACGGGTTATGTAGAAATAAAGGGCAAGCATTTCTGCTTTCCATGCATAAAGCGGGTGGCCAAAGCATACAGAAGTCGCCGGCAGCACCCATGGCTCGCCCACGGACGCAAACCCCCTGCCGCAAAGGTCGTCGAGCCGCAGGAGGTGAAGGACGCATGACTACCTACAAGATCCCTGCCGGCTCGCCGCTGCTTCCGCTGGTGCGGGAATTGCGGGACGCGCTGGGGAATTGTATCAGCAAATTCACTGAGTATGAATATAGGCGATTCATGGCTTGTTCTGAACATTTCTTGAGAATTGCCATCGCTCAAGCCGATGCGGCCCTCGCCGAATCGCGGGAGGTGAAGCCTTGAGTAAAGTACCGGCAAGATTTGAATGTCCTGAATGCGGACAGGATATGCGCAAGAAACCGAGGTCCGGGCGAAAACGTTGTTCGTGGTGCGACCAAACTTTACCCCGCAAACGTAAGTCCTCAGTCGCAAGGACCGCCGGGTCACAAGAGGGAAAGGGATTATGACTGCCTACAAGATTCCCGCGGGCTCACCCGTTCACTACTGCAAACTCTGCGGTTGTCACGTTTACTGGATCGAGACCGGGAGGAGGCGCAAATTGCCCGTGGACCCGGATGGGCGCGGGCATGTGTGTCTGGGCAAGATCAAAGTGAACTGGGGGGCGAGAGTATGAGCCGAGAGATTAGTTTCTCTTTTGACGACGAAGAACAGAAAGACATGTTCAGGAATATAGCTCGGAACCGGGGACTTACCTTGTCTCAATTCGTGCGGTGGTGTGTCTTCAAATACCAACGAGATAGGGAGGCAAATAGCACAGGGAATCGCGCCAGGAGGGCCGCGGAGATGGTGACGCAGGATTCTACGGAATAGCCGGGACATACCGTAACGTTACGGTAGGATTTTCGCTACAGGGCATTCCGGGAGGGGATCAGTGATGAACAGACAGTCCACAGAGACCTTTTACGACCTCCGCAAGGAAGGCGAGCTCGGGAGGATGCAGGAGGCGGCGCTGTCGCTGGTCCGACTCCACCCCTGCCGCACCGCCCGGGAACTGGCAGAGCTGGGCAACCATGCCGACCCCAACGCCATCAGGCCACGGATCTGCGAACTCCGCGAACAGGGGTTGATCGAGCCCGCGGGGGTACGTCTATGCACCGTCACGGGCCGGGGTGCCGCGACCTGGAGGCTGAAGACCTACGAGCCACAGGGGGAATTGTTTCGTGAGGATTGAGCGCATTTTTCTTTTCAATGACCATTTCCAAAACTATAAGGTTTACGGTATTCCGAAAGCCCAGCTCGTGCTTACGGATATTCCCTACAATGTAGGCTCGAATGCCTACGGAAGCAATCCGCAATGGTATGTCGACGGCGACAACAACAATGGTCCTTCTGAGTTTGCCGGAAAATCATTTTATGATACTGACATAGATTTCCGACCGCCTGAGTTTATGCACTTCTGTTCCCATATGCTAATCAAAGAACCAAAAGAAACCGGCAAGGCCCCTTGCATGATCGTTTTTTGCTCATTCGAGCAGCAGTTTGAAATGATACAACTCGGGAAAAAATTCGGCCTTAACCGATACATAAATCTTGTTTTCAGAAAAAACTTTTCCGCTCAAGTCCTGAAGGCAAATATGCGCATTGTCGGGAATTGCGAATATGCAATCCTCTTGTACCGGGAGAAACTACCGAAATTCCGAAACAACGGACAGATGATTTTTAATTGCATGGATTGGCTTAGAGATAATGACACACCGAAAATCCATCCGACCCAAAAACCGCTTGCACTTGTTGAGCGCCTTATTGAGATTTTCACCGATGAAAATGATGTTGTTATTGACCCATGCGCGGGAAGCGCAGTTACGTTACTTGCTGCCAAGAATCTCAATCGCCGTGCCTACGGATTTGAGATTAAGAAAAACTTTTTCCACTTGGCTAATAGCAAAATACTAATTCGCTCCCAGCCGAGGCTTCCGCTGGAGGAGCCGGTACGAGTGCGGCAGCAAGAACTGGAGGACGCATGACCCGAATACTGATAGACGACCTACTCCGTATGTTGCCGTGGCTACTCATGGGGATCGCCTTCTCTGCCTGGGGGGCGCTGTTCTTGCTACTCGGCTATCAGTGGGGGAAGCGCCGGGGCCTGAATGAAAAACCAAAGGCCAAAGGTGACGAGTGGCGGCAAGAGCACCACAAACGTCTCGTAGCCGAAGAGCGGTTGCTGAGCGTCGAGCAGGTCATCCGGTACTACAAGACCGTCATCGACCAACTCGCGGCCAACCGGGACGAGGAACCGCGGCTAAGGATGGCAAAGTAATGTCATACGAGGGCGCGAAAGATGGCAAACATTATTGGTTGACGCCATCCGATCTAATGGCCGATTTACAAGCTGAGTTTGATTTTGATTTCGATCCCTGTCCATTCCCGCGGCCAGAAGGATTCGACGGTTTGGAAATGGAATGGGGCAAATCAAACTATGTAAATCCGCCATTCAACGGACCGACGAAATGGGTGCGTAAGGCCATTACTGAATATCAAAAAGGCAAACGTGTGATTTTCGTTTTCCCGATAGACAAGTGGATCCACTTATTGCTTGAAGCCGGAGCGACAATCCGCAATCTGAAAGACGTAAAGTGGTGCGCTACCGAGGATGGGAAGCCGGGCAATGGTACGGGGCGATGGATTGCGGCCTTTATACTGGATCCTGCTTTGCACGAGGAACCGCGGCTGCGGGTGGCGCGGGGGTAGCATGGCAAAGCGTTTCATCGATACCGAACTTTGGACCCGCCAGTGGTATCAGGATCTTCCCCCGATACAGAAGTTGGCCTTCCGCTACCTTCTGGACAACTGCGACAACGTAGGTGTTTGGAAACCGAACCCGAAGCTGGCCGAGTTTCAGATAGGTGCCCCGGTAGACTGGGAGGGACTATGCGAAGCAGCGAACGGAAATATCGAAATCCTTCCAAGCGGCAAGTGGCTGTTGGTTGACTTCTGCGCTTTTCAGTACGGAAAACTCCGGGAGAACTGCGCTCCGCACCGGTCCTATATGAAACTTTTGGAGAAACACGGCCTTCACGAAAGGGTACTAGGTACCCTTAAAGATAAGGATAAGGAAAAGGATATAGATAAGGATATAGAAAAGGATAAGGAAAAAGAAAAAGACCCGGCGATCAAGCGCCTTGTGGATAACTATTACAACGCCTACCTGGCTAGGACAAAAGAAAGGCCGACAGTGAGCGGGGGGCGCTGGGGTATGGCGTTCAAAAACTGGCTACGCAACCACTCGGAAGAGGACATACGCAAGGTGACTTCCTACTTCTTTGCCTATTCTAAGCGCACACAATTCGGTTTCGACAAGTTCCAAAGGGCTTTCGACAACCTGGCGCCGGCGGCGCTGGGGCACGCGTTGCGAGCCGGGCCGGCGGGTTGGAAGTGTCCTCACTGTGGGGAAACGAATACGCATAACGATAGTCGGTGCATGAAATGCCGGAAGGACCGAGACGACCCGGTGGAGGAGGAGTGATGAACGACAACCTTGAGTTAGCCAAGAGGGTATGGGCGGATATTTTGATGATAGACATATGCCTAGTTCTGCCCGCAGAGGCAATTCCTATCATCACTACTGCACTGGAGGCCCGCTACAAGGCCGGGGTGGAAGCGATGCGAGATGCGGCGTTTGAACCCTTTAGTTCCCATGAATACGTAGGACGCATGACTCTGTGGCACCATCTACAAAATGCCGCCCGGCTACTGGAGGCCAAGTGATGGACGCTGAAGAACGAAAGAAGTTGGAGGGAATGAAGGCAGACCGGCAGAGGTGGAAAGCCAATCCGCAGGATTCATATCGAGATGAATGCCAAGACGACGACTTTCTTATCTCTCACCTTGAAGCTGCCGAGGCCACCTGCCAATCCCTGCTCGACCAGAGCAGCCGCTGGGAGGCGCAGGTGCTGGAGGCCGGAGGGCGTATCGCCGAGTTGGAAGTCAGAATCAAGAACCTATGGGAACGAGAATGCCATGACGACAAAACGGTATTTGTCTGCCAAGACGGGAGCGGAGCAATCTGTGTGTCCTACTGGGGCAAATTAAAAATGCTGGAGGCCCGGGTGCGAAGGTATCAGGAAAAAGCCGACGCGGTTTACAGGTACACGAGTGCGAAGCCGCCGAAAACGGATGCCATGATGGCTATTCTCACGGAACTTTCGCTGGAAGGCGAGGCCCGCGCCGATGCGGCCCTCGCCGGGAAGCCTGGGGAGGGCGGGGAGCAGGCGAAGGCCGAATTACTCAACGCGCTCGCCGTAGTGACGCTGCTGAGGCTCGCCAGGGGCCGGATGCAGCACATCATCGAAACAGCGGCGGTGGCCATGACTCACGCCGAGGTCCGCATGACTCAGGACGTGATAGCGCATATTGACGCCGCCCTTGGCCTCGGGGAGCCGCAGGAGAGGGAGGAGGAAAAGAATGGAAGGTGAGTGCTACCATAACAAGTTTCATCCCAGTGAATCTCAATGTCAGAATACCGACGTCGAAAAGTCTGCTTTCCCGTGTGGGAACGCAACTGATGAATGGACATGGTGCAGGGTCCATCGGGATAATTTTCGCGCCGTCATCGCCGAGCCGCAGGAGGGGAAGGAGGAACCGAAGTGAGTGAGTCGATGAAACTGTGTCCATGGTGCGGGCAGAAGCCGCGCGTTGTCACGGTCGCCTTTAAGTATGAGCGGGTCGCTTACTGGCGGGTAAAGTGTGACAGATGCGCAGCATATGGACCTCCCGAGCGGGCCACTGGACTAAACAGGGAACGCGGACGAGAACAGGCTATCGGTGCTTGGAACCGCCGCGCCCCCGACGCCGACCGTGCCGCTGCTATGGCGCTGGTACGGGAGTTGCGGGAGGCAGCGAAGCCCTTTGTAGAGGCGGCCCGTGTCTACGACCTCTATGATGGTCCACCAACGCATAGGCACCTACGAGACAACCACGAAATCTTGTGTGCGGGACACGGGGATGAATTGGCAACGCTCACCGTAGGCGATCTGAGGAAACTGCGCGCCCGCGCCGAAGCGCTCGCCGGGGAGCCGGGGGAGGGCGGAGAGGAAAAGCGCGAAGATTTCGCAGCAAGGATGATACGGACTTATTCGCCCCGAGAGGAGAAGCCGCAGGGAGGGAAGCGTGGGTGATCTACAGAATACGCGAGAAACCGCTTATGTCGAAGGAGCCATAGAGAAAAACACAAGGCCACGATTCAAAATCGGCGATGTGCTCTTGACGCCCGCCTTTGGCCAGATCCGAGAACAGATTCCTCATGCTGTTTTTTGGGATAAGGAGTTCGGCGGTTGGCTTGTGGCTTGTGGCACAATCGGCGTGCACGAGCAGTGTTACATTTTGGCTTCCGAACGTGACGAGTGGGAACCGCACGATGAGAATCTTTGGTCGTACTGGACGCGCAAGCCCCCCGCCGCAAGGGCCGGGGAGAAGC
>Ga0315284_10013863_pt1 | contig 11489 bp, 9 predicted proteins | sample YL17G09_16_MG_FD_203696 | JGI IMG/M metagenome (GOLD analysis project Ga0315284, IMG submission 203696) | Sediment microbial communities from Yellowstone Lake, YNP, Wyoming, USA - YL17G09_16 | ecosystem: Environmental > Aquatic > Freshwater > Lake > Sediment | place: USA: Wyoming | collected... | reverse complement strand
AGGAGGGTTAATATGATTGTCCAGTGTAAAGAATGTAAAACAAAATACAGGTTTGATGAATCGTTAATAGACGAGGAGGGGGCTTGGGTCAGGTGCAGCCGTTGTAAGGCTTTATTCTTTCTGGAAAAACCGGCCGCAGAGAAAATGCTGTCTCCTTCACTTGAGACAGGCACAGAAGATACCCGTGTTCGTCTGTGGGAAAAAACGCAGGTGCCGATCGAGAATGATCTTGAGCCGGATTTTGCACAAACGTCAAGGCTGTTCACGGACAGGAAAGAAGAAAAACCCGATCCTTTTGAAACGGAACATCCTGAGCAAATCCGAGAGGAAGAAAGGGATCCGGGACCGCAAATCGAAGCCGCTGAAAAAGATCTCAGCGAATTTGACAAGGATCATTTGAAGGTTGATAAAGCAGAGGACCTGAAAATACAGCATGAGGAAGAAGGCGACGGGCCGAAGATAGAAGAAAAACCCGCCCGGTCTAAGGGAAAACAATGGCTATATCTGCTTGTCGTTCTTCTGGTTGGCGGCGTTTATTTATGGTTCTTTTCCGAAATCGGCAGGCAAGCCGCAGATTTTACGTCTTCCGCTGCAACAACATTGATTGAAAAGATCCATGGCGCCCCTCTGAAGAAAGAAGATGTTGGGCCTGCTCAGGTTGATCTGACGGATATACGTCAACGTCTTGTCGCTAATGGATCCCTCGGCATCATCCGGGTTGTTGAGGGGACTGCTGTCAATCAGGCGGCGCACCCCATGACCAGGATCAGAGTCAGGGGAGAAATCTTTGGCGATGGGGGTGTGTTGCTGGGCGAAAGAGAATCTTATTGTGGAAATCTTCTTACAGTTGATGAACTGGCAACCATGACAGAGGAACAGTTTCAGAAGGAGCTTTCAAACCCCCAGGGAAGTGATGTCTCCAACGACCGGATCGCCCCGAAGGGACAGATTCCGTTTATGATTGTTTTTGCCCGTGAACCTATAGGGGTTGTGAAGACATTTGTCGTGCCCTCAGGGGCGGAACGGCTGCTTCCGTGAATACTTCATCAAACCGGTCAGCTTGCGTCTTTAAATGGCGATCGCGAGACTGCTGCGTTTTCATGACCGCTAACAGTACATCCGATCTTCTATCTGTATGATGGGAACCATGACGATGAAGGATGAAAAAAAGACCAAAAAGCAGCTTGTCGAGGAGTTATCCGTCCCGTTCGAGGAGGACGACCGTTTCAATGTGGCTTGTATGGGGAAACATATCCAGGGGTTTTACCCGCCTGATGCCATAACCGAAACCGGCCATGGATCGCAGGTCCCGGGCCAGCGTGGCGGGGTTGCAGGACACATAGACGATCTTCGGGGGATTCAAATCGCCCAGGGCGGCAACCGTGTCCGGATCCAAACCGATCCGTGGCGGATCAACCACAGCCACGTCCACAGTGAGATTTCCCCGAATGAACCGGTCCCGGAGGATGCGGGCCATGTCGCCGGTGAAAAAAGTCGCCGACTTGATGCCGGCCCGGTTCAGATTTTCATCGGCACAGCGGACCGCGTCACCCTCTGCATCGATACCATAGAGCCGACCGCAGCGGGGAGCTAAAAAAAGGGAAAAGAGACCCGATCCGCAGTAGCCGTCGAGAACCGTCTCTGTCTCCGAAAGATCGCAAAATTCCTCAACAACATACGCCAGGGTGTCCGTCAGATAGACGTTCGCCTGAAAAAACCCATCCCAGGGGACAAACATCTCCCGGCCTCTGACCTGCCGGATAACGCGGGTTCCCAAAACCTTTTCCGCCGGAGTTGACCAAAGAGGTTGACGGCCGGGCGTCGATCTTCCCCGTCTCAACAGGGACAGGGCCTCGTTGATGCTTTCGTGGGCGATTTCACAACGCTCAATATCGACGATACGATGGGTCGCCCGGGCGGCAAACCCGATACTCCGGGACAGTCCTCTCCCTGTTGCGATGTGAACATCAACCCTTCCTCGATACCCGTAAGCCTGGGGTGAAGGGATCGTGTCTTCCAGGGGAATGCGATCGAACCGTCCAATCCGCTCCAGTGCATCTCGGACCTGCTGGCTCTTGAGGAAGAGCTGATGATCATAGACGATGTGCTGATATGAGCAGGCGCCGCATTGGGTGTAGGCGGCGCACAGGGGTGTGGTCCGGAAGGTCGAAGGAGTGTTAACTGATTTCAGCACGGCGGTGGCGAAGCGCTTCTTCGCATCGACGATTTCGACGGATACTGTATCCCCGTCCACCGTATAAGGGATGAAGATGACCATCTCCCCGTAGCGTCCGATTCCGGCTCCACCGAACGCCACGGTGTCGATGGCCAGTTCGATTTCATCTCCTCGCTTCAAGGTTCCGTGACACGCAGAGGGCATGCCCATTAGCCTCGGTTCCGTATGGTATGCTCAAATAAATGAATGAATCAGGGAGTCCGGAATAATGCCTTCCCGAAGAATGACGGGGGGGAAGGTGGTGACATCGAGGATCGTAGATCCCGCAATCCCCGGTGTTGGTCCCCCGTCGATGACCATGTCAATGTCGTGTCCGATACATTGAATCACTGCGGCGGCCGTGGTGCATTCCGTTTCACCCGACCGGTTGGCGCTGGTGGCGGTGATGGGGTGGGACAGGGCTTTTGCCAGAGCGGTTGCGATGGGATCGCTGGAGACCCGGATGCCGATCTTGCCCTTACCAGCCGTCAGAAGGGGAGAGACGTTCGATGATGCCGCAAATACGATGGTCAGAGGCCCCGGCCAGAAATGTTGCAAAAATGTCCGGGAGTTTTCGGGAATTTCTTCAACTAAAGGGATTAAATCCTTTTTGTCTCCGATAATGATGGAAATGGGATTTCTGAAATTTCTTCCTTTGATCCGGAATATCTTTTCTATGGCCTGTTCGTTACTCCCATCGACCCCGAGTCCGTAAAAAGTTTCTGTGGGATAGGCAATGACCCCTCCCGTTTTTAGAGTTTTAACAGCTTTCGCTATCATGGCTGCTTCCGGTTTTTCAGAAGAGATTTTCAGGATTTCCGGCATGATGTCAGGTTTTCCTGTTTTTTTTCAATGTCTTGTGCCATTTTCTGAATGAATGCCTGCAATTTTTTCTGAAGGCTCTTGTCTTCCACGGCCAGGATTCGGATGGCGAGTAAGGCGGCATTTTTTGCCCCCGCCTTGCCCACGGCCATAGTGGCGACGGGAACTCCGCCGGGCATCTGCGCAATGGAGAGCAAGGCGTCTATTCCACCGAGGGCAGTTGCATCGATGGGGATGCCGATGACGGGAAGAAGGGACTGGGAGGCTATCACGCCAGCCAGATGGGCCGCCGCACCGGCGCCTACGATGATGACCTTGATTCCTTTTTTTGCCGCTCCTTTTGCAAAGGAAGTTGTCCGTTCCGGGGAACGGTGGGCCGAGGTTAAAAAGACCTCGTGAGGAATGCCGAAATCTTCCAGGACCTTAATGGTTTCACTCATGATTGGGAAATCGGAGTCGCTTCCCATAACGACGCTGACAATAGGTCTTGTTTTTTCTTTCATAGGAGGTTTTTCCCGCTTTAGTGTTTGAAATGCCTGATACCCGTAAAGATCATGGTCATGCCGTGTTCATCCGCCGCCTTGATAACTTCTTCGTCCCTGATGGAGCCTCCCGGCTGTATGACGGCTGTGACGCCCGCCTCCGCGGCCATGTCGATGCCGTCCCGGAAGGGAAAGAAGGCGTCGGATGCAAGAACACAACCCTTCGTGGGAAGGATGGCCTTCATGGTGGCGATCCTGACGGAATCCACCCGGCTCATCTGCCCAGCTCCTACGCCGACCAGTTGATCCTTCGTGGCAATGACGATGGCGTTTGATTTGACATGTTTAACAATCCGCCAGGCAAAATCGAGGGCCTGATATTCCTCTGTCGACGGCGTCCTTTTTGTTACGATCCGGGCTTTTTGGATGTCAAATACATCCATGTCTCTATCCTGGACAAGAAGTCCTCCCACCACCCGCCGAAAGTCATAACCCGAAGGCCCGGCGCCGGATGAGGAAGAGATCTCCAGGAGCCTGATATTCTTTTTGCTGCTTAAGAGGGTTTTTGCTTCTCCGTCAAAGCCGGGTGCAATAATGACTTCCAGAAATGTCCTGGCCAATTCCTCGGCGGTCTTTCGGTCCACGGTTCGATTCATGGCAACGATCCCTCCGAAGGCGGATACGGGATCCGTTTCAATGGCTTTCCGATAGGCCGCGGTGATATCTTGATCGGCCGTTGCTGCGCCGCAGGGATTGGCATGTTTGATGATGACCGTTGCAGGCAGTTCAAAATCGGTTACCATTTGCCAGGCCGCGTCGCTGTCCATGATATTGTTGTAGGAAAGCTCCTTTCCCTGAAGCTGGCGGGCGCCGGATATGGCGGAGGGGGTTGGACCATGTTCCCTGTAAAACGCGGCGCTCTGGTGGGGGTTTTCTCCGTAACGGAGGTCCTGCGCCTTGTCGAACTGAATAGTAAATGTGTCGGGGAACGTTTTCCTGCTTCCATCGGGATTGATGTGCCCGAGGTAGTTCGAAATGGCAGCGTCATATCTTGCTGTCAGCTGAAATGCCTTCCTGGCGAGGAGATAATTGGTCGATTCCGAGACATTGCCTTCCGTATCCCTCATCTCTTTCAGGATGCCGGGGTAATCCCCGGGGTCGGTTACGACGGTGACATACCGGTAATTCTTCGCCGCCGCCCGCAGCATGGCGGGACCGCCGATATCGATATTCTCGATCGCCTCTTCAAGGGAGGTGTTTTCCTTTGCCACCGTTTCTTCAAAGCGGTACAGATTGATAACGATCATATCTATCATGGCGATATGGTGTTTCGTTGCCGCTTTCATATGAGCGTCGTTATCCCGCATGGCCAGGAGACCCCCGTGTATCTTTGGATGAAGGGTCTTCAGCCGCCCGTCCATCATCTCGGGGAATCCGGTGTAATCGGAGACCTCGGTGATATCTATTCCGCAATTCCGTAACTGGGCCGCCGTTCCGCCTGTGGAGAGGATCTCCACAGGAAAGTTTTTCAGTTCCCTGGCAAACGCGACGATATCAGACTTGTCCGTGACACTGATGAGAACTCTTTTGATGTGATTCTGATGCATGATATAACCTTAAACTTTTCAATATCCAGCTTAATTTAAGTGGCATTAAGTCGTCTTTCCCGCGCAGAGACTGTCCACAACCAGATCAGGGACGGGAATCCAGAAGGCATAATGCTATGGCCTGATCGTCTTCATATGTTGAACCCGTTTCTGGACAAGGGATTCCGTCCCGATATCGGGCCTGTGATCTACGGGTCCTTTGATTGCAGATATTGCTTTTTCGGCGATCTGCTCCGCTTTGTCGAGGCGGTCAGCGATGCCGACCACTCCGATCGCCCGGGAGGTGCTCATGTAAAGGCCGTCTTCTTTCTTATCGACGGATGCATAGTACAAACGGGCCTGTCCCACATTGCCGATCTCAATTTTTTCCGAGGTGGACTGTGCGTCGGGGTGATCCTTCGGGAGGCCGTATCCTTTTGGGACGATGTATTTACACACCGTGGCCTTTTTCATAAATTCGATTTTCAACGTGTGGAGGGTTCCTTCTATGATCGCTTTGCAGACATCGACAAAATCGGTTTCCAGTAACGGCAGGATGTTCATCGCTTCCGGGTCGCCGAAACGGGCATTGTACTCTAAAAGCTTGATTCCCGATTTGGTGATGATGAATCCACCGTACATAACCCCTTTGTAGTACTCTCCCGTTTCCCTGTAAATCGCCTCGGCCACTTTCTGTGTGATTTCAAGACCATCTGCGACATCCTGCTGATTCATGAAGGGCAGGGCGTGATCTTCACAGGAATATGATCCCATCCCGCCCGTATTGGGTCCCTTATCGTCCACGAAGCGTCTCTTGTGGTCCTGAACGGGAGGTGTTGCTACAACCGTTTTCCCGTCACTCAGGCACTGCAGAGAGAATTCCTCGCCTTCCAGTCTTTCGTCGATGGTCACACTGGGATGTTCTTTTAAAACCTGACGGCAGTAGTTGAGAGCCTCCGCCTTGGTTTGAAAGTGGTCTCCCTGTACCATGACGCCCTTTCCTCCCGTCAGGCCATCCGGCTTCACCACGATTCCGTCCAGTTCGTCGAGAAATGCCTCTATACCGATCATGGATGTGAATGTTCTGAATTTCGGGTTTCCGGGAATATGGTATTTTTCAACGAGGTGTCTCGTAAAGGATTTTGAGGTTTCAAGGCGGGCCAGACTTTTTGTCGGCCCTACAGACAGAATGCCCTCCTCTTTCAGGGAATCGACCACCCCGTTATTCAGGGGGTCTTCCGGGCCGATGACGGCAAAATCAATGCAGCATTCCTTTGCAAAGGCATTAATGGCTGCAAGATCACTGTAATTGCCAATAAAAACTTTTTCTGAAAGCGATGCGATCCCCGGATTGTTGGATTTCATGAAGGAGAAGAGACGGGGTTGACGGTTTGATCGCTTGACCGCTTCAGCGATGGCGTGTTCACGGGCGCCGTTGCCAATCAACAGTACGTTTGACATAAAATATCTCCTTTTTAGAAGCTTTTGGAAGGGCCGGTTGACGCCTGCCCGCCCACGTTTAACATTACGAATCCCTGTAGCCCCGATATGCTGCTATTTCATAACGGAAAAAAGTGTCTGAGTCAAACAAATCCAATCATGATTTTATATTAATCGTTTGTCTTTTCCATTTCGAATCTGGTAGACTGATTAAAAAGTGCCGGCCGGGATGTAATGACATCACGTTATGTAGCAGGAGACATTTTTAAACTGGAATTTGTGTAAGATTGGAATATCTGGTTACATTCAAAATCGTATTGGTCATATTTCTTTTTCTACTTTCGGGAGTATTTTCCTGTTCTGAGGCCACTCTTTTTTCCCTTACCCCCCTTCATCTTCACAAAATGAAGGGAGAACGCTTTCCTTTTCTATCCTACATTCACAATCTGTTGAATTATCCGAAACGCTTGCTCATTACCCTTATTGTTGGAAACGAAGTGGTAAATATCACACTCTCCGTTCTGTCGGCTTCTTTGTTCATTGAGTGGCTGGGTGTCAGCGGCCAGTGGGTGTCTATTGCCGCTACGACCATGCTGCTTCTGATCTTTGGAGAAGCGATTCCAAAAACCTTTGGCGTTACTTATCCGATTCGCCTTTCGTTCTTTGTTGCCCCTTTCATCAGCATGGTATCGCATATAGAGCGTCCTGTTGTCTGGATTCTGGAAACCGTATCGGCCTGGATAGTATTACATTTACCGGGTGGCAATTCAAGGGAGAAGACTGCCCTGACGGAAGATGAATTCAGGACACTCGTTGATACAGGAGAGCAGGAAGGAGCCATCGAAGCATCCCAACGTGCTCTCATCCATCGGGTATTTGAACTCGGCGACAAACCTGTTTCTGAGGTCATGGTTCCACGGGTCGATATGTTTTGTCTCCCCATCTCGTTGAGCATTGAAGACATGGAAAAAGAAATCATCAAGGCGCGTCATGGCAGGATACCGATTTACGGGACAGACCGGGATGATGTTCTGGGCATCCTCTTTGCGAAAAACCTCCTGCAGCATGTCTCGGAGTCGGAAAAAGCAGTGCGACTGGAGAAACTTCTGCGGAAACCATATTTCGTTCCTGAAGAAAGAAGCGCCGCATTGGTGCTCCGCGATTTTCAGGCCAGAAGGATACAGATAGCCATTGTGGTGGATGAATATGGCGGCGTTTCAGGTCTGGTAACGCTCGAGGATATCCTCCAGGGACTATTTGAAGACATATATGGAGAATATGGCTTGAAGTCGATCCTTTGGCAGAAGATCGACGATCGGACACTCCTCTTATCCGGGAAAATGTCAATGGATGAGTTTAACAGGCTGACCGGTTACGACTTCCCTTCGGAGGATTTCGACACCATTGGAGGCTTTGTGTTTGATCTCTTTGGGAAATTACCGTTAAAAGGGGAAAGTGTCCGTTTTGATAATTATACATTTCATGTGGAAAAGATGAGTCGTACCAGGATCCTGATATTAAAGGTCGAAATAGACGAAGGCGACCATCATGGATAATCATATCACGGTCGTCTTGATTCTCCTGTGTCTATGCCTCGAAAGCCTGTATTCGGGCGGCGAGATCGCTTTCATATCGTCCGATATACACCGTATAAGAAACAAGGCAAAAGCAGGCCTGAGATCAGCCGGTCTCGCACTAAAACTTCTTGAATCGCCTGAATGGTTTTTGGCTACGACCCTGACAGGAACCAATTTATTTATTGTGACAAGCACAACACTGATGACGGCACTCTGCCTCTCCCTTTTCGGAACGTCTCAGGGTGAAGTGATCTCTATGCTTGTGATGATTCCTACCCTGCTGGTGATGATCATATCCAGAAACATCTTTCAGCGGCATTCAGAAACGCTGGCGATAAAGCTTTCCCGCTTTATCTGGTACTCGTCACTCCTGTTTTATCCGGCAGTCTACCTCGTTGCAAAAATCTCAAAAGGGACTGTACGGATGTCTACAGGAGAGGCCGGGAGATCCTATTCCTATGTTACAAAAGATGGATTGAAATATATCCTGGAAGAGCAGGGAGCGGACAGTGACATCCTGAGCACAGAAAAAAACATGGTAAAAAACATCATAGATTTTTCCGACCTCACCGTCGGTAAAATCATGGTTCCTCTGTCGACCATGATCGTTCTGCCCGTTACGGCGACACTTCGGGAAGCCGTCGGACTTGCAGCGGAGAAAAGATACCTCCGTATCCCCGTTTATAGAGATCAGGCATTTAATATTATTGGTATTCTCCACTTTTTTGATCTCTTGGAAACCATGCACCACCGTGCATCTCGTCCTGACATTTTGCCTGAAGAAAAGACGGTCGAATCCTGTCTCAAGCCTGTTGTTTTTTATGTTCCTGAAACAAAACTTGCAAAAGAGCTATTGATTGAGCTGCAGGTCAGAGCTGAACGGATGGCTGTTGTGGTTGATGAATACGGCGGTGCGATTGGGATCGTGACGATAGAAGATATCCTTGAAGAAATCGTGGGCGAAATTGAAGACGAATATGATAGCGGAGAAAAGTTGTATAAGAAAATCGGTCAGCGAAAGTATCTTTTTAATGCCAAAATCCATATAGAAAAGATCCGGCAATTAATATCGGTGGACATCCCCGATGGTGATTATGAAACCCTCGGGGGATTCTTGCTGTATAAGATGGGAAAGATACCCCAGAAGAAGGAGACGCTTAAATGTGGTAATGTCTTCTTTGTTATTGAAGATGCGGATATGAAGTCCATCAAAGAGGTACTGATTATCCTGCCGGCTGCAACCAACATGGCTAAGGGTGATTGATGTACAGCTTTTACAGAAGTCGAGTGCTTTCCAGGGTATGCTTTTTTTAAGTAAGGTGAATGAATGACCGAAGACAAGAAAACGCGATGCAGCGCCATTATCCTGGCAGCAGGCAAAGGAACAAGAATGAAATCGGATCTGGCAAAGGTTCTCCACACCCTTTGTGGCAAGCCGATGCTGGCCTATTCGATTGATGTGGCGCGGGCAGCAGGGGTAGAGAAAACAGTTGTCATCACTGGATATCAGGGGGATTTGGTCAGGGAGGCTTTTCACAGCCAGGGATTGACATTTGTGGAACAGCGAGAACAACTGGGAACCGGCCACGCTGTGCTTCAGGCAAAAGACGTGTTCCGCGATTACGAGGGTACAATCCTTATTTTGTGTGGCGATGTTCCCCTCCTCCGGGTTTCAACCGTGCAAAATCTGCTCGAGCGTCATGTTGCGGAAGGAGCTGTTGTTACGATATTGACAACCATCTTGAACAATCCCGCAGGTTACGGTCGAATTGTCAAGGAAGAAAAAGATGGTAACGTTTTAAAGATTGTGGAGGAAAAGGAAGCCACTTTCGACGAGAAGAGAATCAGGGAAATCAACACGGGCATCTATAGCGTCGCAAGCAGGTTTCTCTTTGAGGCCGTTACAGAAATCGGTAATGATAACGTGCAGAAAGAATATTATCTTACCGATATGATCGAAATTGCAAGAAAAAGGGGTTTCAAGGTTGTGTCTTTGGTCACTCCCGATTCCGATGAAGTCATGGGTATTAACACAGCCGATGGTCTCGAGAAGGCTTCTTTTATTAAAATGAAAGGGTAACGACAGAAAATGAAGTTTCCCTGAAAATTTTCAAATCAGGAATTTTTTCATGGAATTTGGGAATTTGTCCCTGGAAAATAATGTTTTGTTGGCACCCATGGCAGGCATTACAAACCTGCCTTTTCGTTCTCTCGTACGAAAGTTTGGCTGTGGTATGGCGTTTACCGAGATGATCAGTGCCAACGGCCTCGTAAGAGCGACTGACAAGAGTCACCGATATCTTGATTCCGCACCGGATGATAAACCTCTTGGGGTCCAGATTTTTGGATCCGATCCGACCATTCTTGCTGAGGCAGCGCAAATTGTGGCAGACAGGGGCGCCGATCTTCTGGATCTGAACATGGGATGCCCTGTCAAAAAAGTGGTCAAAACGGGGGCCGGAGCTGCTCTGATGCGGGATCCGGTGAAGATTAATCTCATCCTTCGGAGCGTCAGGAAAGCAACCACCTTGCCGTTGACGGTTAAAATACGCTCTGGCTGGAATACTCGCGAAGTAAGGGCCGTTGAAATTGCCCGTATTTCGGAAGATTGTGGCGTGGATGCCGTTATCATTCACCCCCGAACGGCTGACCAGGGCTTCAGCGGGGCGGCAGATTGGCGTATCATTGAGGCGGTAAAAAACAGCTTACATATTCCCGTCATAGGAAGTGGTGATATCAGAAGCCCGCAGGATGCTTTTAGGATGATTACCACAACAGGGTGTGATGGGGTCATGGTTGGAAGGGCCGCCCTCGGGAATCCATGGATATTTAAGGATATTATATCCTATCTAAATCACGAGGAAGTGTTTTCATCGTATCTTCTTTCCGAAAAGGAAAAGGTCATTCGGGACCATATGGATATGGAAATTATTTATTCGGGGGAATATTTGGGGACCAGGAATTTCCGAAAACACCTTCTCTGGTATACCAAGGGTATGAGAGATGGCTGTCAATTCAGGCAGAGGTTGGGCCGTATCCGGCACAAGGATCTCATGCTTCAGGCATTGGGTGATTATTTCCGTTCTCATGAGCGTATGGCTGTAGAAAGTTAAAATAAGAGCTTGACTTTTACAGGTCGACTTGTCATAATAAATACCCATAAAAAACAACAAACTATTATATGATTTATTAGATACTTAGAGAAGAAAAGTTTGTATTTTTTGCGGTTTGGAAGGCAGATCATAGTCGATTGATGATTTGATATAGAGTACGTCTAAAGATTAGTGTATATTTGTGGGTGAAAGGTGGAACTCATTAAGTTTAAGGAACTGGATGGTAAAATAAGGAATCTTATCAGCGAACATTC
>Ga0315284_10013862_pt1 | contig 11489 bp, 6 predicted proteins | sample YL17G09_16_MG_FD_203696 | JGI IMG/M metagenome (GOLD analysis project Ga0315284, IMG submission 203696) | Sediment microbial communities from Yellowstone Lake, YNP, Wyoming, USA - YL17G09_16 | ecosystem: Environmental > Aquatic > Freshwater > Lake > Sediment | place: USA: Wyoming | collected... | reverse complement strand
TTCATGTCGCACAGGATAGTCCGGGTCTACGTCGAGGTCCAGGTCCAAGTCCACGTCCAGGTCCACGAGTACCCACAGTGTCAAGTGTGTCCCACAGCCAGCCGTCAGGCCGGGATAGGGATGGCGCAGAATAGAGCGCCGAAGGTGCGGCACAAGACCTCTGTGCCGGTCCTTCGGACCTCGAATTCTCTGCGCTCACCCCCACGCCCTCACGGGCGTGGCTATTCACTGCCGGCGCTTCGCGCCTACCTGCTCTGCGTCTGGTGGCAAAAATATCCTTTCCTTGCTGCAAAGGAATTGCGGGTAAGTAGTACAAAGAGCATGAAACGGCACAGGTAGAATCGGGCGTGCTTTCGGCTCGGACTCTTGATATCCTCACTCGAGCCGCGCATAACGATTGTTCATAGGATTTCCCGAAGGTCGATGAAAACCTTGGACGTGGAGGAAACATGAAACGTCTGGTTTCGGTCCTTTCTGCACTTTTGGTCACAGGACTCTCTTTTTTCAGTAGCGCTCAAAATGCCCCCAAAAGAGATTATTCGGTCGAAGCCGTTCCGCTCAGCAATGTCGACATCACCGACGAATTCTGGGCACCCAAGCAGGAGGTCAACCGGACTGTGTCCATCCAGCATTGCATCCTGAAATCCGAAGAGCGGGGAGGGATGACAATCGGCGGAGGAATCCTCGAGGGCGCCGGCTACATGATCGCGAAGCGGCATGAGCCGGCCTTTGAGGAATACATAAAGAAAAGAGTCGACGCCACGGTCGAAAGATCGGTGGCCGCGAGCGCGAACGCCAACCAGGCTATACGCGGAGGACCGTCTCCCGAAGCGGCCGTTGCCTATTACGAGGCCACGAACGACAGGAGATTGCTGGACCTCTCCATCAAGGCCGCGGATGCGGCGGATGCCGTGTATGGCCCCGGCAAGAAGGGCTATATTTCGGGTCACGAGGGCCAGAAAATCGGCCTCATCCGGCTTTTTCGATTTAACGGAGACGAAAAGTATTGGAAGCTGGCCAAATTCCTCCTCGACATCCGGGGCCGGGATGAGTATCAGCAGCAATCCGCGAGTGAATACCCGGGCGAAAGGGAATATAACCAGAACCACAAGCCGGTGCTTGAACAGGCCGAGGCGGTCGGCCACTGCGTGCGGGCGATGTATCTTTATATCCCGCTGACCGATATCGCAGCGCTGACGGGCCAGCCGGAATATGCGCAGGCCGACGACACGCTCTGGCAAGATGTGGTTTTCAAAAAGATGTACATCACCGGCGGGATAGGTTCCATCCGGCAGCAGGAAAAATTCGGTGCGGCCTACGAACTGCCGAACGTGAGTTCCTGGCATGAAACCTGCGCCTCGTATGGGAATGTGGTCTGGAACCACAGGCTGTTCCTGCTGCGCCGGGATGCAAAATACATCGACACGATGGAGCGCGTGCTCTACAACGGTTTCCTCGACGGCGTGTCCCTGAAAGGAGACCGCTTTTTTTATCAGAACGTGCTGATGTCTTACGGCAATTATGAGCGGTTCGACTGGATCAACGTGCCGTGCTGTCCGCCAAACGTTGTGCGGCTGATGGCCTCCATCGGCAGCTACATCTATGCGAAGACCGGAAACGAGATTTACGTCAATCTCTTTGTCGGCTCCAAGGCCGACGTGAAGCTCGCCGACAACGACGTCAAGATCACCCAGGAGACGCGCTATCCGTGGGAAGGGAGAGTGAAGATGTCGATTAATCCCGAGCGCGCGGGGAAGTTTACGGTGCTGGTCAGGATTCCGGAGTGGGCACAGAATACCCCACTGCCGAGCGACCTTTATCGGTATATGGATGCGACGAAGGAGAAACCGACCCTGAGCGTGAACGGCAGCCCGGTCGCGATCAAGTTGGAGAGCGGCTATGTGCGGCTGCAGAGGACCTGGAAGGCAGGTGATGTGATCGATCTCAATTTGCCGATGCCCGTGCACAAAGTGCTGGCGCATGACCGGGTGCAGGATGACAAGGGACGGGTCGCATTGGAGCGCGGTCCTTTAGTCTATTGCGTGGAATGGCCGGACAACGGCGGCAGCGCCTTGAACCTGGTGATCCCGGACAACGCGGTGTTGAAGGGGGAGTACCGGCCGGACTTGTTGAAGGGTGTGGAGGTGATCACCGGCAAGGTGCAGGCCCTGGTCCGCGCGGAGGATGGCGTGCCCACGAAGGCTGTGCCGCACAACCTGGTGGCAATTCCATATCACGCCTGGGCGAACAGGGGGATGGGCGAGATGACCGTCTGGATGGCCCGCAATGCGGAAACGGCCCGGATCAAGCCTGTCCTGCCCGATCCGGTCGTTCGGATAAGCTCGTTTGCTGGAATCGAAAAAGCCTGGACGGGCTATGGCGACCAGAATGACGATATCTGTGCCGTATATGACGGAGTGGACCCATTGAACTCCGCGGATGAATCTCACCTCTACTTCCGGATGAGGCCTCCGGAAGACAAACCGGCGTGGATCGAGTATGACTTCAAGGCTCCCACGCAGATTTCCTCATCCAAGGTGTATTTCGTAGATGACAGGCGGTTCTGCCGGATGCCAAGTTCCTGGCGGATTATGTATAAGGACGGAGACGCCTGGAAACCAGTGGCAAACAATGAGCCCTATACGGTCGACAAGGACAAGTTTAACCAGACTGCCTTTAAGCCTGTGCTGACGGCCGCCGTTCGCCTCGAGGTCGAACCTCAGAGCATTCTTTACAAAGGCGGAGCCGCCGGCCCCCCGGCGGCGATGAGAATCAATAAGGACACGATCTGGCGCGAGTTCGGCATCATCGAATGGCGGGTGAAATAAGCGCTTCGTCGAATTTCGTCCTGCAAACCAAGAACCATCACCGAAGGGTCAGGAATCATCTGGATGTCTGCCCCAACCGGTGATATTCTTGAACCAGTCGAGAAAAGCAAAGCACAATCTTTCTTTTATCCCTGCCGAGAAAGCAGACTACAATCTTTCTTTCGTAGATAGGAGGATTCATTCATGAATAGAAGGAGCCTCTTCCTCGTCGTTAGCATAGGCATTACCGTCCTGACAGTCCTGGCACAGCAAGCGCCCCCACAATTGTTTAACGAGTCCCTGCTGAACGGACTCACCTACCGGAACATGGGACCGTACCGCGCCGGCACCTGGACCGTGGGGGTCGCAATACCGGAAACGCCCGCCAAAGCACATCGCTACACCATCTATGCCGCCCCGCGCTCGGGCGGCGTCTGGAAATCGTCCAATGGCGGCGTTACCTTTGAGCCGATTATGGACAGCCAGAACATTTACTCCATGGGAGCCATCGCCGTGGCGCCGTCCGATGAGAACGTGGTTTGGGTGGGAACCGGCGACAATTCGGCGACCCGCAGCGCTTACTGGGGCGACGGTGTCTACAAATCCACAGATGGCGGTAAGACCTGGCAGAACATGGGCCTGAAGGACACGCAACACATCGCGCGAATCGTGATCCATCCGACCCGGCCGGACACGGTGTACGTGGCCGCCCTTGGGCACCTGGCCACGCAGAACACCGAGCGCGGCGTCTTTAAGACCACCGATGGCGGCAAGTCCTGGAAGAAGGTCCTCTACGTCAACGACCGCACGGGAGCGGTGGACCTGGTGTGCGATCCGCGCAACCCGGAAGTCCTGTATGCGGCGACTTACGAGCATGAACGGTTGGCCTGGGTGATCAACGACGGCGGTCCCGGAACCGGCATCTACAAGACGACCGACGGCGGCGCCACCTGGAAAGAGCTTCTCAACGGCCTGCCGAAAGGCCCCATGGGGCGCATCGGAATCGACATCTGCCGCGGCAAGCCCGACGTCCTCTATGCGGTGTACGACAACCACAACATGCGGCCCAACCCGCGGAACGCGACGGACACCATCAACGGGCAGGTTTACCGCACCGATGACGCCGGCGCCACCTGGCTCAAGGTGAATCCCGATGACGTAGACGTCAGCGGCAAAGCCGGCTACTCGTTCAACCAACTCACGGTTGATCCGAACAATGCCGACAGTTTTTGGGTCACTGGCGGGTTCAACCACTCGGCCGACGGCGGAAAGACCTTTGGGGGTCGCGGAGGGGTACGCATATTCCAGCGCGCCTTCGGCGACTACCGCTCGTTGTGGATCGATCCTCAGGATTCCGACCGCATGATTGCAACTTCGGACGGCGGCGTCTTCCAGTCCTTCGACGGCGGCCGGACCAACGAGCACTACCAGACCATCCGGGGCGGCGAGGTTTACGCCGTGGGCGTCGATATGGATGCGCCGTACAACATCTACGCCGGTCTTCAGGATCACGAAAGCTGGAAAGGGCCGAGCAACGGCTGGTCCGGCAGCATCGGAATCGACGACTGGGTGACGGTCGGCACCGGCGACGGCATGTACAACCAGGTGGATCCGACCGACAGCCGCTGGGTCTACAACACGCAGGAGTTCGGGTCGCTCAGCCGGTACGACCAGAAGACTCATGAACGCATTCGCATCGCGCCGACCCGCGCGCAAGGCCAACCGCCGCTGCGGATCAACTGGATCGCGCCCTTCATACTCTCACCGCACGATCCCAAGACGATATATGCGGGCGCGCAGGTGCTCTTCAAATCGACGGATCGCGGCGATCACTGGCAGGAGATCAGCCCCGACCTGACCAATAACGATCCGACCAAGATCAACCGCGGTGCTGCCGGCAGCAACATCGTGTACTGCGATATCAGCACCATTTCAGAATCGCCCGTGACCGCGGGAGTCATCTGGGTGGGCACCGACGATGGCAAAGTGCAGGTGACACGAAACGGCGGCACGAACTGGACCGAAGTCACCAAGAACATCGCGGCCGCCGGCGGCCCTGAGGACGTCTGGGTCAGCCGCGTGTACGCATCGCGCTTCGCCGCGGGAACGGCCTACATTGCCAAGACCGGGCGGCGTCAGGACATTTTCAAACCCTACCTTTTCAAGACCACCGATTTCGGCGCCACCTGGAAAAGCATTTCCAGCAACCTGCCCCAGTGGCCAGTCAACTCAATCGTCGAGGACCTGCAGCAGGCGTCGGTGCTGTTTGCCGGCACCGATATAGGCGTGTACGCGTCCGTTGACGGTGGCGGGCGCTGGGTAGCGCTGAAGAGCAACATGGCGCCGGCGGCGGTCACCGACATGGTCATTCATCCCCGCGAGCAGGATCTGGTGGCCGGCACCTATGGCCGCGGCGTCTGGGTGGCGGACATCGCGCCGATTCGCGAGATGACCGATGAGAACCTGGCCAAGAATGCCTACCTGTTTGCAGTGAAGCCGAAGCCGATCCGCCGCGACGGGGCTCAGGGCAACTACCGGCTCCTGGGCGATACGTTCCCGAGCACGCCGAATGAGCCAAACGGCTTGCTCATCTATTACTACTTGAAACAGGACGCAGCCCAGCCGGTTTCGATCACGATCGCGGATCAGGCCGGCCAGGTTGTCCGGACGCTGCCGGGCTCACAGAAGGCCGGCATCAATCGTGTGGCCTCGGAGGGTGGCAGCGGTGGATTCGGTGGCGGTGGCGGCCGCGGAGGTCAGGCTCGCGCTGCCATGCCGCCGGGTGAGTACGTCGTCACGCTCCAGGTGGGAGAGACCAAGCTGACCCAGAAGGCCCGGCTGCTGCCGACGCCCGATTTCCGCTAATCGCCGGACCCTACCAGCGGCGGGAGTTCTTTTGTCGAGAGCTGGCGCCGGCCATGGCCGCCGGCGCCAGCAAACGCGGCGTGCCTGGACTGCACCGCCAAAGTGAGGATGTGCCTGAACACGCGCCTGCGCGGGGAATGCGCGGTGAGGTGATTCCCAGGAGGTCTGAAGTCGCAAGCGCTTCTGCCAAACCTTGACTCAAATCTCGTTGCGGCAGTTAGATCTATTGCGGCCCTGAGGCCGCGGGAGGTCTACTGCCCGCAATGCCCTTCTGCCACCAGCCGGTCATCGCCTGGCCCGATGCGGCCGCGGATCCCGGCGGCTGGATTCTTGCGGAAGCGCCGGGTGCCTACAGGCCAAGACATCCCAAGCGCCGGGTTGTATCAGTTGTTTGAGACTCATTTTGAGAGTTATGTGCGGGCGTACGAAGAACGCTTCGAGGCCCGGTCCGGACCTTTGTGCCCCGAATGTATAACGCCATTATCGCACAAATCCCAAATAAGGACTTAGCAATATGTCCTGGTTCCAGCTCCCTGCCTGTCTCATGCTGGAGATCGGCATCGGCGCGTCACAACCAGTCTCCACTCCGATCGGTCATGCGAGCATTCCACCGGGAGGTAGCTCTCGGAGCAAAATGGCATCGTACGCGAAAAATGGGGACCGGCATCGATTTTCTCATGGTATCCTGCTCGTGACCGCGCAAAGCAACCATCTCACCGTTTTCTGACAGTTTCGGCATCAAGATCCCATGATGCCATGGTACATCATTCGGGGACGGTCAGACATGACTTGGAAGAGTTCTCTGCGCTCGTGGTTCCGCTCTCCGTACGGGCTCCTAGCTGCTTTCCTTGCGCTCACCCTCGGCCCGGCGTTGGGATTGGTGTGGCTCGGATGGCGGCTGCTCGATCAGGACCGGGCCCTTGAAAACCAGCGCATCGTGGAGCGCCGCGAGCACGCTGCCGATCAGCTGATCACCGCGCTGCAGCGCGCTTTGCAGACAAGCGAGATCGACCTCGCGCAGCTGCGCGCGTCCTCGCCCGGGGATGATGCCCTGATGGTCGAATTGCACCCGTCAGGGATTCGCGTCCATCTGAACGGCGGCCTTCTCTTCCATCCACCGGCGCCCGCGCCGCAGGAGGATCCATCCAGTGCGTACTGGGAAGCCGAGACCTATGAGTTTCAGCGGCAGGATTACGGCAAGGCCATTTCAGCACTCAAACCCCTGACAGGCTCGCCGGACGGTTCGGTTCGCGCCGAGGCGTACCTCAGGATTGCGCGCAACCAGCGCAAGGCCGGCCTGCTCGGCCCGGCTCTCCGGACATACTCCGAACTGGCCACCTACGGCAAAACCAATGTCTCCGGCCTCCCAGCCGAACTGGTCGCACGCAGGGCCCGCTGCGTTCTGCTTGCCCAGCTCGACCGCCGGGCCGATCTTGTCAATGAAGCCGCCGAGCTGTATGGCCTGCTTCGGAATGGACGCTGGCCTTTGTCGCAATCCGTCTACGATGTATTTGCGGAGGAAGCGGCAGCCTGGTCAGGCGCAGATCGCAGTGCGGAAGCCGGCGCCATTGCGCTTGCCGAAGCAGTCGCCTGGCTTGCAACCAAGGAGGGGCAGGCGCCGAGCGACTCAGGACGGGCCTGCATCGTCAGGCAGGGCCGTCTGGTGACTGTCCTCTGGACCCGGGGATCGGAAGGCCTTCGTGCCCTCGTGGCAGGTCCTTCGTATCTGGAACACATATGGCTGGCCCCTCTGGCGCCGCTGATTGAGCAACTGCGAGTCAGCTTCGCCGTGAAGGAGATGAATCCGGGAGCCGCAACGGCGACGGAACGGCCACCTTCCGCGACCAGCCTGCCCTGGACGGTCCTGGTGGCAAACAAGGATATGATGGCGGAAATGGAAGAGTTCTCGGGGAGGCGCAGGCTGCTCTTGAGCGCCCTCGGATTGCTGGCGGTTGTGATCGGCGCTGGGAGCTACTTCGTTGCCCGGGCGTTTGCGCGCGAACTCGCAGTCATGCGGCTGCAATCCGATTTTGTTTCCGCGGTCTCGCATGAGTTCCGTACGCCGCTCACATCCCTCCGCCAGCTCAGCGAAGTGCTCAATGAAGGACGACTCCTGGAGGAAGAGCGCCGTACGAAGTACTATCAGGCGCTCGACCGGTCAACGCGCCGCCTGCACAAGCTCGTCGAGGGACTGCTCGATTTCGGGCGCGTGGAATCGGGCGCGATGGTCTATCGGAAGCGGGACCTCGATGCCGGAGCTCTGGTGACCTCAGTGGTGGACGAGTTTCAGCGCGAGGCCGGCGATCGCGGTTGTCACGTCGAGTTGAGAACGGCGGCCGGCCTCCCTTCGATATCTGCCGATCCGGAAGCCTTGGGCCGCGCTGTCTGGAATCTTCTGGATAACGCGGCCAAATACTCTCCCGAATGTCAGACCATCTGGGTGGAGATCGAGCGGGAAAACGGCGGACTTGCCATCCGCGTGCGCGACCGCGGCCTGGGAATCCCCGCGGCAGAGCAGGGCGAGATTCTGCGCAAGTTTGTGCGGGGCACGGCAGCCCGGACCGTGGGCGTCATAGGCACCGGCATCGGTCTGGCGATGGTGAAGCATATCGTGGATGCACATGGCGGCACGCTCCGGTTGGAGAGCGCGCCTGGAAAAGGCAGCACCTTCAGCATACTGTTGCCGGCGAGGGGGTAAATCATGGCTCGAATCCTGGTGGTGGAAGACGATCACGACATCGCCGTGCTCCTGGAGGACGATCTCACGGCCGAAGGGCACAACATCGAAGTGGTTCGGGACGGAGCAACCGCCAGCCGCCGCGGCCGCGAACCCGGCTGGGACCTGATCATTCTGGATGTGATGCTGCCCGGGCGTGACGGTTTCGATGTTTGCCGCGATATCCGGCGGGCGCGGGTGCGCACCCCGATTATCATTCTGACCGCCAAAACCCACGAGGCTGAAAAAATCCTCGGACTTGACCTGGGCGCCGATGACTATGTGACCAAACCCTTCAGCCCACGGGAACTCCGCTCGCGCATCCGGGCGGTGCTGCGGCGGTTCAATGGCGAGGCAGAAGATATCTTTCGATTCGGCGACGTGGAAATCGATTTCGCGCGCGCCGAGCTCCGGCGCCAGGGCAAGCCCGTTGAGCTCACCCCGCTCGAATTCAAGCTGCTGAGTGTTTTTGTGCGCAATCGCGGGCGGGTTCTCAGCCGGGATCAGCTGATTCAGGATGCGTGGGGCGGTCAGACCTTTGTCACTGACCGCGCCGTTGACGGCCACATGGTCTGCCTGCGGCGCAAGATCGAGGACAATCCGGCCCGGCCCCGCTACCTGGTAAGCGTCAGGGGGCTTGGCTACCGGTTTGATGTCTGAAATGCCGCTGAAACCGCGCTGAAATCGCACGATTCCCTGATGAAAGCCGAATGTAGGGTTGTCAGGCTTAGGGCAGGAGGTGACAACATCATGAACAAAAATATCCTGAGAGTCGTGATCTTGGCTCTGTTTGCCGGCGCCGGAGTATCCTGGCAGCTCTCGAATTACGCCCAGGGCGTGACCGAGGCGGAACGCCGGCTTCAGAAGGCTATGCTGCTGGAGAATGTCGACGGCAATCTGCCGGCCGCGATCGAGCAGTACAAGCAAATTATCGCTGACCACGGCGGCAACCGTGCCGTTGCGGCCAAGGCGCTTCTCCACCTGGGATGGTGTTATGAGAAACTCGGCCAGGAGAGCGCCAAAAGCACCTACCAGCAATTGATCAATGACTACCCCGACCAGGCTGCCGAGGTGGCCTCAGCGAGACAGAGGCTTGCCCAGCTTGCCGAAGGTTCGAGGCAGCAGGCATCCCAGCCGGTCTTTCGGAAAATCACCGTTCCGGGCAAGATTTCCCCCGGAGCTCAGCTTTCTTCCGACGGCGCCAGACTCGCGATGGTGTCCGGCGGCGATATCTGGGTCGTCAACCTTCAGGGAAAGGTGGCGCCCGAGATTGCCGGTGTGCCGGAGCGACTGAGCCAAGGCACAGAAGCCCTCTGGGCGGGCCTGACCTGGTCCGGTAATGGGCAGTGGATTGCATTCAGCGAGGCAAAAACACCAACCCGGGACATCTATGTGCTGCCCGCATCGGGAGGAGCACCACGGAAAGTGTCTCGTGCCGTTCCAAGCCTGTGGGCAGAAGCCGTGTTGCTCGGCCTGTCTTCAGACGGAAGCCGCCTTGTATATACCACCATGTTGGAAGACCGGATGGTCCTGCAAATGGTCTCCGTTGACACCGGCGAGACCGTAAACCGGTTTGCGGGTCCCGAAGGGAAGAAATTCAGTGGCCAGTTGCCAATTGAAATGAGGTTTTCACCGGATAACAGTCATGTTGCGTATATCTGCCGCGTGAACCGGCCCGGTGACCCGCTCAACGAGGTGCGGGTGATGCGGCTGGCCGATGGCAGCGACTTTCCGGTCGCAGAGGCCCCATCGCTTTTAAGCAGCCCTGCATGGTCGCCGGACGGGAGTCTGCTCGCGTTCCTGACCTTCAAGGTCAAAGACGACCCTAACGTGGGTACAGTGTACTCCAAGGTGGAAAGCGAGGTTTGGATTACTCCCGTCTTGGAGAACAGGGAGGCCGCCGGCGAGCCCACAAAGATCAAGCTCCCAAGACTCACCCGGTTCCTGGCGGGATGGACCGCAGACAACAAGATCGGTCTGCTGTCTAGAAGCCCCGACCGTAATGCCATTTACACCGTTCCTCTGTCGGGTGGGAAGGCAACCCAGGTAACTCCGGACAGCACCACTCTCAGTCCCCAATGGTCGCCCGACGGCGGGAGAATCTACTTCTTCTGGCAACAGGGTGATATCGCATTTGTGCCCGCCGGCGGCGGTACGATTAGCGTAGTTCCGGTGAGCGGAGAGAAGGGCGGTACGATTAGCGTAGCTCCGCGGAGCGGAAAGAAGATCAGCATTGCAACCCCGGGCGGAGGGAACCACATCTCACCCGATGGGAACCGTATTGTTTTCGCAGGCAGCAAGGTTGGAGGCGAGGGTGTGCGGCTCTGGACAATGCCCGTAGCCGGTGGGGAGCCGGTCCAACTGCCGATGAAGCCGGATCTGAATTCTTGGTATCCACGCTGGTCGCCGGACGGCAGGTGGATTGCTTTCAAATCCGAAAGAGACGTTTCGGGCGATCGGAAGCTGGATGTGAATATCTTTGTCGTATCCTCCGAAGGAGGCGAGCCTCGACAGCTCACCAATCACACCGACTGCTTCTGTGAGCTCTCAGCCTGGTCTCCTCGCGGTGATTCGATCGCTTACGCCTGCTCGGACGAGATCATCAGAATCATTCCGGTCGGCGGAGGCGAACCCCGCACCGTAATGAAGGTCGACGGGCTCCGCTACCATGACGGGTCACTTGCCTGGACCCTGGACGGGACCCGGCTCATATACAGCGCCAAAGGCCGGCTGTGGACTGTCTCGACTGCCGGCGGCGAGCCCACGGCAATCAGCACCGACCTGGACGGCAACATTCTGCAATTCGCACTTTCTCCCGATGGAAAGAGCATCGCCTTCAACGCCCCCTCCGGCGGCGACATGGAGTTGTGGTTTATGGAGGGCTTTCTTCCCCTGGTGAAGAACCGATGACGTGGGAGAGTCCGAATCCATTTTCAATGGAACCAGGGTCGCGGTAGGGACGGCGGTTACCCGCGGTCCCTACCGCGACGCAAACATCATGCGCGAAAAAGGGATTGCCGATATCATTACCGACGACACGTCCTTCAGGCGCATTACAGGCATCCAGGTCATTGACCCATTGTCAGGGAATAAATCACTGT
>Ga0315284_10013860_pt1 | contig 11490 bp, 22 predicted proteins | sample YL17G09_16_MG_FD_203696 | JGI IMG/M metagenome (GOLD analysis project Ga0315284, IMG submission 203696) | Sediment microbial communities from Yellowstone Lake, YNP, Wyoming, USA - YL17G09_16 | ecosystem: Environmental > Aquatic > Freshwater > Lake > Sediment | place: USA: Wyoming | collected... | reverse complement strand
GGTAGAGCTAATCATTGAAAGTACTGGTAAAGTGGCAGATATGAAAATCCAAATAGTAAGTATTATCAAAAACATTTATTCCTCATCTTTCTTGGTTGGAGGAGGATAGTTACCCGTAATAGCTCTTATAGTATATACGAAAAGTTGTGTTTTTAATTATGTTGTTTTTTAAATCTAATTACTCTGCTAACTTTCTAATTTCAGAATCTGGATCAGTTAATAAGATTGCTTTGCCGTGTATCATAATAACAATTCTTTTAATTAAAAGATGATACAAGGATAGAAATAGATCTACTACTGTATCTTTTGTATCTAACAATCTTCTACTTAAAAAGTAATGTTGGCAAGATTTGATGCAACCAATCATAAAGCTAAATGCAAAATGAAAGACTATAAAACTTAAGGCTGATGGTATAGTTATTGGCCAAAAGGCTATAGCTCCTAGTAGATCGAATCGTCCTTTGACATAGAAGATAGGTTCGGTTCTTCTAATTTCGCAATTTAACATATAAATATGAAAAGAAATTTGAAGTGTAGGTATTCCAATAAGCCAGGTTAAAGTAAGAATCCAAAATAATATCATAATTATTCTTCGTCCTTATTATTAACTATCGCAGATGCAATAGTACTAACTAGGAAGAAACTTAAGAAAGGACTGCCGGACATAAATTCAAAAATGTTCACGAAGGACTCCTTAGTTGTTTTGAAAATCACTATCATCGTCTTTCTTTGAATCAAAAAATACTTCTCCAGCAGCATTGTAGATCTTAAAATCCCTAGAACCAGAACCTTCGAGCCAGGCAGCCTTTAGATTGGAGTGGCCTTGTTCGTGTAGATACTGACCCATAGCCTGTTTGAGAGTCTCATCAAAGAATACTACAAAGTACATACTACCTCCTTTTATATGTGTGGAAAATTATATTGTTTTTAAACTCTCATTTCTTTCGAAGGATAGTCTTAGTAGTAAATGTAGTGGTAGGTTGAAGGGATGTTAATTTATTTAATGACGCAGCTTGGGTGGTATAAATATATATACCACAGATAGGAGTTGATTGTTCGAGTGCCTGCTTAACCTTGTCTTTGGATAAAGCAAAAGCCTTTGCAAAGGAACCAATGCTACGGTAGGTAGATCCATTGGTAGCATATATAGAACCACTATATTGGGGAGGTATGTATTGTTTAGTTAGCTTAAATGATTTATCATGGTAGGCGTTAGTGCACCTCTTCTCAAACCAAGCAATAATATTAGGATAATCTTTTTCATCTTCTGTGATCGTACTTAATAGTTGTTGGAGATATTTTTCATGCTCGCGAGCATTCTTAAGCGGGTAGGTAATATAATGATTAGAAATACTGAGGCTTCTTAATTTTTTATGAGATCCAGAAGTAAGACCTACTTCTACTTGACCCGAACTAAGCTGGACTATATAGATACATTCAGAGGCTTTACCTCTTCTTTGTTCTATCTCTACACCTATTTGCAACTTAGATAATATATCATCTACAACTAATGATAGTTCTGCATCAGCCACTATAGTCTGCTTATAGCGCTTAAGATAATGCTTAACTTGCTTAAGACTCATAATCTATCTCCAGTGAATGGAAGCCCCATAAGTGGGACGAGTTAGCCGTTCTTTTGGAACAATTAACTCTGATATGAATATTAAATTCCCTCCTTTAGCGTAGGAGGGGCCGCCTTCTTTGATGCTGCCTATTCCGATATTACAAAAACGTGAGTGAGTTAAGAGTTCACTCTCCAGCATACAAAAGATTCGTATCTTGCCTCGTCTGAAGTAATTACAAGATACTAGCTACCCTTGAGGTATATGATTGGAATAAATTCCATCTCCATAGAACGGAGAGCCCACAATATAAATATTGCACAACCATATACTTAATCATATCTAGAAAGTCATTTCTTAAATCTATCAATAAATTTGATAGCGGGAGCTAAGATATCTCCCCCATACTTCCTTAGTAGTAGAGCAAGTATTATAAGGCTTCCACCAGGAATTATAAGTAGTGTTATAACTAACAAAAGCTGCTTCTTATCCAAGTTGATTCTCTTCATATTAGAAAGACCTTCTATACTAATTAAATGCCTTAGAATTCGTTTTTGTTATCCACAGGTGGCAAATCTAGATCTAGTTCAATTGGTTTCATAATTTTAAGAACTGGAGCTGTTTTAGTTGGTTTAGTATCTATTGTGGTAGTTGATCTATCATAAGTAGAAAGAGTACTCATAACTTCCAAAAGATTATATAGGATGATTAACTTCTTTGTTAGATGATTTTGATCTTCTTGCAAAAGAGTTAGTGCCTTTATGGTACTCTCTTCTAGCCTTTTAATCTTCATCATTAAAATAATAGGTACAAAAATAACAACAATACCCACAAATCCAATTAGAACTCCTGATCCAAAGGCTTTGAAAATCTCAAATGTGCTTAGCATATTTACTCCTTATTGATAAAGTATCTTCCTATTTCTAGGAATAACTTCCAACATTTTTAAACATAAAAAAAGCCAGGACTTCTCCTAGCTTAATTTAGAGTAATTCAGATAAACTTAGTTGCCCAAGTTCTTCCAGCTTAGACGACGTGAGCCGCCGATTACTCGGTTATACATTCGACCGAGAATGCGAAGCTGACCGATTGTAACGAATCCAGTCTGATTGCCGAAGACAGCTACGCTACGAGCGAAGTTATAATCACTAGCTGAACCATTGCGGTTACGGCCAGTGTTATTCAACAACTCAACAACGACTGCTTGGGCTTGTGAGCCTGGGCGGTACGAAACTACAGTAGGACTTTTTGCTTTACGTTTTGTCATTTTTTTCTCCTAGAAAAATCTTTACACTTAATTATACTATCTAATTACAAAAGTCTCAACGGAGCTGAATACTTTTTATAACTACTGACTCCAACGACTTCTTAAGATCTTCATCTGCTTTTATCTCTACTTGAATCATATCCAGAACTTCTTCTGCTTCTTCTAAGTTTGTTCCAGCCTCTATCTCTTCCCAATTATAACTATGTGAAGTATAACCCAACTCATAGCGAATCTCTGATTCCTTATGAATCCGCTTTGAGATAAAATAAGTTCCATTATTACGGAGCCTTAAAAAGAGTCTTGGCTTATATGGATCATCCTCTTCTTCTTGCCGCTTCTTCTTAAAAAGACCAAACATATAACTCTCCTAATATTTTACCAAAACGTTAGGTCAATAAATATACATAAGCTCAGCACAATCCCAACTATTATTAAAAAGAGCATTGCTTATATTCCCTATTTCCTTGACCAAACTAATTCGACACAATCACCATCCCACTTAGCTATTCTCAATCCAACTTGCTCTTCTAACATTTGATTTGGGAGAATGCTAATTTTGCAGCACAAGTTATATTCTTCATCATCTTCAGAGTCTACATAGAAGGAAAACTTATCTATAGATTCTTCACTATGAAGATGGTAAGATCTAAAAAAGAGATCAACTAGCCTTTCTCCTGCTACGATTGCTTTAGGAAAACTGTCTTCATCTAACTTCTTCTTAAGATAGCTTGACATTATTACTCTCCCTCCTCAACGACCCTAATTATTTGTTCTTCGTTTAAATTAAACCTTTTATACATACTACCCGTTTCGCCTAATTTAACACAATTAATTTCAACATCATATAGAACATTAGTATTGTCGGCACCATAGTCTTTGATTGTAGCTATATTTTCACAAACCTTAGACCAAAAAATACCTTCTTTATCAAACTTAAACTCTACTCTCTGGCCAGCAAAATACTTAGGTAAAACTTTTTGTTGTTTTAGTAGTGAGTTTTCCATTTGAATAATACTTTCGTTACATCCAAGTAGTAACAAACAAACTAACGATACTTTCACTGCAAGTTCCTCTTACTTCTCATAGACTATGTTTGTACCATTTAGGATGCGGTAGTTAACTTGAAAGCCAATTGTAGCTTGAGCTGAATCTGCCAGATCCAAAGCCAACCAAGATAGCTCTTGTTCAACTTCCTTTTGCGAAGTAGAAGGGTTAATAGGAACTTGAGTCCACTCTCCTTGCTCAAGATTAACATTTCGCAAATTCCAACTTTTGTTTGTCTTGACTTCAACTGTAAACATTTTTACTCCAAATTAGTTATATGTTATCTTATGTTGTTTTTAAAGTCTTTAAAACTTCTTTGCTTCAGCTTTAAATCTTTCAATCCTAATTCCAATATCCTTACCTACGTTCGCTGGCATTACCTCCCCAAAGAAACTATATAGGTCTTCATTTGATCTAATGTTTGCTAGACAAAATAGATCTTGACTAGGAGGTACTTGAACAACAAAAGGCAACTCTTCACTTATAGTTTCAGTTCTAAATCTGAAACCAGTTTGCGATAAGTTGTCTTCTTCGTTCGTCATCCTTACTCCACTATTGCTGCATCAAAGAACATCATCTTAAGAGAGATGGGACTCCTCTTAGTCGTTTCAGATATAGACTCGAGGGTATTGTTCTTTCTAATCAGATCCAAGATAAAGAATGTCTCATCCAAGTCTAGGTGCTTCGTAGTTCTGTAGTATTGGAACTCAGTAATATTATAAAAGAGTTCATCGCTAAGTGCTAGTTCGGTCATACATCTTCCTTAGCTAGGTTTAAGAGTTCATGTAATGATCCTAGAGTAAAGCCAGATGCTTTAATGTGTCCTCCCCCTCCGTACATCTTTGCTATCTTAGCAACATCATTATGATCATCTCCTCTTAATGAGAATTTAACCCTACCATCTTTAAGTTCATTCCAAGTTATACCTACACCATTTCTTTCAGCAAGAATATTCCCAATGTCCGATTGGAAAAGAGATGTGTTAACAGCTTCGTACATCTTTCCATTGATAGCAAATGGTTTTGCTGTCCTAAGTAGATATTTGATTAATCCTTCTTGATATCTTAAGATGGACTCGCCTTTTGCAATAACTTGCTCTTGTTCGAGAACATTAAGCTCATTGTTTAAATGACTCCAATTATCAAATGTCTTATCAAAACTATCAACATAGGCAAGTATCGGTTTAATATTTTCAAACTTACCTTCATGGGTTTTGTTGTTCCAATAAAAACCAAGATCCCTATATTCAATTAGATCAATGAGGAGTGGCCTCTGTTCCATATGAAAGTGATCCCAAGCTAAACCAGCTCCTGATCTATTCATATCGAATGTACAGAAGCCTAACCCCTCACAATCTTCTCTGGCTGTTGCATGGTGATCAAGAACTACGAGACTTTTATTTTTGCTCTTTAGATCTAAAAGAACTCCTCTAGGATAACAGAAGTCAAGAATAAAGACTTCCTTATCAACTATGTCGGGAATAGGTTCGTGATAGTTCACACCAATGAACTCCATCTCTTTACCTCGACTAGAAGTATGGGCTGCCCACGCTGCCCCGAATCCATCCGAGCAGGATCTATGAAAAAGCACTACAATAGGTTTACTCATATAACTTCCCTCCAATTAATTTCATTAGCACTATTTCTAATCATAAGATCAGGATCAAGTAATAGATGAGCTACAGTTAGCCCCTTATGCTCCATATACTTAATAAGATATTCTTTATCTAGTTTAGTTAGTTGAACATTATTCATCCACCACTCCTCTTTCCCACTAAGATATATCCTAGCAGGACCATCTTCTCTATGTCGATTATCGTTTATCCACCAAGCTTTATATCCAAATGGTTCCTCATAAGCTGGACCGTCTTCTCTATGAAAAGTTATTTGACTCCGAGAAAGATTAACACATTCATCAAAAGTAAACTCCTCCTTACCTTTTTCTTTAGTAAAGATAATACAATATATATCTTTCATTTTTTCTTTTTCCTTAAATTCTTCTCAGCAAGTTTTCTTATTTCCTTAGAAGGTGAAAGAAGCTTAAGAGCATCAGGCATAGAGGAAAGCATAGCATCAAAAATTGTACTAGGGATATATACCGCAGCACCCTTATTTATACTAACAGCCTCTAAGCAAACAGCTTCACTAGGATTGTTAATATATTCTAGAGCTCCCCAATCCTGTTTAACAGCCGCTAAACAAACCTTCTCACTAGGATCTTTAATAAATTGTATAACCATACCATCTTGTTTAACCGCAGCTAGTAAAACTTTCTCGCTAGGAGAATTTTTAATAATATATTGCAAAGCTATACCATCTTTCTTCACAGCTCTTAAACAAACCTTCTCACTAGGATTTTCAATAAAAGCTAAAACCGAGGGGTCTAAATGAACAGCTCTTAAGCAAACTCTCTCACTAGGATTTTCAATAAAAGCTAATGAATCTGGTCTTTGTTCAATAGCCTGCAAACAAAGATCTTCACTAGGATTTTTAATGAATCGTATAATTTTAGAATTATGGTTCATTGCTTCTAAATACATTTCTTGACTAGGATCCCTTATATACATAAGGGCTATTTCAGTTTGTTTTATAGCTTCCAAACAAACCTCCTTACTAGGATTCTTAATATATTGCAGAGCCTCTCCATCCTGCTTAACTGCTTCTAGACAAACTTTCTCACTAGGATTCTTAATATATTGTAGCACCATTCCATCCTGCTTAGTAGCTTCTAGACAAATCTTCTCACTAGGATTCTTAATATATTGTAAAGCGAATCCATTTCTTTTAGTGGCAGCCAAACAAACCTTCTCACTAGGATTCTTAATATAACGTATAGAAAGCGCGCTATCTTTAACTGCAGTTAAGCAAACTTGTTCGGTAGGATTGTTAATATATTCTAAACTATGCCCAAATCTACTAACAGCTTCTTGAGCTGCCTTGCTCTTTCCACTTATGTTCTTTTTCTCGTAAAGAGAACAATAGTGATCATATAATTCTTCTAGTTTATTCATAATAAATTCCTACAAAAATTGCATCTTATAATAATATATGTTGTTTTTTAAAGCAAAAAAAGACGCCCCCAATCCATGGAGGCGTTTTTGTGACAAGAGGCCTTACGCGGAAAGAACCGGCAGGCTTTCTGATGTAGAGTGGTTGGTAAGAACAAAAATCCTATTTGTATCATTACTCTACAATATAGATAATGATATCAATACTTTAGATGTAATCGCCTTCTGTTGACTTTCTCTCGCTCCAGGCAGCGATTAATAAATCATGAAGAGCCCAAAGTTCGGCAACACTTTGAACATCTCTTGCTTTAGCAAGAGTAACTACTTCATCAAAGCTAGGTCTCTGATAACTGCAGATAAGAAGTCTGAGCTCCTCGTCTTCCTTATTAAAAAGCATTCTTTTTCTTAGGAAGAGCGAATAGTTTATCTTTGAGTATGGATTTATTTTCTTTTGAAGTAAATTGCCAGATGCAGACGAGTTTTGTTTTTTTGTTGGAGATAATTACGTGGGTGAGGTTTTGTTCTAGGTATTTAGCTTTGTTTAATTCTACAAATTGGACGGCTTCAACCCAATCTTCGGCTTGAAATTTATCTAATTCTTCTAATGATTCCGGATTGATAATATAAAGTTGCATTGAATCCTCCAGTAATAAAAGAGCTAGATAAATCAATACTTTATATGTCTCTGACTCGCTTTTGTTTTTTAAGCAAGTCCCAATCCTTTTTGTTGCGAGCTATCTTAGCTTCGTCTTCAAAACCAACTGCCTTCATCTTATATTTAAAGACATCTTGGTTTGATTGACAATCTGTACAGAATCTAGCTCGAGGTAAAAGTATAAGTCTTTTTTCTGAGATGCTTTCGGAACACTCTTCACAAAAGATATCCATCACTTCTAGTCTCCAGATTAACTTCTTCTTTAATATTTAGATTGTTTTTTAAATCTTCTTCTACTGGGACAGGAGCATCATCTATAATCAATGAAGTATCAAATTCTTCCTTTGGAAGATGAACTTCAATCTTTGTAACTCGTTTACCTTTACCGCCTCTTTTATAAAGACTCTTAACTAACTTAGTCATCTCATCTTGACTTGCTAGTTGATTCAAAGCATGAGTCCTAGCCTTGCGCAAGGAGCCTCTCTTTTTAGGTTCTGTTATCCTATCAACTAGTCCCAAAAGCTGAGCTTCTTCTGCCGTAAGGAAAGTATCTCTCTGCGAAAGGTCTTCGTAAAATTCTAACGGCATCCTACTATTATCAGAGAGGAGCTGTAGCATCTTTCTACTAAGTCTCTTAGACTCCTCTATGTCTATCTCAGTATCCACTAGAGATGTAGGATCAACACCTGTCAACTGAACTCCGTGAATCATAATGGCTGTATTTGGATCTACATTCCGCTCATCACACCCAGCCATAATAAAAGTAGCTGCACTCATGATTTCTCCTGAGCCAAAGAATTTAATTTGACAAGGAGCAGATTGAATAGCATCATACAATCGTAGGGCTTGATACAAATCGCCACCACCTGAGCTCATATGAATTTCGATAGGTTTTTTTGGATATTGCGCAACTAGGAAGTTAATAGCTCGAATGGTGTACTCAACTGTAGCCCAAGAGATTTCACTTCCATCTTCTTCGTCTAGAAGACCAAAGTTAATGCGTCGAAGCCTACAGTCTACACCCCTAAGTATAGGATTTTCAAGTTCATTTTTCTCAGACATAATACCACCTAAATGAATATGTCTTACTATCTAAAAAAAATGCAAAAAGTCATTCGGGGGTTGACATCGAACGCACTGTGCAAGTAGCATTGCGGTTTACAATAACCTCAGTACCTTCAAAGAACTGAATTACAATAGGCTCATAAGACGCAAGCCTAACATACTCATACACTTCGAACGTACGATTTGGATATACACAAATGACCTTTGTAAGGTAGAAAACTCTAGGCCATAAAAAGAGATGGGCTAGAATAAAGATAGTAAAGATTGAAACTACGCCAAAGAAATATACAAGTCTTAATTTCATTTATCACTCTTGTTAAGAAGTCCCCTTACTTGAGTATCAGGATGGGTTAGTATAAAGATTTTATTCTTCTTAAAGATTAAGAATAAAATAATCTTATGAAGCAGATAAAGCGGTAGAGCAATTATAATAGGTAGTAGCAAAAATCCTGCAAGTGAAAGTATAAAATATAAAGGAACTTCTTTTACTTTTCTTTCAAACAAAAAATCAGCAAACAAACTCATCCGACCAGTTACGAGCTTCTTGAGAGAAGGAGTGTTATTACCATGACCCGAAAGCCTTATCCACTTAATAAGTTCTCTATAATAAAAATAAACTCCTTGCAACGCTGACACTAGAAAGCCTAGTACAAACAGAGCTAACACAAAACATGTCATCAAATAGGCAATAGCTCCGTACCACTTAAGAAGTTCTATCACAACTAACTCCTACAAAGTAACTGGAAGAGATTTGACAACATAACCACCTGTACGAGTATCCAGAGCGAAGATCTTATACTCTATGAACTCACCTTTTTCATCTTTAGGATTCATTAGTTGAAGCTCATGATCCTTAAACTTCTTGATTGAGAACGGTTGTGCTGAAGTCTTAGCTGCTTGAATCAAATCATTAACTTGTAGATCGTTCGATCCACTTACTGAGTTGGATGATACAAAGATCTTTTGACCTTGCTTGGTAAGAAAGGTTGCAACAATAACAACTGCTCCAGTAGCATTAGACTTTAGATCTGTATTGTTAACTTTAAAATTCACAATCAACTGATCTTTTTTTGTAGTAGACCTTGGCTCTAAAAGCTCTAGTGATGCTGGAATTGAAGACCCATTTGTAAGCTGATCTGTTGTCCTTTGAATAGCTTCCTGAGCATTACGAGCCTCTTCTTTCTTATAGCCAATCATAACCGAATAATTATTTGTTTCACTGTTCGAAATACTTCTTTGAGCTAGAAGATTTTTAAGTGAGTCTCCATTCTGACCACTATTGTATGCTACTTGAGCGGCGATAGGATTATTGTTAATTAATTTATTATCAAGAAGATCTCGATAGTAGCAAGCTCCTAGATATAAGTTAAGTTCCATATCCATAATGTCTGCAGGTTTAAAATCATTAAGCCCACAAAGCTTTGCAAAGCCTAAAGCGTACTGAGGCATAAGTTGAGATAACCCCGAAGCTCCTACCGGAGACTTTGCATTAGCATTGAATCTAGATTCTTGAGCAATAAGACCTACATAAGCTTCTCGTTGAGTATAGCTTACAAATATCTCACCTGTAACTCTAACCAACGTTCTAGCTAGAATAGTTCTTCTAACCGGAGAAAGATCAGCTCCAACAATATCCATCATTAGTAATGCAAAGTTACCAATCCTCTCATCCTCTGAAAGAACAACGTCCTTATTCCTTTTTTGATAATAACTTAATCCTAGCACACCACCAGCAATACCTAGACCGAAAGCTCCGGCCAATAAAAATGCCTTTAATTTCATACAATCTCCTTTTAATCAATTTATTGAAATCTACAAGCAAGTAGACTATACATCTATAATTTGCAAAGTCAAGCCAATTAAGAGCTATGCGCTTCTAACTCATTCCGCCCTCTCCTAGAACTTATTGATTCTTCTATTGATCCCTCTGTTTGTTAATTTAATAAATGTTAATATTCTTTTGTCTGAAATGATAGCTCCATAAGGCTTAGCTCCTTTATTTCTATTGCAGGTGATGCAAAGTGGAACCGCATTATTAATCTTATAGTCTAGCTTATGAGTAAGATAAAAGTTACCAAATTGAGACTTCGCAACATAAAAATGATCCAACTCAATACCATTAGATGTATCTCTACATATAGCACACTTATTATCAAATGAACTAAATATTAAATTCCTGAATTGTTTTAAGTACATTCTTTCGTTTACTGTATTTCTAATCTTATCCTCTTCTTTAAAAATATAGTCATCCCTATTCTCTGAGTAGTCTAAGGGAAGAGGAGTTGGGACTACAGTCTTCTTTAAGAGATCTAACTCTTCTCTTTCCGAGTTAAGAATTGCTTGTAGCTCAGAGGTATTCTTAGTTAAGTTCTTCATCTTTGATCTCAACTAAAGTTGATATAAGTTGCTTCCACTTTAGTTCAGTAGCCATATCCATTTGAGAAATTTTAAATGCGATAGAGTTAGTACCCACAGCTCTTACTAACTTAGCTAAGAATTTAAATTGTCCGAATACTACCTCTACTATGCTTTGCTCATTAAGGCAATGCTGCTTAGTTGCTGTTGCTAGAAATCCTGAAGAGGAAATATTCTCTATCGTAAAACTAGAATCAAACTTACCTCCAATAAGCTTGATGGCAGCTTCTTGGTTTAAGGTATACCTACTACTTCTATATCTTACTCGATACAGACTCATATTTGTTTCGTTGATTGCATAGCCGTTTTGTCTTCTCATTTTTTTCTCCGTTTTGGAAATTGAATAATCTCAGCTCTTAGTTCTACCTTTGGCTTACCATTGTTCATATCTTCATCTACAAGCTCTTCATATTTCTTCCTAGTTTCTAATCCCCAAGCTAATTCTATCTCTAGAAGATATATTTCACGCTCTACT
>Ga0315284_10013859_pt1 | contig 11491 bp, 10 predicted proteins | sample YL17G09_16_MG_FD_203696 | JGI IMG/M metagenome (GOLD analysis project Ga0315284, IMG submission 203696) | Sediment microbial communities from Yellowstone Lake, YNP, Wyoming, USA - YL17G09_16 | ecosystem: Environmental > Aquatic > Freshwater > Lake > Sediment | place: USA: Wyoming | collected... | reverse complement strand
TCAATGACCACCATTTGCTGGGGCAGATATCCCAATCTGATTGCCGGAGGAACCATCACCCTGCCTTCATCGGGCTGTTGCAGGCCCATAAAAATCTTAAGGAGAGTTGTTTTGCCGGCACCGTTAAGACCCACTAACCCGATCTTATCCCGGCTGTTGACCAGAAAAGAAATTTCTCTGAATAAAAAATATCCACTAAAGGAGACACTGAGCTGATCGACCGAGATCATGATAATCTGGAATTTTTCATTTTATGCTATACTTTGCCAATAATAAATTTCTGAAGTAAAACATTAAAATATCCACATACGTGTAACCCATCCCGGCCATTTCCATGGCTCCATCCTGGCACAAGCCCAGGCCGTGACCATATCCATGTCCATGAATGGTTACCGAATCGCTTCCGGATTCAACATAAAAGAAAGAAGACATCAGTTTCAGGTTCCCGCGCATTTCTGTGAGCAGAAGTTTTTTGTTTTCCCGGTCGAGGTATTTTTGTCTGCCTGATTCTGTCTGGCTATAAAGATTTCCAGATCCTGCAAAATAGCCTTTATTTTCCAAGTAAGCGTTCCATTCCATTATGGATAAGTTTTTACTCCAATTGCGATGACTTGAGTTATTGCAAAAAGGATCCTTTACCGGAACAAGATAGGGAAGTTCCCTGTTCCATTCCACTGATGCACGACTTGTAATTCCGCCACAGTTAGCATGATATGCCGTAATTACGGGTTCACCATTCCTGTCAACCAGTATTTCATCTTTGGTGGATTGTGTGGCCGCATAGATTTGAGCATTCATCCGACTTTTACCATTGAATGTCTGGCAATGTACGCCATCGCATAAATTAAATCCTTCATGGCTATGCCTGTGGAAGTTTTTAATGGCAAAAGTGCGTGCGATTACCGCCTGAGCTTTGTAATACTCTAAAGGTGAGCTGGTGCCGCCCTCGGCTTCCACTGTTCCCGGGACATATTTTTCCAGACTGAGCTGATTAATAAGCCGAAGTGCATCATTGAAAAGGCTGATCGACAGAACATCGTCAGATTCTTTTGGTGGGAGAGAAGGAAATACAGGTTTAACCTGGAATACATTTACTCCTGAGATACCCTTAAATTCTAAATTATTATAAATACCGTAGGACTGCAACGTATCACGTACAGCCAAACCTGAACTGGTCCACTCAATATGAAACATAGTGCCTTTACGGATAGCGGCTATTTGTCTGCCGTTTCCGGAAAGAATATATTCTCCTTCAACTGCTGAAAAAACAACCGATTGAATATTGATGCCATAAAACAAACCTATCAGGATATCCTCAGCTTTGAACGAAATGGTAGTGAGGAATGCCAGGATTACAATCATCGAGATTTTCCGATAACGCATGGTACCAAGGGTTAAGGGTTAATAATCTGGCATATTCTTTCAGCAACGCGATCTGCCACACCCGGGCTACCGAGTTTCTTTCGCAACAGATTGTAATTGCTCATCATGTTATCACGGTATCCCTGGTCGAATAAAAGCTTGGCTAATTCCTTCTTCATGTCATGAGTCAGGTTTTCCTGCAGCAATTCTTTAACAGCTTCTTTATCAAGTATTAAGTTAACCAGTGAAAAGTATTTTATTTTTACTAAGAAATTACCAATAAAAAAGGTCAGTGGGCTGGTCTTATACACTACCACTTCGGGAATTCCCAACAGGGCCGTTTCGAGAGTAGCAGTCCCCGAGGTCACAATGGCTGCCCTGGCATGCTTTAACAGTTGGTAGGTCTGGTTAAACACAATTTTAGCGCCGGTATCATCCAGGTATTTTTCATAATAAGCAGATGATAAAGAGGGCGCACCAGCAACTACAAACTGAAAACCCGGATAATGGGGCATCACGGCCAGCATTTCAGGCAGCAATTTATCAATCTCCTGTTTTCTGCTGCCCGCCAGAAGGGCTACAATGGGCTTGTCATCAAGCTTGTTTTTTACCAGGAAATCCGGTATTTCCCGGTAGTTATCATTGAAAGCTGTAATACTGTCGAGTACAGGGTTTCCATAAAATTCCGACTCAACCTGATGTTCTTTGTAGAAGTCCACTTCAAAGGGCAGTATCACAAACATTCTTTGGATATGATCCCTCACTGTTTTTACCCGCCATTTTGCCCATGCCCATAACTTGGGCGAAATGTAATAAATAGCCCGTATGTTGTTCTCAGAGGCAAATCTTGCCATGGGCAAATTGAAACCTGAATAGTCCACCAAAATAAGGGCATCAGGTTTATAATTCAGGATATCCTGCCGGCATAACATTTTATTTCTCCTGATAATGTGATATTTCAGCAGGACTTCAATACCTCCCATAAGAGCCATGTCGCGATAATGAATAAAAACTTCAGCACCGGCCTCCTTCATCATATCACCGCCGAAACAACGGAAGTTGGCTTCCCGGTCAATCTTTTTTATTGCCGTAATAAGGTTGGCAGCATGCATGTCGCCTGAGGCTTCGCCGGCAATGAGATAGTATTTCATATCAGACTAAAAATAAGCTTTATGGCAAAAATTATAATCGTCAGCACTACTGTCGTTCCCAGCACTCCCTTAGAAGCCTGCATCCAGTTAAAACCGTTGAAAATAAAGAACAATATCAGATTGGGTAAAACACAATGGCTGATGATTATCGGGATGATATTTCCAATCACCAGGTTGTTCGAGAACAAGGTGAAGCGCACGTCCTGAATTTTCGAGTAATACATAATAAAGTAGATGAATATTGGCAAAGCAATACCGCTAATTATTCCGGTGGCCAGGGTATCCAATTTGTGCATATTGTGGTTTTACGCGTTAATCAAAGTTCCAGTTATTAAGTGTTTTCAGGGTATCGTGACACGTGAGATCGATATGAAGCGGCACTATGGAAACATATTGATTGCTGAGCGCCCATTCATCGGTATCAGTTGCTTCAGGTTCAGTATTATGAAAGGTACCTGTAAGCCAGAAGTAATGCTTTCCGGTAGGATCGGTCCGTTTATCGAATTCTTCACGCCAATATCCTCTGTTTTGCCTGCAAATTTTAATGCCGGCGATTTTTTCCCTCTCCATATCAGGAATATTAACATTCAGGCATACTGTTTTGGGCAATCCGTTCAACAGGACCTTCCGGGTAATGATATCCACATAATACTTGGCTGCTGTAAAATCGGCATTATGGTCCAGATTGAGCAGTGAGAATCCGATAGAGGTTATTTCATTGATACAACCTTCGAGCGCTGCGCCCATGGTGCCAGAATAGAAAACGCTTGTAGATGCATTGGATCCATGATTGATACCCGACACCAGAATATCGGGTTTTTCGGTTAACATCTGGTTAAACGCTATTTTTACACAGTCTACCGGTGTTCCATAACACTTATATATTACAAGATCATTTTCTTCTCTTAGTTTGGTGATCCGAAGAGGCACTTTAACGGTAATGGCGTGGGACATACCTGATTGCGGATCGGCAGGGGCAACCACCATAACTCTCCCGAGAGGCCTTACTGCCTCAATCAAAGCGTTCAACCCTTTGGCTTCCACTCCGTCATCATTGGTCACTAAGATTAACGGCCTTTTCTGACTTTCCGACATGGTTTATTCAATAAAGTGCAAAGATACTATTTTTAGTAAAGAGTAACGAGTGATGAGTAACGAGAGTTTAATCGTTGAACCGTTTAATCGTTGAATCGAAAAACCTGATTAAACAAATAAACCTTTACCCGCTCTGAAAAATGTTTATTTTTGTTTTTTTAATCAAACATCCATGAATATCTCCTACAGTTGGTTGAAGCAATACATAGATATCAACCTTAGTCCGGCCGAAGTGGCACGGGTGCTTACAAGCATAGGGCTCGAAGTTGAAGCTATTGAATCAGTAGAAAAGATAAAAGGCGGACTCGAAGGATTTGTTATCGGAGAAGTTAAAACCTTCGAAAAGCATCCTGATGCTGATAAATTATCGGTTACAACCGTTGATATTGGTGAAGAAAATCTGTTAAACATTGTTTGTGGGGCGCCTAATGTTGCAGAAGGTCAACGTGTAGTTGTCGCTACAATTGGTACTACCATTTACAAAGGTGAAGAAAGTTTTCCGATTAAAAGGACTAAGATACGGGGTGTGGTTTCCGAAGGGATGATATGTTCCGAGGATGAAATTGGGATTGGTGATGGTCACAGCGGTATCAAGGTATTGCCAGCGGAGGCTCCGGTTGGAATGCCAGCCAGGACATATTTCAAAGCGGATCCGGAAACCATGTTTGTTATTGGACTTACCCCCAATAGGATTGACGGCGCTTCGCATTACGGTGTGGCAAGAGATCTGGCTGCCTATCTCCGGAAGGACAGGGACATTATGCTGATAGAGCCTGATATTTCAGCTTTTAGGATCGACAATGAGAATTACCCGGTTGAAGTAATTATTGAGAATAAGAAATCATGCCCGCGCTATGCCGGCGTCAGTATCAGTGGTGTTGATGTAGGCCCATCACCCCAATGGTTAAAGGATCGCCTTCGGGCAATTGGTATGAGTCCCATCAACAATATAGTAGATATCACAAATTTTATTCTGCACGAACTCGGACAACCCCTGCACGCCTTTGATGCCGATGAATTAAAGGGACGCAGGATCATCGTAAAAAACCTGCCAGAGGGAACTTCTTTTATTACACTGGATAATGTTGAACGCAGACTTTCATCAGATGATCTTATGATATGTGACGGAGAGAGGCCAGTTGCTATAGGCGGTGTTTTCGGTGGATTGCACTCCGGCGTTACGGAAAAAACCAGGAATATTTTTATTGAAAGTGCCTATTTTGATCCGGTATCAGTAAGGCTTACCTCGAAACGCCATGCCATTAATACGGATGCTTCCTTCAGGTTCGAGCGCGGTGTTGATCCCGAAATGACCCTGGTGGCGCTTAAACGTTGTGCGATACTTATTAAACAATTAGCCGGAGGCTTAGTATCTTCACAGATTGTGGATGTATACCCCGAGCCCCTGAAACCTGCCAGGGTAGCTGTTACTTTCGTCAATATCAACAGGCTCATTGGTAAAAAAATCGACAAATCGCTGATCCGATCCATCTTGTTGTCTCTCGATTTTAAAATACTGTCCGAGGATAATGGCGGATTTGATCTTCTTGTTCCCCAATACCGTGTGGATGTTACACGAGAAGCCGATGTGATTGAGGAAATACTGAGGATTTATGGTTATAACAATATTGAGGTATCTGAGACCCTAAAGGCAAGTTTATCTTATACCAGTAAACCTGATAAAGAAAAAATGGTGGAAATGGTCTCTGAATACCTTACAAGTATTGGTTTTTACGAGATCATGTGCAATTCTCTGACTCCTTCAGCCTATTATGATCAACTGACATCTTTTGTTCCTGAAAATCTGGTGCGGATCATGAATCCCCTGAGCAATGAGTTGAACGCTATGCGCCAGACCTTACTTTTTGGTGGATTAGAGACCATTCAATACAATACAAACCATCAACGCTCTGATCTCAGACTCTTTGAATTTGGCAATTGCTATTTCTTCAATGCAGATAAGGGGAAACGAGATCCTCTGGACAAATACCAGGAGAATTTTTATCTGGCTTTTTTCATTACCGGAAGGAAGCATGAACCCAACTGGGTTTCTTCCGGAGCAGCAACCGGAATATATGAGCTCAAGGCTTATCTGCAGAATGTTTTTACCCGGTTGGGCATTGATCAGAATAGAATTGTAATTAATCCTGGCAGCGGGAAGATGGATTTGTATACCGATGATCTGGTGTACCAGGTGAATAATACAGTTATAGCCGAACTGGCAATCATTAAGCAAACTGTTCTGAAGCAATTTGACATTCGGAATGATGTATTTTATGCTGTGGTTAATTGGGATGACCTGCTTAAAATCCGGGGTGATCACCGTGTTAGTCATAACGAACTTCCCCGTTTCCCCGAGGTTCGCCGTGATCTTTCCCTGTTGTTGGATAAGTCGCTTACCTATGCCCAGATTAAGGATCTGGCTTTCAGGACAGAAAGTAAATTGATTACAAAGGTCGATTTGTTTGATGTTTATGAAGGAGAACAGGTAGCAAAAGGAAAGAAATCCTATGCCGTGAGCTTTATCCTGCAAGATACGCAGGCTACTCTAACTGACGAACGTATTGACCTCATTATGAAAAAACTGATGGATGCCTATACTAAGGAATTGGGAGCCATAATCCGATAAAGATGGAAAGGATTGATCTGGTCAGGGAGGATATTACCAAGCTCGCTGCTGATGCCATTGTAAATGCAGCAAATACATCCTTACTGGGAGGCGGAGGTGTTGACGGCGCTATTCACCGGGCTGCCGGACCGCGGCTGCTTGAAGAATGCCGGACACTGAAGGGTTGTAAAACCGGGGAAGCCAAAATAACCAGGGGATATAACCTGCCAGCCAGGCACGTGATTCATACTGCAGGTCCGGTTTGGCATGGTGGAAACTGCCATGAGGCTGAATTGCTTGAAGCATGTTATAGAAATAGTCTATCACTGGCATCTTCCAATAAAATAAAAACTATTGCTTTCCCGAATATCAGTACCGGAGTGTATGGCTATCCCAAACGCGATGCAGCAACCATAGCCACTTCTACGGTTAGGTCCTGGCTTTCAATCCATCAGGAAATTGAAAAAGTTTATTTCGTAGTTTTCGATGAAGAAAATTATAATATTTATAAAGAGATTCTGGGGTTGTAATTCGTTTACATTCCCAATCCTGTCAGTTATTATTATGATGACTGGCTGTGCTGTTTTTGCGCAGCAGAAAGGATCAGCACCGAAGATCTTCAGGAAGCATGATGCGCCCGTAAAGGCGCTGGCTTTTAGCCTCGATGGCAAGACTTTAGCTACAGGCGGTGATGATAAAATAATTTATTTTTGGGATATTCAAACCGGTGAGCTGACCGGAAGCATTAAAAACTACTTTGCGATAAAGGCACTCAAATTCACTGCAAATGATAACATTCTGGCTGCAAGCGGACCGGACATAAAACTAATGGATAAACCAGGTAGGCTCATCCGGACCTTCAGTGGTTACACCACTGATATCTGGAGTTTGAGTTATCATGAAGCAACCCATAGGATTACAGCAGGCTCTTATTCAAAAACCATAAAAGTATGGGATTTCGATTCCGGGAAATCCGTTCTTACATTGGAGGGACATGAAAAAAGCTGTCTGCCGGTTTGCTTTAATAATACAGGTACCATGATTGCCAGCGGATCTCTCGACAAATCAGTCCGGTTATGGGATGCCTTTTCAGGTCAGCAGAAAAACAAAATGGAGCTGCATACGGATAATATTTTTGCTCTTGATTTTCATCCTTCCGGGAAATATTTTGCCTCTGCTTCAGCCGATAAGACCATTCGACTTTGGAGTGTGGGAAGCGATAAAATCGTAAAAACTTTTATCGGGCATACGGGAGCCGTTTTTGATGTTCAGTTCAGCCCCGACGGCAATCACATGATCAGTTGCAGCGCTGATAAAACCATTATTTTATGGGAAACCGCTACCGGCAAAAAATTATATTCATTTATTGACCACACTGGTATGGTAAATGCAGTCAGGTTTAACAATGACGGACGCAGTTTTGCATCTGCTTCCAATGATCATACCGTCAGGTATTGGCAGCTGGAGAAGAAATACTATCTGGCAGAATCTTACTGTGTGAAAGAAATTGACGAGACTGTTTCCAAATCGCCCCTTTTTGCTCCGCGTGGTACGGATGAATCCAGGCAGGATTATGCCGCACGTGAGATTGAAGCGAATAAACTCCTTAATGCTTTATATGATCAATATTACAAAGAGTATATCGAGATGCTTAATAACCTTCCTCTTGAGGAGTTAAACCCTGACAAGTGACAGAAATGAAGAGACTGTTGAGTCTCATTTCAAAGCAGCAAAGGCATCTTTCAAACGTTTCATGGCTTCCACCAGTTTCTCATCTGCAGTGGCAAAAGATATTCTTATGCAGGCAGGATCACCGAATGCCTCACCAGGAACCATGGCTATATGCGCATGTTCGAGCAGGTAAAGACAAAGATCGGTTGAGTTGTTAATGGGTGTTCCGTTGAATTTCTTGCCATAATAGCTGTCTACTTTGGGGAACACATAAAATGCACCATCGGGATCATACACCTGCAATCCGGGGATATCACGGACTAGTTTTACCACCAGTTCTTTCCTTCTTTTGAAGGCCTTGTTCATTTCGGTTACACAAGTCTGATCACCTGTGAGGGCAGCCACGGAAGCTTTTTGCGAAATGGTAGTCGCACCAGTGGTAGTTTGGCCCTGCAGTTTGTCACAGGCTTTTACCAGCCATATTGGAGCAGCCATATAGCCAATCCTCCAGCCTGTCATGGCATAGGCCTTAGATACTCCGTTAATCAATATGGTGCGTTCCTTCATATCGGCAAACTGGGCGATGGATTCATGTCCGCCAATGAAGTTGATGTGTTCATAGATTTCATCGGAAATAATCAAGATCTGGCTATGCTTGGTAAGTATATCAGCCAAAGCACGCAATTCCGACCTTGAATACACAGCCCCTGTGGGATTAGAGGGAGAGCACAGCAACAAAGCTTTTGTTTTCGGTGTAATAGCGGATTCAAGCTGTTTGGGTGTTATCTTGAAATTAGTTTCGAACACAGCATCAATCACCACCGGAATGCCTTCGCATAATTTCACCTGTTCGAGGTAGCTTACCCAGTAAGGCGCGGGAACAATTACCTCATCTCCTTTATTAATCAGGGACATCATGGCATTGGCAAGGGAATGCTTTGCCCCGCAAGACACGATGATCTGTTCGGGTGAATAGTCAAGATTATTTTCCCGTTTGAATTTTTCGACAATAGCCTTTTTCAAATCGGGATAGCCGGCGACCGGGGGGTAAAATGAAAAGTTGTCATCAATGGCTTTTTTGGCTGCTGCTTTAATATGGTCGGGAGTGAAAAAATCGGGTTCACCCACGCTCAGGTTAATCACGTTAATACCTTTTGCCTGAAGGTCACGACTCTTCTGATTCATGGCGATAGTGGCCGAAGGTGACAGACTGTTGACGCGGTTTGAGATGCTTTCCATTTATTGCTGGTTGTTAGTTGATATTTGTTTTCCGAACGTAAAAATAAACTTTTCAGCATAAAATCGTTAATATTACCTGATGATAATTTTTCAACATAAATGAACATGGATACTGTACTGGAAATTCTTAAATACCTGCTTCCTGCCCTGGTTGTTTTTGCTACTACGATTTATATGGTAAAGAAGTATTTTGACGGGGAGGAAAGAAAGCGTCAGCATCAGATATTTCTGAACAACCAGAACATGATCACCCCGCTGAGGCTGCAGGCATACGAAAGGGCGATCCTTTTTCTGGAAAGAATATCACCTGAAAATCTGATCATGCGGGTCAACAAGCCCGGATTTACCAGTCAGCAGTTGCAATCGGAGCTGATGCATACCATCCGGTCGGAATTTGAACACAATCTTACCCAGCAAATCTATATTTCACCGGGGGCCTGGGAAATGTTAAAGATAGCAAGGGGCCGGACTATTCAAATAATCAATTCTGTTGCAGAAAAACTTCCGAAAGATTCCCCGGCAATTAACCTGAGTAAAGCCGTACTGGAGTCGATGGTGGATGAGGAAAAAACCCCGACCGCGGATGCGATTGGGTTTATTAAGAAAGAGTTCAGTCAATTATTTTAGGGCAAGGGACGAGGGACTAGGGACTAGGGACAAGGGACAAGCGGGCATGGGTTTTGGGGAGTGTGTGTGAATTTTGCGAAATCAGTGTGATCTGTGAGAGATGCCATACCCAAATCCCTTGCTCAAAACCCACTTGTCCCTCGTCCCTTGTCCCTTGTCCCTTCTTCATAGAAGCTCAATACTCCTCTTCACAAACCGATTAAGATCCTCTCCTTTCAGCATGTTATTTGAAAGCAGCGCAATATCAACCAATTGCCGGACGATCTTGTTTTCTTTGCCGAATTTTCTCAGTACTTCTTCGCGTTTGTCCTGGAATTCCTTAATTTTTTTATCCAATTCTGCTATTCTGTCCTTATCAATCTGGGCAATTTCTTCGTCTTTCTTATCTTTATTGGCTTTCTCAAGCTCTGCCTTATTGTCCTGCAGGGGTTTTAATTTTTCACTGAATTTATCCAGGTCCTTACGGCACTTCTTTTCCTTTTCTTCATGAATGCGCGATACAAGCGAATGATTGGCATTTACCGCAACATTATACTGGTTGGGCAGTTCGCCATAAAAACTCATTGGACCGCCAAGCGCCGACATATCTTTCATCCTGCGCATGAACTCCATCTGGGTTATCAATACCGGCTGATCTGCTTCGGCAAGACTTTCAAAAGTAACTGAATAATTTGCTTTAGCGTCAGGAAAATGACCCTGGAAAACAGGTTTCAATTCATTTTGTTGTTCAACCGTGAGTTTTGACTCACGGGCTTCGTCCTTCTGAATCAGTTTGTCAATCACATCACTGTCCACTCTTACGAAATGGGAATCTTTGAACTTGGATTCCAGTTGGTTAATGAAATGCATGTCGAGGTGGCCGTCCATGATGAGTACATCATATCCCTTGTTTCGGGCTGATTCGATAAAACTGAACTGACTTTCGGTATCTGTGGTATACAGGTAAACGAGGGTTTTGTTTTTGTCTTTCTGATTTTCCCTGATCAGCTTTTCATATTCCTCAAAGGTGAAATACTTGTTTTCCGTATTTTTTAACAGGGCGAATTTAGAAGCCTGTTCATAGAATTTCTCTTCGGAGATCATACCGTATGCAATAAAAAGCTTCAGATCATCCCATTTCTTTTCAAATTGCTCACGGTCATTTTTAAATATATCCTGGAGCCTGTCGGCTACTTTTTTAGTAATATGACCGGAGATCTTTTTGACGTTGGAATCGCTCTGCAGGTAACTGCGAGAAACATTCAGCGGAATGTCGGGTGAATCGAGAACTCCATGCAGCAAGGTAAGGAATTCAGGTACAATACCTTCTACGGAGTCCGTAACAAAAACCTGGTTACTGTAAAGTTGTATCTTATTTTTTTGAATGTCAAAATTGCTTTTAATTTTTGGAAAATATAGAATACCCGTAAGGTTGAAGGGATAATCCACATTTAGATGAATGTTGAAAAGCGGTTCCTCAACAAGGGGATACAGTTCTTTGTAAAAGGCCTTATATTCTTCTTCTTTTACGTCGGCAGGCTTTTTGGTCCATAAGGGGGTAGTATTGTTTATGATTTTATCTTCGTCGAGTTCCACCGATTTTCCGTCTTTCCATTCTGTTTTTTTGCCAAAACCGATGGGTATGGGCAGGAATTTGCAGTATTTGTGGAGAATATCATTAATCCGGGGATCTTCGAGAAATTCTTCCGAGTCTTTTTCAATATGTAAAATGATGTCTGTACCTCTTTCCACCTTGTCG
>Ga0315284_10013857_pt1 | contig 11492 bp, 3 predicted proteins | sample YL17G09_16_MG_FD_203696 | JGI IMG/M metagenome (GOLD analysis project Ga0315284, IMG submission 203696) | Sediment microbial communities from Yellowstone Lake, YNP, Wyoming, USA - YL17G09_16 | ecosystem: Environmental > Aquatic > Freshwater > Lake > Sediment | place: USA: Wyoming | collected... | reverse complement strand
CGGCCTTTACGCGATAAGATCTGACGGCACTATTAAATGGAGTTATCAAACTCCCGGAGGAGGATACAGCTACTCTTCTCCCGCGGTCGGAAAAGACGGCACAGTATATGTTGGCGCAACTGATTCTAACCTTTACGCGATAAATCCCGACGGCATTCTTAAATGGAGCTATTATCAGGCTAGAGGCCTTGGATATAGTTCTCCCGCGATCGGTTCGGACGGCACAGTATATATGGGATCATTGCAAGGCGACATTTACGCGATAAACCCTGACGGCACTTTTAAATGGAGCAGAACTATACCCGGAGAATTAACGAATTTCAATAGTTCTCCCGCGATCGGAAAAGACGGCACCTTGTATGCGGGGGCGCCGGATGGAGCGCTTTACGCGATAAATCCCGACAGCAGTTTTAAATGGAGCTACGCTACCGGAGATGACATTTACTCTTCACCCGCGATCGACTCTGACGGCACCATTTATGTGGGATCAAATGACAAGAATCTTTACGCGATAAATCCTAACGGCGCCCTTAAATGGAAACATGCTTTCGGAGGAGCGATACAATCTTCACCCGCTATCGGCTCTTACGGCACTATTTATGTGGGGTCAAATGATAAAAAACTTTACGCTTTTACTGAAGACGTAACTCCGCCCGTTGTGACGATAAAGGCGCCCGCGATAGGACAGATAGTATCGGAAGAAACCCAATACACTATCAGCTGGGAAGCAAGCGATAATGTGGCGCTGTTTCCTGAAGCATTCACTTTATGGTATACGACCAACGAAGGGACTACCTGGCAGAAGATAACAACTGAAGTTTTGGGAAGTTTTGAGACCACTTATCTTTGGAACGTCCCGAGTATCAGTACGACTTTAGCAATGATATCGGTTGAAGCGACGGATTGGGCAGGAATTATCGGCCATGGGATATCAGGGACATTTAAAATTGGGGATCCCACGTTGGTTGGCCATTGGACTTTTGATGACGAGGAAGATGTCACGGTTTTTGATTCCTCTTTGAAAGGGAACAACGGAACAATGAACATGAGCCCTCCTCAAGCACGGGTGAGTGGTGTCAAAGGTAATGCCATACAATTTAACAGCGACGAGAAAGGATACATTGATGTTCCCGCTAATCCTTCTTTAGATATGTCTGCCGGCGTGACTATGATGCTTTGGGTTAATACAGATCTAACTAAAAGTGATGCAGTTCCTATTTGCAGGCCTTGGAATAACTCAAATTGGGATCCGCCTCATATTTCTTATTATATGATGATCATAAGTGACGGATCGCTGGGAACCTCCGTTGCTTCTAATGGTATCTTTACCGCTAATCTTTATGCTGCTCCCGGACTAATTACAGCGAATAATTGGCATCATATTGCCGTAACTTATGATCATGTGTATGGAACCAAGGTCTTTATAGACGGGATTTTAAGATTAGACGATCCTTCTACTATTACAGGGCCAATATCCGTTGATGCATCAAATCCAAATTTAATAATGGGCGGGTCAAGTAAGTATGTTGACATCGGCAATTGGTATAAAGGAATGCTCGACGAAGTTGAACTATACAACCGGGCCTTATCTTCAGATGAGGTAAATGCTCACTATGAGGCAGTAAAGAGCCTCGATACTACTCCTCCTGTGGTGACCATAGCGACGCCTACAACAGGAGAGGCTTTAGTTAAAGGAACTCAATACACTATCAGCTGGGAAGCAAGCGATAACGGGGCGCTGTCTCCTGAAGCATTCACTTTATGGTATTCGACCAATGAAGGAAGCGATTGGAGCCAGGTGACGACAGAAACGCTGGCGAGTTCGGTCACTTCATATTTATGGAACGTCCCCGACATTATCACAAACGAAGCGATGATATCGGTTGAAGCGATGGACTGGAACAGCAATACCGGTTACGGGATATCGGGGACATTTGAAATAGCCGCGCCTTTTTACAATGTATCCGTAGCGCCTGCCTCGGCGGAATTATTCGCGTCAGCGTCAACTACGACGGCAGAAACAACATATTATCATTTAGTGGTAAGAAATGAAGGGAACGTCACCGATTCATTCACTTTGTCGGCAGCGAACACAAGTCCTTCCTGGACGGCTGCTTTTTATCCGGAAGACGATGACAAAGGGGTCCCTTCAACGGGAGTGATAACCACGATCGAAGGGCTGGCCGCCGGCGCTACAAGAGAAGTTTTTGTTGGGATAACACCTACGACCTTAGCAATTATCGGGAGCGTGAACACGACAGAGGTGACAATAACTTCAGTGAACGACGCGTCCAAAACCGGCATTTCCACTTTAGAGACGACAACAGGCATGTGGACAATGTTCCATCGAGATCTTCAGCACACGGGAAGAAGCCCGTTCAAAGGTCCGGAGAATGGAGAAGTTAAATGGAGCTACACTACTGGAGGGTCAATCGAGTCTTCACCTGCGATCGGTCAGGACGGCACTGTGTATGTAGGATCAAATGATAATAAATTTTACGCGATAAATCCTGACAACACTCTTAAATGGAGCTACACTACCGGAGGGTCGATCGAGTCTTCACCAGCGATAGGGCCGGACGGCACTGTATATGTAGGATCAGATGATAATAACCTTTACGCGATAAACTCCGGCGGCGGTTTTAAATGGAGCTACACTACCGGAGGAAAAATTAACTCTTCACCTGCGGTAGGCCAGGACGGCACGGTGTATGTAGGATCAAATGATAATAACCTTTACGCTTTCAACTCCGATGGCAGTCTTAAATGGAGCTATCCTACCGGAGGGGTGATCGACTTTTCACCTGCAGTAGGCCGGGATGGCACGGTGTATGTGGGATCATCTGTGGGAGACTATTCTGATAATAGGGTTTACGCGATAAATCCTGACGGCACCCTTAAGTGGTACTATTATCACTATAGGCAATTCCACTCTTCACCCGCGATAGGTCCTGACGGCACAGTGTATGAAGGAACAGGTTCTAACATGGTCGCGTTAAATCCTGATGGCAGTGAAAAGTGGGGCTGGTGGAGCTATGCGTCAGGTGCCACCACTTCACCTGTGATAGGCTCTGACGGCACTGTATATATAGGGTCAGCGGATAATAAACTTTATGCGATAAATTCCAGCGGCAGCTCACAATGGAGCTACACTACCGGAGGAGCAATTGAGTCTTCACCCGCGATAGGTTCTGACGGCACTATTTATGTGGGAGCTGGGGATGGCAACCTTTACGCGATAAATCCTGGCGGCACCCTTAAGTGGAGCTGCGCTGCGGGAGGGGCGATCAAATCTTCACCAACGATCGGCTCTGACGGCACTATTTATGTGGGATCAGATGATAATAAACTTTACGCTATCAATGAGCCGCCACCTTCTTACGGCTTATCCGTCACTCCCGCGTCGGCGGAATTATTCGCGTCAGCGTCAACTACGACGGCAGAAACAACATATTATCATTTAGTGGTAAGCAACGAAGGGAACGTACCAGATTCATTCACTTTGTCGGCAGCGAACACAGGTTCCTGGACAGCTGCTTTTTATCCTGAAGACGATGACAGTGGTATCCCTTCAACGGGAGCGATAACCACGATCGAAGGGCTGGCTGCCGGGGCGACAAGAGAAGTTTTTGTTGGGATAACGCCTCAGATCGGGACGATCATCGGGAGCGTGAACACTACAGAGGTGACAATAACTTCAGTGAACGACCCGACCAAAACGGGGATTTCCACTTTAGAGACGACGACAGGCATATGGACAATGTTCCACCACGACCTTCAGCACACGGGAAGAAGCCCGTTCAAAGGCCCGGAGAATGGAGTTGTTAAATGGAGCTATACTACCGGAGGGTCGATCGAGTCTTCACCTGCGATAGGTTCTGACGGCACTGTGTATGTAGGATCATATGATAATAAATTTTACGCGATAAACCCTGACGGCACTATTAAATGGAGCTACACTACCGATGGGGACGTTTACTCTACACCCACTATAGGAAATGACGGCACTGTATATGTTGGGTCAGAAGATAATAAACTTTACGCGTTCAATCCTGACGGCACTCCTAAATGGAGCTATCTTACAGGAGGAGCAATTAACTCTTCTCCAGTGATAGGACAGGACGGCACCGTGTATGTAGGATCAGCTGATAATTATCTTTACGCGATAAACCCTGACGGCACTCCTAAATGGAACTATCCTACCGGAGGGGCGATCGAATCTTCCCCTGCGGTAGGCCAGGATGGCATAGTGTATGTGGGATCAAAAGATTATGCCGTTTACGCGCTAAACCCTGACGGTGGTCTTAAATGGAGCAATACTCAATACTGGGAATTCAACTCTTCACCCTCGATCGGCCCTGACGGTACTGTGTTTATAGGAGCGGCGGGTTCTAACATTATCAGGTTCAATCATGATGGCAGTTATGCGGGGAGCTGGAGCTATGCGTCGATCTACAAATCTTCACCTGCGATAGGTTCTGACGGCACTGTTTATGTGGGGTCAGCGGATAATAATCTTTGCGCGTTAAATCCTGGCGGCGGCACAAAATGGACCTGTCCTGCCGGAACGGGCGGCATGGATTGTTCTCCGGCGGTAGGGCAGGACGGCACTATTTATGTAGGAGCTGGGGATGGCAACCTATACGCGATAAATCCTGGCGGCACCCCTAAGTGGAGCTGCGCTACGGGAGGGGCTATCTACTCTTCACCTGCGATCGGCCCTGACGGCAATATCTATGTGGGGGCGGATGATGGTAAACTTTACGCTATCAGTGAGCCGGCGCCATCTTACGGCTTATCCGTTACTCCCGCGTCGGCGGAATTATTCGCGTCAGCGTCAACTACGACGGTCGAAACAACATATTATCATTTGTTAATAAGCAATGAGGGAAATACGACTGATTCATTCACTTTGTCGGCGAACACATATCCTTCTTCCTGGACGGCAGTTTTTTACCCGGAAGACGATGACAAGGGAGTCCCTTCCACGGGAGCGATAACCGCGATTGAAGGGTTGGCTGCCGGCGCTACAAGAGAGGTTTTTGTGGGAATAACGCCTCAGATCGGGACGATCATCGGGAGCGTGAACACTACAGAGGTGAAAATAACTTCAATAAATGACCCGTCCAAAACGGGTGTTTCCACTTTGGAGACGGCAATAGGAGTCTGGACAACGTTCCACCACGATCCTCAGCACACTGGAAGAAGCCCGTTCAAAGGCCCGGCGCACGGAGTGCTTAAATGGAGCTACACTACCGGAGATATGATCAACTGCTCTTCCCCCGTGATCGGCTCTGACGGTACTGTTTATGTGGGTTCATCGGATAAAAATCTTTATGCGATAAGCTCTGCCGGAACTCTTGAATGGAGCTACATTACAGGAGCGGATATTCGCTCTTCACCCGCGATAGGACCGGACGGCACTGTTTATGTGGGATCAATGGATTATAAACTTTATGCATTCAACCCTGACACCGGTGATAATAAATGGAGCTACACTGCCGGAGGGAGATTGTGGTCTTCTCCTGTGATAGGGCAGGATGGCACAATATATGAAGGATCATTTGATGATAGTACGCTTTACGCGTTCAACCCAGACGGCACTTTTAAATGGAGCTATGCTGTACAAGGAAGAATTGGCTGGTCTAATTCGGCGATAGGGCCGGACGGCACTGTGTATGTTGGGACAGTGGACGACGGTTATTTTGACGCAATAAACCCCGACGGCACTTTAAAATGGAGCTACTATGTTGGCGTCTTAATTGGCTCATCTCCCACGATAGGTCAGGACGGCACCGTGTATGTAGGATCAGCTGATAATAATGTTTACGCGATTAAACCCGACGGCACCAATAAATGGTCCTATGGGACATCCGGGCCAGTTTACTCTTCTCCCGCGATAGGGCCGGATGGCACCGTGTACGTAGGATCAGAAGATAACAATCTTTACGCAATCAACCCTGACACCGGCGTTGCTAAATGGATCTGCCCCGTCACACTGACCGGCGGTATTGATTGTTCTCCGGCAATAGATCGGGACGGCACTATATATATAGGGGGAAATGATAATAGCATTTACGCGATAAGCTCTGCCGGCACCATTAAATGGAGCTACGCTACCGGAGGAGTGATCAACTCTACTCCCGCGATAGGCTCTGACGGCACTCTTTATGTGGGATCACTTGACGGCAAACTTTATGCTTTCACCGAAGACACAACTCCTCCTGTAGTGACAATTGAAGCGCCCGCAATAGGAGCAGTCATATCGGGAGAAACCCAATACGCGATCAGCTGGGAAGCAAGCGATAATGTGACGCTGTCCCCTGAAGCGTTCACTTTATGGTATACGACCGATGGGGGAAGCAATTGGAGCCCGGTCACAACGGAAGTTTTGGGGAGCCAGGAAACCACTTATCTTTGGAATGTACCCAACGTTGCCACAAACAATGCGATAATATCGATCGAAGCAACGGACTGGGCAGGCAATACCGGCCATGGGATATCAGATATATTTACCATGACCGCGGTCCCCAAGATCTATCTGACGGCAGGACTCAATTTATTCTCCCTGTATATTATTCCTGAAGATACGTCCATTAACAGTGTGATCGGCAATAAGCTTGAAGGCTTATCGCCCGTGATCTACTCATATTCGCCAACAGGCTGGAGCGTAGCGTTCATGCAGGCCGGGACGTGGGAAGGATCTTTAACGACGATAGAGGCGGACAAGGGTTACTGGATAAAGGTTAGCAGCGCAAGGACGATAGAGGTATTAGGCAGCGCTTCAACGACAGACAGGATCATTCATCTGAAGGGCACAAAGGCAAACCTGGTTGGAAGCACATATGGTACAAGCCGAACAATGGCCGAAACAGGCCTTGGAACGTATTTAACGCCATCGGACAAGGTATGGTGCTACTTTAACAATGCATGGACGGTGGCGTATTATGACGGGAGCTGGCACGGATCGTTAAATTCGTTGGAGCCGGGAAGAGGGTACTGGGTGATAAAGAACAGCGAAGGAGATGTAGACTGGATATATCCGAAGCCGGAAAAATAGTTGAATAATAATTAATATTATAAATTATAAGGAGGAGATAAGCGTGAAAATTAAAAAAAGAAGATGGTGGAATATATTTATCTATATGGCTGCAGTGGTATTGATAATGGGGGCAGCGACTGAAGGGGCATACGGAGTAAATTATTCGGTGTACGCCGGGTGCGCTCCGGAACAGCCGCCGTATTCGGCGACAGTGGGACTCACGACATTCGGTACGGTAAAGGATGCCGGCGGCTTATCACTGGCGTCAGGGAATCCTGTGCAGTACATAAACGCGTCGGGAGGATACATAGTGGGCCCGAACAGTGATGGCACACCTGGAGCCGGAGAGACACTGATCCAGTCGTTATCGGTGGGAGACGACACGGATACGTACAAGATATTTTCAAGTACGGCAGGAAAATTTTATCACACAATCTCGGGACAGACAACTGTCAATAACTTTTATGTTCGGGTGTGGGATGGGGATCCGACCAATCAGGACTCGAATTTCGGAGAGTCACAGATATTTTCGGCCAATACTAATCCGGACTTCATGCCGCTGCCCAACGACGTGGGGCTGTCAGACTTTAAAGTGATGTTCCCGAAATCAGCGCCTGATACGCCTTCGGAACTTGAAGTGACCCGCCACAGTACCAGCGCGACGGCGAAATTTAAAGCGTCAGTTGGAGCAAGATTCTATACGATAAGCTGGGGAACTGACACAAATGCATCGAATGGATTAACTTCCACTTCTTATAATACACAGCATTATCCATCGCCAAACTCGACTGATGGTGAATCAATAGGGATGTCGGGACTATCGGACGATACAGATTATTATGTGAAGGTAAGAGCGGGAAATTCATTTGGTGATCCAAGCAGCTGGAGCTCGGTGGTGGCATTCCATACGACAACACTGCCAGATCCGACGCCTCCACAGACAGTAACGGACCTAAGGGTATCAGGAACTGGCGGCAGCGCAGGGGCATACACAGTGACGTTAAAATGGACAGCGCCGTATGACACAGATCGATTGAATAACCACGTTAATGTTTCGGGATATGACATAAGATACAGCGCAAGCCCGATACTGTCATCCACACTGGAAGGGTTTACGGACTGGAACTCAGCGACGTTGTTCGATCCTACTTACGCGACGCCTGCTCCGTTGACTCCCGGGACAGAACAGGAAATAACTATCACAGGGCTGTCTTCCGGCACCAAGTTTTTTGCAATAAAGTCGAAGGATCCATATAACTGGTCGGCAATGTCGAACGTAACAGGAGCGCAGCTGGGAACAGGCGGTGGAGGAGGCTATACAGGGACAACCACTATCGAGCCGGGATGGAACCTGATCGCTTCCGGACAGGGCGCCTCTATGTTATTGGATAATTCCAACCTTCGTGAATCCGGAGGCTACGCGGGAGGCTTAATCGACGGAGACTTGATCTACCAGCATATACCCTTGACATCCGATTTCAACGAAGCTTATCTTACTATGGGGGGATGGATAGACGTGAACACGACTTCGGCCCCTACGTGGGAGATAGATCCGGACAGAGGATATTTCTATATGAACAGGGGCAGCCAGTTCATATGGACAAGGCCGTAAAAGCTATAGGGATAAATAACCATGATGAAAAAAAATAAAATACAGTCGTTTAAGCCCGTAAACAAATTATTGGTGATAGCGATCTGTTCGGTCATAGGAATATGGTCATTGTCTGTTCCACAGGCAGCAGAGGCAGTAACAGTGACGGTGCAGATGGACGGGATTAACCAGGTTATCCAGGGGCCTGAAGGCAGCGCATTGGTAACGGGAGATGCTATCCAGATAATAATTGCATCGGAAGAGACGATCCATGGACCGAGCGAGAGCGGAGGGACAACGGGAGGAGATACTATAGTGTGGACGGGAGCTGTAGGAGCTGGAGGAATGGGGAACGGAGCGTTCATCAAGGCGTTTGCGGGAGGACAGTCATTGCCGGAGGGGAGCAGGATATATGTAAGATGCTGGAACAACGCGGAGTTATCATCAGCGACGTATTATGGAGATTCAGTGCTTTCCTTAACACTGGAGGCAAAAGAGCCGGGAAAGCCGCCCATGCCCAGGGACTGGTCAGTACCGACATTCCAGACAACTACCAGCTTTACGCCTGTAGCTAAGACATATATAACCATAGAGGGAATATGGGTGAACGGATACAGGTTCAAGTCCGGGGACCCGGTATCCAAGCATATAACACTTGAAGTCATGGTCTCCAGTGAGCCGGGCATCGTGGTGGTTGCAGAAATGCAGCTTGATGATGTCCATAACATTCAGCTTTACTTTGTTGATGGGAGCGGGACACTATCCCACGGGAGATGGGCAAGAGACTATACTATTCCGCCTGCTTCCGAGGAGAGGCATATAATGATCCTCCACTTCAAGGACAACTATGGCAACGAGACCTACACGACGATGGAAGCGATAATAAAAACAGGCGGCGTCCAGGTGATCGGGAGGCCGAACAACTATCCGAACCCGTTCTCGCCGTCGTCCGGAGGCAACACTACCATCCAGTACACATTGTCCACCGATGCCACGATAATAATAATAATCTATGACATAACAGGGCATGAGGTGAAGAGGATGAAGTTCAACTCGGGTTCAAGCGGAGGCAGGGGCGGCACGAACCAGGCCCTGTGGGACGGCAAGTATCTCAGCGGAGAAATAGGCGGCAACGGGATGTATTTCTACAAGATAATCTCGGGGAACAACGTCATAGGCAGCGGAAAACTGGTAATACTTGAATAATGATATGCCTTATATTCCTTTATACAGGAAATGGCGGTCGCAGAACTTTGACGAGATAGTCGGGCAGGCAGCAATAGTCCAGACGCTGAAGAACGCCATAAAGGGGAACAGGATATCCCATGCCTACCTGTTCTCCGGCCCCAGAGGCACGGGAAAGACCAGCACCGCAAGGATATTCGCGAAAGCCCTCAACTGTATCATCGGGCCCACTCCCGAGCCCTGCGGAACATGCGACATGTGCGTCAAGATAAAGAACGGCCATGCCGTTGACGTCATCGAGATAGATGCGGCATCCAACAGGGGAATTGACGAGATACGCGACCTCAGGGAAAAAGTCAGGTACACCCCTATCGAGGGCAAATACAAGGTATACATAATCGATGAAGTCCATATGCTCACTTCCGAGGCGTTCAATGCCCTTCTCAAGACGCTTGAAGAGCCGCCCTTACATATTATATTCATCCTGGCCACGACCGAGCCCCAAAAGGTTCCCGTGACCATCGCCTCAAGGTGCCAGAGATTGGATTTTAAACGGCTTTCAAATACCGAAATGGTCGCTCAGATCAATAAGATTGCCGGCGCCGAAGGCATAAAGATCGAGGACAATGCGGCAGCGCTTATAGCGAGGAATTCGGAGGGCTCCATGAGGGATGCCATATCGCTCCTGGACCAGCTCGTATCGTACAGCGGCAAGTTCATAAAGCACGATGATGTCATTTCACTGCTCGGCACTGCCAGCGCCGACCATATCTTCGAATTTGGCGACGCCCTCGGCAGGGGAGATGTGAGCAAGCTTTTCGACCTCATCAACCAGATGGTCTCGGAGGGCAGGAGCGTCCCCCAGACAACGAAGGACATACTCCTTCACATGAGGAACCTGATGTTCATTCTCCTTGGCAGCGATTCCGTCATTGAAGAATCATCCGAGCATATCGCCAAGCTCAAAGAGCAATCAAAGCTTTTCAGCATCGATAAGATCAAGGAAATGATGAGGATCGTCTCACGCGCGGAGATAGACATGAAATGGCATCCTCAGGCAAGACTGCTGCTCGAAGTGGCCGTAATGGAAGCCTGTTCGGCCAACCCGGCACCAAAAGAAGAGATCAAGAGGACGGAGGAGAAAAAAACCGAGATTAAAAGTTCGATAAGCTTTATGCCGAAGATCGATGAGGTAAAGGACAAGAAAATGTTAAGGCTCTCGGAACTTGCGGGAAAGACAATGTCAAAACCTTCAACTTCCGGTGCGGGGGAGATCTTTGAGCTGAGATCGAAATGGCAGACGATACTTGACGAAGTCAAGAAGAAGAACGTATTCGCTTATATCTCGCTTCATGAAGGCGAACCTTCCCAGCTTGACGGCGGGAAGCTTACGGTAAAGTTCAAGAAAGGTTTTGCTTTCCATAAAGGAAGGTTGGAGGAAGCTCCTGCGAAGTCCGCGGTGGAAGAAGCCGTTAAAAATGTCTCCGGAAGGGACATAAAACTTGAATGCGTCATAGAGAATGCCGCTCCTGTTCCAGAAGCCTCCGCGTCAAAAGTCGCCGAGCTTTTCGGCGGGCAAGTCATATCATAGCCTGCCTCACCTCTAGCTCCTCTCCTCCTCATCCCTGGCCCTTCTCACCTCACCCCTTTTATTCCCCTCTCCACGGAGTGGAG
>Ga0315284_10013853_pt1 | contig 11493 bp, 8 predicted proteins | sample YL17G09_16_MG_FD_203696 | JGI IMG/M metagenome (GOLD analysis project Ga0315284, IMG submission 203696) | Sediment microbial communities from Yellowstone Lake, YNP, Wyoming, USA - YL17G09_16 | ecosystem: Environmental > Aquatic > Freshwater > Lake > Sediment | place: USA: Wyoming | collected... | reverse complement strand
GAGAGCCGGCAGGTCCAGGCCTAGAGTCGGCCCGGGGCAGTTGCCGCCCGGGACGGTTTGGTCGTTTCGAGAGGGTTTCGACCCGTTCATCATGGCGGACGGGTTTTTTGTTGGCCCAACTGTTGTCGGGTGGTGGAGTGGTGCTGGTCAAGCGGCTTGAGATCCAGGGGTTCAAGTCGTTCGCGGAACGCGTGGCGCTGGAATTCGGTCCGGGCGCCACGGGCATCGTCGGACCCAACGGGGCCGGGAAGAGCAACATCACCGACGCCATCCGGTGGGCCCTCGGCGAACAAAACCCCAGACTCCTCCGGTCCTCCCGCATGGAGGACATCATCTTCGGGGGCAGTGGGACCCGCAAGCCCCTGGGTTTCGCCGAGGTCACCCTCACCCTGGACAACGAGGACGGGCGGCTGCCCCTGGACTACGCCGAAGTCTCGCTCACCCGGCGCCTCTATCGCTCGGGCGAGAGCGAGTATCTCCTGAACGGTTCTCCGGCAAGGCTCCGGGACATCACCGAACTCCTGTCCGGCACAGGCCTAGGGCGGGAGGGGTACTCCCTCATCGGCCAGGGCCGCATCGACGAGGTCCTCATGTCCACCCCGGAAAGCCGGCGCGGCCTCTTCGACGAGGCCTGCGGCATCGGCCTACACCGCGGCCGGAAGCGGGAGGCCCTGTCCCGTCTTGAGGACGTGGCCGCCCGGCTGGAACGGGTCTCCGACGTCACCTCCGAACTCGACAGCCAATTGGACCCCCTCGCCAAGCAGGCGACGGTGGCCCGGGCTTTTGTCGCCTACCGCGATGAGCTGGAGCGTTTGGAACTGTGGCTTGAGAACGTGGGTCTCGGCCGGCTGCGGGCGCGCCTGGCCTCGGCCAGGGAGCACCAGGCGGAAGCCGGGCAGAAGGGCGCCACCCTGCGGGAGCGCCTGGCCCGCCTGGAGGAGGAGGCCCGCACGCTCCGAGCCGCCCAGGGCGAACTGGGCAGCCTCCTGGAGCGGAAACAAGAGGAGGCCGCCCTGTCCGAGGCGGCCTTGCGCCAACTCGTCTCCAAGCTCCAGGGTCTGGAGCGCGTCATCGCCGAGAGGGAGCGCGAAGCCCAACTGCTCCGCGAGGAGCAGGGCCGGCTGGGGGAGCGGTTGGAGCGGGCGAAGGCCCGTCAGACCGAACTCGAGACGGAACGAACGGCCCGCGCCGACCGGCTCGTGGCCGCCCGGGCGGAGATGACCCTCGGGTCCGAGGCCGAGACGGCCGCGCGTGCGGCGGTCGGGGCCTTGAGGGCGGGCGTCGAGACGGCCAAGTCCGAACTCCTGGAGGTCGTGAGCCAGGTCAGCGCGGCGCGGTTCGAGTTGTCCTCGGCCGAGGCGGATGTCGGCCGGATGCGAGCCGAGGAGGCGAGGCTGGCCCGGGAGGGCGAGGCCGCCAGGGCGGAGACGGCCCAGTTGGCCGCGGAGCTTGGCGCGGCGGCGGCCCGGCTCGGCGAACTCGGGCCGGAAGTCGAGGCCGGTCGGAAGGACCTGGCCGACCTGGCCGACCGTGAGGCGGCCCTGGGCGTCCGTCTGGCCGACCTTGGCCGGGCGGCGGAGAAGGACCGGAGCCTCATCGCCGAGTTCGAGGGGGAGAAGGCCTCCCTCGAGGCGGCCGGCGCGGCGGCGAGCCGCTGGGCTCGCTCGGCGATGGCGGCCGTGGCCGCGGCCACCGGGGCGGTGGGCGAGGCCCCGGGGTGGGCCGGGGGTCTTGTCGGCGTCCTGGGCGAGGAACTGGAGACGGATCCGGCCGAGAAGCTGGCCTTGGAGGTCGCCCTCGGCCGTTACGCTGGCGCGCTCGTTGTCCGCACCGAGGACAATCTGCGCAGCTACATGAGATATTTCAAGGCCCAAGGTCTGGGACCGGCCGTGGTCATCCCCCTCGATCTCGTCAACGCCCATGTGGGGCGGCAGGGGGCCCCGGCGGGCGGGTTCCGGCGCCTGGCGGACCGCGTCTCTTGCCGCGAGGAACTGCGGGCGGTGGTCGAACTCCTGCTGGGAGACACCGCTCTGGCCGGCGACTTCGAGGAGGCCCGCCGGGTCGTCGATGAAGGGTCGGCCCGGAAGGCCGTCACGGCCGACGGCCTGCTCGTGCGGCCGGCGGGCGTTGTCTGGGTCGGCGAGGGTGGGACGAGCCAGGACACCGCGGACGCGTCCGGGGCCCCCGGCGGGGAGTCGCTGGAGCGGCTCCGCCGCCTGAAAGGGGTCCGGGCCGAGTTGGCGGGCCGCCGCGGGCGGCTGGCGTCTCTGGCGGCGGAGCGGGAGGCCGCCGAGCGCGACCTCGCCGCTGTCCGGGACAGCCGCGCCCGGTTGGGCCCCCGGTACCAGGAACTGGCCCTGGAGAGGGCCGGTCTGGTCGAGAAGTCGGAGAACCTACGCCGGCGGGAGGAGATCCTGCGGCAGAGGGCCGAAGCGGCCGGTCTGGACCTGCCCGACCTCGGCCAACGTATCCTCGAGCAGGAGGTGCGGGCCAAGGCCGTGGCCGAACGCCTGCGCGAACTCGGCCGCCGGGAGACCGGGCTGCGCCAGGACCTAGGCCGCCAGGAAGAGGAAACGAGGGCGGCCGACGATTCCCTCGCGGCCGGCGGTCGGCGGGTGGGGGAGTCGCGGGTCTCCATCGCCACCCTGGAGGAGCAGGAGAGAGCCGGGACGGCCGAAAGCGGCCGGATCACCGACGAGACAGCCCGTCTGGCGGCGGACCGCGAGCGGCTCGACGGACGCCTGGCCGAACTGGCCGAGGCGGGGGAGGCGGCCCGGGTCGAAAGCGCTCCGCTCCGCGAGAAGCTGGCCGCGGCCTCGGGCGTGGCGGGGGCGCCACCGGGCGAGGACCTCGAGGCCTGGCGTCAGCGGCGGAAGGAAATGGCCGGTGAGCTCGGGACCCGCGAGGAGGCCGTGGCTCAGGCCAGGACCGAGTTGGAGGAGACCGGGGAACGGGAGCGGCGCGAGGAGATGCGCCTGGCCCGCCTGGAGGCCGAGGAGGACATGACCCTCCGCCGGCTACGGCGCGACTGGGGCGAGGAGTGGGAAGCGAAGGCCTTGCAGGCCGCCCAAGCCATGGACGTTCCCGCGGCGCGACCCGCCCTGACCGAAGAAGCCGCCCAGGCCAGGGTCGAGGAGTTGCGGAAAGCCCTGAGCGGCTTGGGCGTCGTGAACATCGGCGCCATCGACGAGCACCGGAGGCTCACGGAGCGGGCGGAGTTCCTGAAGGGCCAGGCCCGCGACCTGGGCGAGGCCCGGGAGGGCTTGCTCAAGCTCATCTCGGAGATGGACGAGACCATGGCCCAGAGGTTCGAGGAAGGGTTCCTGGCCGTGCGGCGAGCCTTCCGGGAGAGGATCTCCCGCCTCTTCGGGGGTGGCCGGGGGGACCTCCTGCTCACCGACCGCGAACACATCCTGGACAGCGGCATCGAGATTGCCATCGAGCCGCCGGGCAAGCGGCTCCAGAGCCTGGCCCTCCTTTCGGCGGGCGAACGCGCCCTGGCCGCCCTGGCTCTGATGCTTTCCTTCTTGGACGTGCGGCCCAGCCCGTTTGTCGTCCTGGACGAGATCGACGCCCCGCTGGACGATGCCAACGTGGCCCGTTTCGGCCTGTCCATCAGCGAGCTTGTCGGCCAGGTCCAGACGCAGTTCATCCTGGTGACCCATAACAAGGCGACCATGGAGGTCGCCGATTCGCTCTACGGCGTGACCATGGGCGAGGACGGCGTGTCGCGCCTGGTTTCGGTCAAGCTAGAGGAACGCGAGGAGTTCACAAGACGCATGGCCCGGGAGGCGGTGTGACGTGGCCGGCCGGCTGGCGGAAGGGCTCTCCCGGGCGAAGGGCAGCTTCGGGCAGGGGCTGCGACGCATTCTCACCCGCGGTCGCCAGGTTGGAGCCGACCTCTACGAGGAACTGACCGAGACCCTCATCCTGGGCGACACCGGCGTGGCCGCGGCGACGGCCGCCGTCGACGAGGTCAGGCGACTGGCCGAGAGGACGGGCGTCACGGAGGCCGATGGACTGCGGCGGCTCTTGGCCCAGGTCATCGCTGAGCGACTCGGTCCGGCCGGCGGGCTGGACCTGCCGGCGCCTCCGGACGGCCGGGGTGGCGGGTCCCTGGGGGTCATCCTCGTCGTCGGGGTCAACGGGACGGGCAAGACGACCACGGTGGCCAAGCTGGCGGCGAGGCTCCTGGCCGAAGGGCGGCATCCCCTGCTCGCCCAGGCCGACACCTTCCGGGCGGCGGCCACCGAGCAGACCCTCGTCTGGGCGGGCCGTCTGGGCCTGGAGGTGGTCCACCACCGCGTGGGGAGCGACCCCGCCGCCGTGGCCTTCGACGGTGTCCGGGCCGCCATCGCCCGCGGGAACGATGTCCTCTTGGTGGACACGGCGGGACGCCTCCACACCAAGACCGGGCTGGTCGAGGAACTCAAGAAGGTGGCCCGCATCCTGGGGCGAGAGGTGCCGGGGGCGCCGCACGAGCGGCTCCTGGTCCTGGACGGGACGGCCGGCCTGAACTCCCTCGAGCAGGCCCGGGTCTTCGGCGGGGCCGTGTCCCTGACCGGAATCGTCATTACCAAGCTCGACGGCACGGCGCGAGGCGGCGTGGTCTTGGCCATCCGCGAGCAGTTCGGCCTGCCCGTGAAGTTCGTCGGCGTGGGGGAGGGCCTGGACGACCTCGTGCCCTTCGACCCCGAGGTCTACGCCGGCGAGATGCTGCTGTAGGCCCCCCCTGGATCGGCGAGGGGCTACCCCTTAGGGACTAGGCGCAAATCCCGGATGCTCATGCCCCTGGCCCTCAGCGGGTGCAGCTCGATCACTTTCCCACCCCCGAGCAATCTGCTCGACACCCCAACCCCTGGAAGGATTGAGGTGTCGTTCACCGGGGGTGGGTGATTCCTTTCCGGCTCTAGTGGATGATTCTAGACCCCGGCCGCTACACGTCCCAGGAATGTGAACGCCTAGAGGCTCTCCGCGTAATGATCGGTGCCATAGAGGGGTAGGCCACTCCAGCACCCTCGAACTGCTGGGGGCAGGCTTCAGCAGGGAAGGCCCACGTCCCGGAGGAGCCGGTAAGTGACTGCAGTCTGTGCAGATGGCAGGAGATGGCCCGACTGGGTTGTATTCTTTCGGGGGTCACGGTCCATTGATCGTGGACCCCCAGTCGCGACTGTCCGATGGACCCAGTATTGGCTGCGACTCGCAGAAGGGTCGAAGACCCCCCTTATTGAGGAGGCGACGGCTGTGACGATGTGCCCGCATTGCGATGGAGTTGTCGGGCTCAGAGACACGAGGTGTCCGACCTGTCAACTAGACCTCGTGAAGGCGAGGACTGACCTCAAAGGCGCTCTTGCCGAGGTCAAGGCTCTTGAGGAGCAGGAACGCACACAGGCAGAACAGGAGCGCAGAGAGGCAGAACTCGCGGCCGCGCAGGCGCAGCAGGCGGACGCGGAAAGGCTCATGGCGACTATCGCCTCAAGAGGCGACGGAGCCTGGGACTACAAGTTCATCACGGTGGGCGACGAGCACCTGAGGGACACGGAGAGTGAGTTCCGACTCCTTGGAAGCAAATGCTGGGAACTGGTCTGTGCGATGCCGATAGCTGTCCAGACTTTTCTAGGAGGGGAGCGAGGGAAGCTTCTTTTCGTGTTCAAACGGCCCCGGTAGGCTAAACACAGAACTCGTGTGGGGGCTGGCATCCGCAGCCGCCAAGCCGCCCTCGCCTGCACGCCATGCGCCGGTTCTAGCTTGACCCCGAACCCAGCAACTCGACCCAAGCGCTATGCCTTTGGGTTCGGCTGTTGGGGGTATTGCCTTCTGATGTAGGCCCCCCACACGCCACCTAGAACCATCCCTATCGACCCCCCGATACTGCCGCCGGTTTCACCCCCAACTACGCGTCCGAGCAAGTACCCCGGAGCTGCGCCTACAAAGGCCGATACTATGACCGTAGTGCAGCCCGACTTCATAGCATCCTTGCGCTGAGCCTCTCGCGTCTGTTCGTCGATCCAAGCCTGCTTTTCGTCCCGGCGAGCCTGGTCTTGGGATTCCGCAACTTCCGTGCGCACCTGGCTGGCGAGGCCCGGTATGGCGAGAACTGAGAAGTAGTCCCCCGATTCCAGGTCCTTCAGAGCCTTGTCGAGGAGAGCCTGCGCCTTTCTGTACGGCTCGTTGTCCACAGGGCAGAGCGCCAAGTGGTCCCTCGCCTTGTCAATCGCGGTTGACGCCTCCTCAGCCGCCCGGGAGAGAAGAGACCCGGTGACCCTCTTCACCTCGTCCCGCACAGGCTCCATGAGGGCACCGTTCTGGGCCACGTACCAGTACATGGGGTTGCCGAGGATGGCCGATTCCAGCCATCCTCCCGCCTGGTCACGCCTGTCCGTGCGCGCAAGGCTCGCCGCCAAGTCGTACTGAGCGGCCACATAAGTGGGTGAGAGGTCCACCGCTTCCTCAAGGGCTGCAGTCGCCTGTTCAAAGGCTTCTTGGCAAACCCATGTGTGCGCAATCATGCGAAGTGAGTAGCTACGCCAGTCGGCAATGCCCTCGTTCGCCTCGGCAGGCTGAGCCTTAGGAGCATGGGGTAGGCTGGCCTCGAACTGCCCGCGGGCGTCGGAGATGCGCCCCGCTTGAAGGCACGTGAAGCCCAGACTGATGTAAGTCCTGTAGTCCAAAGGGTACAGGCCACGGGCTTCCTTGAGGAACTGCTCGGCCTCCTTGAGAGCCCCGCGCTGACGAAGCTCCTCACCTATGGTTCTCTTTTCGTTGGCTTGGGTTTGCGTCGGAGTCCGAAGCAACCGGTCCATGTGGAGCAAGACCCCGGTCTGTTGGCTTATGGCCCAGTAGACCTCCTCGAGACCCCATTCGACCACCGAGGCGAGTGATTCCAGCGAGACCGACATAACGCCCAGGTGTCCGGTGACCTTCAGGACACCGCTTTCTTGGGTCCTTGACTGCTTGTCCAAGCTGGTACGGATTTGGTGCAATTCCTCGAGCCCCTTGCAGTTGGGACAACTGTAGGTTTCCACGGCGGTGACTGAGCCGCAAGTCCAACACCTAGGCATCACCGGCTCACCTCATCCCGGAAATTCGTAATCGTTTCAAGGTTATTGGTTCCATCCCTTCATCTGCTGTAGTGGCCCGGGCTGGCGGTACCGCCCCAACAGAAGCATTCGGGCCAACTACTCGCTCGCCGGCTCAATAGGCGCCGCGTGGTCGGCTGTGGTCGGGGCGGCAGCCGCCGGGCTAACCAGCGGCTCCAACGGACGCAGTCGGCCTGGTGCACCGCGCGAAGGACAGCCCTGGCGCCGCTGAGCTCCCAGCCGTTAGCCCGACGCAGTGGGGTTCGCCGGGCCCCGCAACAACCAGAGAGCCACTCCATGCCTTCGGGTCTGGTCTACGCACAGACCTCCGCGAGTACGTGGCTGCCCCAACTCGTCGAGTCTCGACTTGACGACAGTGACAGTCGCCAGGGCGGTTGTCGTGTGTGCTGGAGGTACATGGAGGGAATGGCCGTTGGAAAGATGAAGCCTCCTCTGCTTCCATTGATCTACATGGGAGGTCCTATGATTGAGCGGTCTGTCACCCGAGATGTGGAGCGTTGTCTTTGGCGGTCTTAGTACTTTGGCAGTCGTCATCGCTGTTATTCTGGCTGTTCCGCAGTTGGTCCATATCAGTCGAGCCGGCCGCCTTCAAAGCAGCCTCGCCTTCATCCAGAAGATTCGCGACGGAAGGGCCGCCCGTGCAATTGCATTTAGCATGTTTCCGGGTGAGGGGACAATGACCGACTCACAGTTCGAAGAAGTTCGAGAGCAGATGGAAGAGGCTATCAACGCACTCAACGAAATAGGCGCCCTACTTGAACAGAAGACCGTTGACAAGAGGGCCTTCTTTGGCTATTGCCATTCAATGGTCATTCGGACCTGGTATGTCGTACGGCCGTTCGCCGAGTACCGAGAACGGTGCCTAGGGGGACGGTACGGGCGACGGGTGGCACAACTAGACAGGCGAGCAAGGCTCTTTCACGATGTGATGCCGCAACACCGGGCAACGTCGCTAAGGATTAGCTGGCGCAGTAAACAGATGACTGTCTACCGGACGACCGTGAAGCCCGGCGGGGCTGGCGTGCTACAGCGTGTTGGCTGGGGAATCAGGCGCGTTCTGAAACTATACTAGACGCCGGGATTTGTGGCACAAAGGTCCGGGTTTCACGCGGTCCTACCCGGGCAGAAATGCCGCTGCCTAGCCCGTGTCCGTCCGTCGGCGGCTCTTGGCCCAGGTCATCGCCGAGCGGCTCGGCCCGGCCGGCGGGCTTGACCTGCCGGCGCCTCCGGACGGCCGGGGCGGCGGATGCCTGGGGGTCATTCTCGTCGTCGGGGTCAACGGGACGGGCAAGACGACCACGGTGGCCAAGCTGGCCGCGAGGCTCCTGGCCGAAGGGCGGCATCCCCTGCTCGCGCAGGCCGACACCTTCCGAGCGGCAGCCACCGAGCAGACCCTCGTCTGGGCCGGCCGTCTGGGTCTGGAGGTGGTCCACCACCGCGTGGGGAGCGACCCCGCCGCCGTGGCCTTCGACGGTGTCCGGGCCGCCATCGCCCGCGGGAACGATGTCCTCTTGGTGGACACGGCGGGACGCCTCCACACCAAGACCGGGCTGGTCGAGGAACTGAAGAAGGTGGCCCGCATCCTGGGGCGAGAGGTGCCGGGGGCGCCGCACGAGCGGCTCCTGGTCCTGGACGGGACGGCCGGCCTGAACTCGCTCGAGCAGGCCCGGGTCTTCGGCGAGGCCGTGTCCCTGACCGGCATCGTCATCACCAAGCTCGACGGCACCGCGCGAGGCGGCGTGGTCTTAGCCATCCGCGAGCAGTTCGGCCTGCCCGTGAAGTTCGTCGGCGTGGGGGAGGGCCTGGACGACCTCGTGCCCTTCGACCCCGAGGTCTACGCCGGCGAGATGCTCCTGTAGGCCCCGCCCCCCTGGAACACCCCGACCTCGCGCTAATAGGGGCCCTCCACGAAGTCCCTTCCGTCACCGGAACACCGCTCCGGTATTGGGAGGAGCCGGACGCTTTGGCGGAGAATGGCAGGAGCGTCCGGAGGGCTCTTAGGCCGGTCCGCATAAGGCGTCACGATAAGTCGATGACCCGACCGAAGTCACTGATGCCACGGGGACTAGCGCGGGCCCTTCAGCTGAGCCAACCGCGTGTTATGCGGACAGGAAATCGGAGTTCCGCAGCCCATGAGGGTCAGTAGAATCACTGTTAGGCGGCTTCCTGGCCTGTCCCGCGCAGAGTGTATTCGTCTTCGGTCGACGAGGCGCTAAAGCGTGGCCGTCACGCGGCTTCACGAGACATCACGACTGTTTGATTATTGCCACTGTCATTTGGGAGGCGTCTATGAACCTACCAATCCCGCAAGAGGCCCTTATCGATTTCTTGCTGCAAGCCAAGCGGCGCACCTATGCCGCGCAGGGCGATCAGGTGTCGGTGACCCCGCTCCTGCTGGGTGCCCGTCAATTAGAGTTCCAGGCTGATCCATGGCTCTATCGCGATATCTACTTTGGGTTCGCTTACTTCGTTGGTCAGGAAACGGTGTACTACGCTGAGACACCCATCTGGGCGATGGGTTACGCGGGTGGCATGCTGGATGCGAAGGCATCGCCAGAGGTAATCGGACAGGTGTATGGCTTTCTCCGAGCTGCGTTGCGGCAGGTCGAGCCCGGGCGGCCGTACCGAGGGCCGCGGTCCTATGCGAGCGGTATCTGGACGTACTTGGATGAGACTCACGGCGACCTGAGCACCTTCTGGGGTTTAGAGACGATTGTGCAGGCGGGCGCTTCCGTTTATCAACTGCGCTATCATGGGGGCCATATTCGCTAACGGGTAACCGCCAAGGACGCCGCCCAACACGCGCATGCACCCGACTGGCGCTTCGCGCCTCGTGCCTCGGCGCTTGCACCAGCGGGTGATGCGCAGCTGTTAGCGCATTCGTGGAACGACGGTTGCCCTGCACGGCAGGGTTCAGTCACGTTGGCGATCGGCAATGGGTCCTGACCGCTTCGCCCTCGCTGGGGCCACTTGAGCCGGAAAGGAGAACAGGCCCTGAATGGATGTGGATCAGCGCATACGGAAGCTGTCTTACCCGATTGAGAAAATGACTTGCCCCATCTACGGTCTGAGCGAGCGGTCGAGGCCAGACTTGATGGGCTCCGGCGTACTGCTCCGCCTCGCCGATACGGTCATCCTACTCACTGCGCGACATGTCTTCGCCCGATGTGGGTCGGACAGATATGTCGGACTCGATGGCCACATAGTTGGCCTACAAGGCAAGATCTTCAAGACCGGTGGTCGGGATGACCGGCTGGACATTGCAGTCTGCTTCCTCGATTCCAGCGTCGAACGGGAACTGCCCGACACCGACTCTGTGCTACCTGAGCAGCTGCACGTACCTGGCACACTCAAGCGTCTAGAGCACCTGTTGACCGGGTACCCCTGTTCGAAGCAGCCAAGGTTTGTGGGTGGCACGGTGTGTGCCCAGCCCATGACCTTGGCTTGCAGGTCCCTTGCTCAGTCAGAACACGAGACTGCTGGCTGCGACCCGTACTTGAGCATTCTGGTTCGGTTTGACAAGAAGAACGTAGGCACAAGTCCAAGAGGGGCTCGGCTCCAGACCTGTATGGCATGAGCGGTGGCGGCCTTTGGTAGAACTGATAGCACGGGAGCTTCCGGAGCATAGGTCACGCCTATCCCACCTGCTCCAATAGCGCTGGTCGACAGGCCCGAGGAGCGCGGTGCCCGCGCCTAACCAGCGGCTCCAGCGGACGCAGTCGGCCTGGAGCACCGTGCGGAGCACAGCCCCGCCGCCGCTGGCCCGCTATCCGTCAGGGCGACCCGGAGGGGGCCTGGCGCGTCGACCAAGTGGGCTCTTGCTCTGCCTCCGGCGGCGAAGCCCCGGCGTGAGCCAGCCTCACCGATGGCATGGCCTGGCCCGGCGCACCAAGGAGCCGTGCGGATACTCTCGAGATTGCCGCAGATTCCCCGTGTCTTCCTGTCGCCTCAGGTAACTCGGCATACGACTGTCCTTTGACGGTGCGCCTTCTTGCAGACTGGTCGTGCCTAGGGGGTTGGGACGAAGAGGCCCGCAGGGTGCCGCTGCCTCCCGTCGAATTCCGGCAGGCAAGCCTTGACAGAAACGCTATGCCAAGGAACGACTGGAGCACACGCAGCCAGGCCTCCTGGCAAACCAGGAGCGCGGCCAGTAGACGGGGCAGAACGGGTGGGAGACTGTGAGGGAAGATAATACGCTCTTTAGCACGCTGAGCTTGTGCGTATTCCGGTCAATCCGTCCACGCGTTCCGGCTGAAATCGTCCAGTGATTCCGGTTCAAATCGTCCACCCGTTCCGGCGGAAATCGTCCAGTGCCCGCCCTTGTCCTTCCGGAGCGTAGCGACGTCCGGTTTTCAGACCTGGTCCTCTGGTTGGTTAGGCGTGCTGGAGGGAA
>Ga0315284_10013852_pt1 | contig 11493 bp, 6 predicted proteins | sample YL17G09_16_MG_FD_203696 | JGI IMG/M metagenome (GOLD analysis project Ga0315284, IMG submission 203696) | Sediment microbial communities from Yellowstone Lake, YNP, Wyoming, USA - YL17G09_16 | ecosystem: Environmental > Aquatic > Freshwater > Lake > Sediment | place: USA: Wyoming | collected... | reverse complement strand
ACAACGGTCAAAACTGAATTGACTACTGATTTAATAGGAGGAATGGATACCATAAAAGTGGGCTCTACCAATGATTTTCCTGCTCAGGTTTTTTACATTCAGATTGAAGATGAAAGAATATATGTTCAGAAAATTGATAAATATACTTTTAAGAGTTTAAAGACTAGATCCGATATCATACATGCAGAAGGAAAAGAAGTTGTTTGGTTGGAAGTTAAGCGCCAATATGGAATTGAAGATTATTTATCGTTATATATGAATGAACAGCCATATGATTTGTATAGTTTATATGTCTCTAATTTATTGAGAGGACAATTATCTAGTCGTCGAGTATATGTTAATATTTATGATGACCCTCCACACTATCCGCCAGTTTCTTTGGGCAGTGATGTTGAACAGGGTCTATATCAGACATTATTACATATTGGTGGCACAGATCCAATGGATGAAGGGGATTCTACATCTACTCTTTGGAATGGTTTAGACATTCCTTCTCGCATTGCAGTTGCGACACCCAAAATTGTTTCAACGATGCTTTCTCCCGCTACATCATCATTCTTAGCAGGTAGTGAAAGAGGAGTTTGGAAATACGATGGTATAAAATGGAAACAATTAAGTAGTTTAGGGGATGCTGGCTTTATTTCATATTTGAATTATGCAAAAAGGACTGGTTATTTATTAGCGGGTGCTAATAATGGATTATGGATTAGTACAGATGACGGAGTTACCTGGGCACCAAGTTCCACTTTTTATCAACAGCAATTAAGTTATTTGGATGGTTCATTAACATGGTGGGGTGCTATTGCTAGACCTTATGAATTATATGGTAAAAATGATGGAATGTCAATGGTAGTATATGGTTGGGATGAAGGCGTTCCTGAATCATTCCATTCTGACCATTTTGATAGCGTGGATGGTAAGAGAGTATATGGTTTTTATCAAGGTATTTTCTATCGAGTAGATGGAGAAACTGGTCAGCGAACTACTTATCAATCCATTTGGATTATGTCAGAAGTAGGTGTGTGGGTATGTTATAGTGGGACAAGAACTTATAGTGATGGTTCTACTAATCCTTATTCATCATTGTTGAATGGGACGGAACCAGTTGACTCAGGGGTTAGAACGACAAGAACTACAGATTCTACAACTGGTGAGGTTAAAACTACAGTAACTTCTGGAACAGTGGGCGATCTGAGCAAGGACCAAAGGTATATTAAAGTTGGACTTGATGCTTTAAGCCAACCTATCTATGAAAAATTGAAGTTTTATGGTGCTTTCCAAGACGCTAGACCCAAAACTATTCCGTTGATTTTTTTGACCAATGATGGTTTAAGGGTGGCTCGAAATTGGCGTTGGATAGATCCTGTTAATCCAGGTTTATATTTGTCCTTTGAAGCATCACCATTATCCATTAATAATGATGACATTTTAACTAACACTGATAATAGTCGCCGAGTGACTTGTAATTGCTTTGCTACCGGCACTGATACTACAATTTTAGATACTTCTCCTAATGTTTGGAAGAAATATAAATGTTTCATTGGAACTAATAAAGGGATATATCGTAGTTATAATGGTTGTTATACAGTGGAACCTGCCCAAAATATTGATGGGGTCCCAGAAATTTATCAGTTAATTTATTCTAATGATACCTTGTATGCTGGAACTAATAATGGTTGGTGGTATAGTGTCGATGAAGGAGATTCGTGGATACAGCCAACGATAAACATTAATAATGCAAGTTATGTAGATTCTGCGACGGTTACTTCTGAAAGTAGATGTTTATTAACATGTAATAAGGCTAAAGTGGGAAGTGGTGGTGTCGTAGATTTCCCAACATTGGTTTCTGGCATTAATATGCCAGCCGATTTTTGGGCTACTGTGCAAAGCGATGGTCGAGATTTGAGATTCACAGCGGATGATGGTATAACAGTGTTAAATCATGAATTGGTTAGCATTAATACAAGTGCTCAGACATTAGAGTCCTGGGTCAAATGCCCATCATTATTATCAGCAACTGATGTCAAAATATATGCGTATTGGGGTGATTCAACGGCAGTCATGCCTACTCCAGCATTCCAGCAAGCAACCTGGAGTAATGGATTTGTATCTGGCTGGCATATGAACGGAACAAGTAGCCCATTTTCTGACATGACTGCAACTGCTAATGCTATTTCTGCATTTGGTGATGTTCCTAATGAGGTTCCTGGTCAAATAGGAAATGGTCAAAGCTTTGATGGGTCTGGTGATTATTTTCTTTCTAATGGGACAGATCCTCCAGTAGGAGCATTTACGGTTTCTGCTTGGGTAAAACCAGATTCTTTTAATGGGTTCATATTCATGTTTGCGAATGCTTATGGTGGAGGAACATTTGATCGTGGGTTTATATTAGATTGGACTGGTAAATATAGTTTTTATGCTTATAATGGATCTTCATTTTTTGCTACGGCTACATCAAGTCCAACTAATTACTGGACATATTTAGTTGGAACAATTGATACTGTAACTGGAGGTAGTCTTTATGTTGATGGATTGATTGCTGGACCCACTAATCCATTAATAACCGATGGATATAATGGATATTCAGGAGGGGCTAAAGCATTGATAGGTGGTCAGGCGTGGGCAGGATGGGGGATAAGTGATTTTGATGGTTTAATAGATGAAGTTAGATATAGTAGTGTTACTCGTTCTCCTGAATGGATATTGACAGAATATAATAACCAGTTTAGTCCGTCAACTTTCTGGTCTACTGGCACAACAGAAATTATTGGTGGTTCTGGTCACACTCATGATTCGTCAATAGACCTTAGTGTAGCACAGACATTCATGTCTGACTATAATGAAATTACCAAAGTAGGTTTATATTTACATATAAAAGGATAATGTAACATGTCATTTCTAAAAGCAGAAATTAGAACAGTTGATATTAATGGAGAACCCACTAATACTATTTTAGCGACTAGTGATCCAGTGTCAATGAGTGACATAACCAGAGACTCATTTTATATGTTCAATTTCTCCTCACCAGTTAGTGTCATTCCTAACACTCAATATGCCGCAGTTTTAACCAGTTATTATTCATATGTTTTAGTGGATGATTATAAAGTAATTGGCTGGATATATTCTAATCTACCTAACCAATATGTTGACGGGATGAAATGGGGATATGATGGTTCAAGTTGGACCAAATATACAGGCATTGATCAATATTTTAAGGTGTTCTATGATGCTCCACAGACATCTACCTTAGTAGAGAATGACTTCCAATTTAATCAGGACAATGCTTTCAAATGGTTCGTTTCCACCGATAATACCATGGAGTTAGACATGCGTTTCCGCATGGGATTATGCATTGATGGTAGTGCGAGTATGATTTGGAGTGATGTAGATGACTTGAGAATTTCTGAAACCCTATTATTCATTCGTGAGATTTTTAGGAGAGCCGAGTTTTCATATGTTGATGTTTGGACATTTGGGGATTCCATCAGTGAAAATACTTTTGATGGTCCGACTGATCTTCGCCCTGATTATAGTGCCGCCCTTGGCTCCATCACTTCGGACGGGGATGAATCCAGATTATGGACTGCAGCGGATGAGGCAATTGGGAATTTGGATGCTCAGTCCATTGTTGATGCCATTATTAGAGAAAACCAAATTGATGATGTTTTAGAATTAATGAGACAAATGAATCGCATTGATTATGCTTATTTAGCCATCTTAGACCCTACCTATGACCCAGCCACTGGTTTCTCTACCATTGCTAATCATGGTATTTTGGTTAATTATTTGATTTATCAATACGCTGAAACAATGGCTGCTTTTGCAGTCATAATTTCTGATGGGTTTGATAATGTGGGAGATATCCAAATAGACAATGTGGTTACAACGGCCAATGCCATTCGTGGTGATAATTTAACCCCAGTTTTCTGTTTTGCATTGGGGAATAGTTATGATAATACCAATATGTATTATTTGACTGAGAACACCAATGGTCTTTTTTATCAGTTGGGTGATAATGTCAATGCTAGATTTAGAGAATCTTATGATGAGATATTAAATGACAAAGATAAAACAATTTTCCAGGGGGCATATGAAGATGAAGTGTGGTTTGGAGAATTAACATTCTTATCCATGTTGGAATTAGGCGTTAGTATTCCTTTAACTTCTGACTTGAAGTTGGAGGTCGCTTTTAGTTATGATGGTTTGACCTTTGAAGCATGGCAGGTTGTGGCTACTAATAACCGTGTTGTTTTTGAGAAGTTCATCTATGCCTTCAGGTTTAGAATTACTGGATGGTTGGGAAACATTTATGGTGGTAACTATTATGATATTTATGGTAATAATTATGACTATGATGACATTACCAGCAGTTTAAATTGTAGGCAACTACAGTATTATGGCTATGAATATTATCAATATTATGGGTCTTACAGTGATTATTACTATTATCGAGACCAGGAATATCCATCTCCAAAGATTTACAGTTTTAAATATTGGACTGTAGATCCTGCCATTGAGTATAAATTCACTGAGCCTCAGACCTCTGATATCATTTCTGAATACATGTTTGCTCCTAATGTAGATTTACCAGAGAATGCCATTTTAGATTGGGGTGTGGTCAGGGGGAATAGCACTGATTGGAATGATGCGAACCCGATCATGAATAATAGGATTGGGGTCTTGCCCAATAGAACCAAGAGCATTTATTTCACTCCTGATATTAATTTAGTAGGACTAGGCACTATTGCCATGGTAAAAGAAACTACAGGAGTATCTGTATATTTAGTAGTTGATGATTCAGGCAAGCCGGTACCATGGGGTACTACAGCCATTGTGACAGTAAAAGTCAATGGTTTTGTAGTAGATCCTACTGTAACTCCATATCAATTAATTGGCGAATCTGCTTTGGTCTATTGGTTAGAAAATCCAAGACCTGTTACTGATGTTGTGACTGTAGATATCAAAACTCCAGGCGCTTCTCATATTCGAAATGGGGAATTAGCCATTAGTGATAATCGGCGTATTTATTATGTTCAAAATGGCTCTTGGCTTTGGGATGCCATAGTAACAGTAAGAATTAATGATGAAATTGTCAGAGGTGGTTACATTGCATATCCTGAAGATGGAACAATAATGTTTTTGAAGGAATTACAGTCTACAGATGTGGTGACTGTCGAGATACAACATTCAGGTGTTTATAGAATAGGTTATCAATTAAGAAATTATACTAATGATGTTTTTGATGAGCCTGATTTTGGTTTCACTTTTTCTAAGGAATCCTTTACCGATACAGATATTTTAGTGACCCTAAGTGATCCTCCGGTGGCTTCGGAAGTCACGTTGTCACCAACAGCACCGTCTTTGACAGATAGATTAGTAGTTAGTTATATTTATTCTCAGGCGGATAATAATGCCGAGACTGGCACTACAATACAATGGTATTTTGCCAGAACAGGACAGACAAACTATACTCATTATTCTGCTTATGATAATCGGAATGTCATGAGAGTATCAGATGTTCCTGCTACTAATCCTGGAGGTCCTTTTAAAGAATTTGATACATGGTATGTTTTAATAACCCCAAGGGATGCTAATGGGGCTGGGGTAGCCGTACCTTCTAATATCGTGCATATTGGGGGTTATGCTCCGCCTTATGTTTCAGCGGCGACCATTTTGGATGCAGATGGAGTTGCATTATCGACTGATGATTCGGGAAATCTTATTTCCGTGAAACAAGATTTGACGGCAAGTTATGTTTATCACGACCCGAACACTGGCGGCACTGGATCGGACAAGTCTACTATGTATTGGTATAAAAATGGGGTTGCTGCGGTTCAATATACAACCATTTATCCTGTTGTAACGTTGCCTGCAAATAAATTAGTAAATGGAGATGTTTGGTATTATGTAGTGATTCCTTTCGATGGAAATAATAATGGGGATAGGTTTAATTCCGACGAAGTGATAATAACTCAGAGTAAGGTAACGTAAAAGGTGATTAATTATGGCGATTCGTAGATATACATTGGCAACTGATAACCACCCAGCTTCTGGTTATGCTACCATTGATAACATAGAAGGCAGTGGAGAATTTTTCTTAGAAATTGGCTGGCGTCCGCAGGCGGCTACTGTTTCTCTGGCTACTCAATATGCATTAGAGGATACATTTGTTCCTATTGCTGACGCTACGTTTCATTTCTTATGGCAAAAATCAGTCACACCGCCCGATGACCAAATTTATTACATTCTTGAAGGTGTGTTTCCTCTTACTCCTATTACACCATGGGATGCTGCTGCCCTTAAGGACTTGCACCATACTATATTTTATGCAGATATAACACCATCATTGTCATATGAAATCGCTAATAATCTATGGTATTATTATAGTGATGCGGGGTCTCCTGTAGATTCCATTTTCATAACTGCGAAGGTTTTTACTGGAGAGACGGCCTTAGGTATGCTTGGTCATACTACGGCTAAAATCAATGGTAGATTATCATATTTTGGTAGTGGGACAGATGTTAGTGTTTCTTTTGGCTTACCTGTCTTAACTAAATTTGAAATCATGACAGGGGTGGCTGACGATGCTGACTTCGCGGAGGTAATCATCATTAATGGGCAACAAGTTGTCGGAGATACTTATAGTTATTATTACCCATATGGTCAGGGCTTCTATGATATGACCATTGAATCTGGATCTTTATATATTACTTTTAAAAATGCATTAGATGTTAGTGATGAGTATTTTTTCTTCATTTTCCGTCCTGTGCCTCGGCCAGAATTGAGAGTAAGATTCGAAACAGATCCATTTGACGATAATGGTCTGTGGATAGTTTATAATAACTTACCAGAAGGTATGTTAAAATTTAACTATTATATCAGATAAAGGACATGGTTTTATGAGATTTTTACAAATACATCTTTCCTTGCAAAAGGGCGGGGCATACACATGTATGCAGTATTTGTCTGTTGGTTTGAAATCTACTGGGCACAATAGCATCGAGATATTTCAGGACCCGATCTCAAGTTTAATTCAATTTAACTATGATTTTGTATTACTACATAGTTTCTATAGAGATACATATAAAGAATATATTGAAGTATTAGAATTTTTGGATAAATATAAAATTCCCCATTGTATTTTATTACATGATTATTGGCCCATCTGTTATCAGAGTAATCTAATTAGGTATGCTGATGGGTTACAAGATTGTGAAGAATGTGGTCCGAATTGTGATCCTTATCGGTGTGGATATTTGAAGTCTTATGATAAACCAGAATACCCCATGCCGGATATGTTTGCCTTGGTTAAAGATAGGAACCTCATTTGTTTTACAGAACATGCCTCTAAGATATTAAAATCCAACAACTGTTCTAAGGTGTTTGTTATCCCCCATGGCATTGATATCAATTTATTTAAGAAGGGGCCTGTTCATCCTGACAAATACACGATATTATTTACTAATGCCTGGGGCCAAAGGGAAATCAAAGGCTACAAGCATTGGGAATGGATAATGGACCATTTAGACCATGTTGATTTCTTAGAAAGTCTTGGTGATACCGATTATAAAAGTATGAGACATCTGTATAATATGAGTAGTTGCTCTTTGTTTTTGAGTCTTTGGCATGAAACGTTTGGATTGACCATCATTGAATCTTTGGCCTGTGAGATACCAGTCATTGCTTATCCCGTAGGGGTCGCTCCATTAATCATTGAGAATGGTAAGAACGGTTATCTAATTGAGAGTTTTAATGCCAGAGATGTGCGGGATAAGATTATTGAGGTTCAAGATAATATTAAAAGTATGAAAGCGTATTGTCGAGAGAGCATAATCATCAATAAATATACTCATACTGACATGGCTCAAAGATATGTATTATTTACGGAGGAAAGAAATGATTAGTATTTTAACAACCAATGTGTTCCCCAATCAAGACCACCTGATCATGGCGGCGAAGTGTTTGGAGACACAGACTTGCCAAGATTTTGAATGGGTTTTATTGGATGGACATTATAATAAGAATAAAGATTTTATAAGTTCATTATGTGAAGAATATAAAATTAAGAGATACATCCATGCTCCTTTATGCAAGGCTAATCATGTGGGCAGAATGTTTCATTGGGAAGTTTATAATAATGCTTTGATTTTGGCCAGTCATGATTTGTTTTTGAGATTTGGTATATATCGTTGGCTACATTCTTCGGTGGTTGAAAAGGCCATTAGTTATGCTCAGAAGGGTATATTCATAGATTTGCCACATAAGACAGTTAATTTTGATGATTTTAGTAGTTTGGATAGGAAAGCCATCATAGAAAAAGCAGACTTAACTCCTGATTATGGGAGGGTCAATAATTACATGGCGTGTAGTGCGGGCATGTTCAGTTATAGTCGCAATCGGATGTTAGAAATCAATGGTAATAATGAAGCTGCGACATTAATTGTTCATCACGAGGATTCTGACTTGAATGCTCGATGGAAGCATGTGAAGGGTGTCATGTCCATTAAAATGATGAACGCCATGTTGCGTTTTGATCATGTTAAAAGTCCAAGCAACATTTTGACTATTCTTGAAGAAGGTAATAGTTATTGTTGCGGTAAACCGGGATGTTTTTCTACTTATCCTAATACCTTCCATCTGAATTATGAGTCTCCGGTGGAGAATGAGAAATTCATGTATCGAGATTTTCAATGGATTAAATGCCCATGCTGCGGCACGGTGTCCCCAGTTGATGCCGATGAATATTTGGAGTATTTACAACTGTATCCTGACCCATTTGGTCCCGTGGGGGTAGACGGTAGAGTAGGAAGAAACATTGTTCCTTTATATGAAGATTGTCTGGGGGCTAATTTGGAGGATAAGTTGAACATTTTGATAGAGAGCCATACAGATCCTAGATATGTAGAATCCAAAGCAAGGGAAGATAATGTTAATTTTCAAGATACGCATCTGATTTTAAAAAACAGAATCAAAAAATTTTGCAATCAAAATAACATCAAATTTATAGACAAAGAGCTTCTATCTGTCCAGCATATCATTGACCGAAAATCAAATGATGAAGTTGAGTTTAACATTAGAAATTATTTGCAGCCCCACATCACCAACTGTCAAGGAGGAGATATTTTCATATTTGAACTGCTTCAAGATGTTGAGCATGTTTATGAATTAAATAATATATTTGAAATATGTGATGCTAATAGAATTTTTGTATCCATGAAACATGATAAATATCCACATGTGACAAAAACTTATAAGAGCATTTCCTGGTGGGACGATTATGTCACGGATAATGACGATATTTATTCTGAAGCTGAAGAATCTCAAAAAGTGAGAGATTATGTGGATATAAATCTGAGAGGTTATTTGCATTGTTTTTTCTGTATTAAGAGAAAAGAGCCAGTAGTTAATCTTGATTGGAGGCAACATGGCGTCGTTAATAGCTAATAAATTACTTTTCATACATCCTCCAAGGTGTGGAGGAGAATGGTTTAGCAAGGCTCTAACGAATGCTGGTGTTCAGCAGTATCGGGTTGGGAATAAACACGGCCATGCTTGTTCTAACATAGAGATCTATAACGCCATGCAGGACCCCAAGATAAAGACCATGACGTGCATCCGACATCCTGCGGAATGGTATAAGTCTTATTGGGAATTAAAAACTAATAAGATTACAGATATAAATAGAATAGAAAAATGGGGTATTTTTGAAGACAATTCCATATGGCATCCCACTTGGGATTTAGATAATGAATGTTTTGCACATACATTTGAGGGTTTTATTAATAATTGTGTAGATAAATTCCCATCTTATTTGTCATATTTATATGATGATTACACCAGGAAACCAGCAGTGGGTACTATTGATTACATCATATTGACAAGGGAATTAGAAGAGAAAGCCCCATCATGGCATCCCACTTGGGATTTAGATAATGAATGTTTTGCACATACATTTGAGGGTTTTATTAATAATTGTGTAGATAAATTCCCATCTTATTTGTCATATTTATATGATGATTACACCAGGAAACCAGCAGTGGGTACTATTGATTACATCATATTGACAAGGGAATTAGAAGAGAAAGCCCCATCAATATTACAAGAGTGTGGTATAGCATTAGATCTAGATAAATTCTTGGCTACGGATAGATATAACTCTTTTAAAAAGGATGATGTGAAATATAGTGTTGAGTCAATTAATAAAATTTTAAGTAGTGAGATAAGATGTATATCAAAGTTTAATTTTACTACTGATGTTGAAAATTTAAAAGATTTGATAAAATGAACATAGAAATTGTAGGGAAGGGTTCTTTTCAAAACAAACCAATAGCCGCTCCAATAGACGCTCCAGCAGTCGCTCCAGTTGCAGTGCCGGTTGCGGCTGCGTCATCGATGTTAGTTAAAAGTAATTTACTAGTTATTTTGAATGGATATTATCACGATGAAGAGCTAGATAATTTATATATTAATTCCATATATAAACAAAATAATAAAAACTTTTCTCTTTTGTTCATAGACCCTTACACAGATAAAATAAGAGAAGAGAAAATAAACAAGCTTGAAACTGACACTGGTATTCAGTCTTTATATTTACCATATCAAAGAGACCCCAATCCTAGAAAATTCGACTGGTGTGTGAGAAATATTGGTTGTTTATTAATGGAGAATGGTAGATTTTTTAATTGGTTGCAGCACAGGATGATTAATGAGAATTTTATTAATATCGTTCATGAGAACCCAGAAAAGAACATTGGGTGCATTCGTTCCTGGTTGATGGACAATACTGTGTTTGACAATGGGCCAATTGATTACCTGATGGGTGATTCTAAAACACATACCGCTAATTTAATTCCCGGCACGGCTCTTTTCCAATCTTCTGATGTTGTTAGAAATGATGACCATAATAGTTTGAAATATTGTTTTTATGACTGTGTATTAAGGGTTGATGATTTCATTGAATTGAATGGCACTGATGAGGCATTAACTAGTTATATTTATGAAGAAGACTGGGATATAGAAGAGAGGTGGGACATCGCCCGGTCTCTTGGGAAAGTTCATCCAGTTATTGCTTATCCTAATTTAATGTTATATTTTGGCCACAGCAGATCTTTGCCATATGATTTTGAGGCAATAATTAATTCTAAATGTAATTCTTGCAGTAAAGATAATTTACAAAGAATTAAATTAATCAATGATGACCAAGTGAATGATGTAGATGGGATGCAATATCTTGGTATTATAGATAATTATATAGAATGGTTTAAATGTATTGAATGTGGTGTATTATATGTGAGAACAGGATTAAGCGGATTTGAATCTTTTACTGCAAGACAACATCAATATAACAAATATAAAGCAAGCATCGGAATTGATGGAAGATATGGAAGGAATTTGAAAGTTTTACGAGAAGATGTTCTAAATAGTAAGGACTGGCATGAGGCTTGCGAGGTTATCAATAATAGTTGGTATAATAAAAAATACTATCAATAAGGA
>Ga0315284_10013851_pt1 | contig 11493 bp, 11 predicted proteins | sample YL17G09_16_MG_FD_203696 | JGI IMG/M metagenome (GOLD analysis project Ga0315284, IMG submission 203696) | Sediment microbial communities from Yellowstone Lake, YNP, Wyoming, USA - YL17G09_16 | ecosystem: Environmental > Aquatic > Freshwater > Lake > Sediment | place: USA: Wyoming | collected... | reverse complement strand
TATGCTTGCAGCACTTGGCCTTCGTTATGGTACTGATGAGGCAACAGATTTCAGTGAAGAAGTTCATAAACAATTGAAACTCAATGCTTATCGTTCATCAGTTATAATGGCCAAAGAACGTGGTGCATTTCCAATATATGATTCGGGTAAAGAAATAGATAATCCATTTATTCTTAGAATTAAAGAGGAAGACCTTGAATTATATGATGAAATGGTAATTTATGGCCGTAGAAATATTGCGTTATTGACTGTAGCACCCACCGGTACTGCAAGTCTTATGACACAAACCACTTCGGGTATTGAACCAGTATTTCTTCCTGTTTATAAAAGAAGAAGAAAAATTAATCCACAAGAAAAGGATGCACGTGTTGATTTTGAAGAAGATGGTATCTCATGGCAGGAATATCCGGTATTTCATCTTCAATTTGAAACTTGGCTGGAAGCCAATGGATATAATGTTAGTGTGGTTAAATCAATGACAAGCGCACAGGTTGATGAAATAGTTAAACAATCACCTTATTATAAAGCATCAAGTGCAGATGTTGATTGGGTGAAAAAGGTAGAAATGCAAGGTAGAATTCAAAAGCACGTGGACCACTCAATATCCGTTACAGTAAATTTACCTGAAAATGTTACCGAAGAAATGGTATCCCAAGTATATGAAAGTGGCTGGCGTAGTGGCTGTAAGGGAATTACTGTTTATCGTGAAGGCTCACGCAGTGGTGTGCTTATCAGCGATAATGATAAAAAGAATATCGAAACCATACGTGATAATCATGCGCCAAAACGCCCTAAAAGACTAAAAGCAGAGATTCACCGTTTCCAAAATGCTTTAGAAAAATGGATTGCGGTTGTTGGTATTAAAGATGGAAGGCCATATGAAATATTCACAGGTAAATTTGAGAATGGCCTAAGTTATTTACCCAATAATGTTAAAGAATGCGAAGTTGTTAAAAACATCTTCGAAATCGAAGAACCCGATGAAAACGGAAAATTAATTAAGATAAGAAAGAAAAGATATGATATCGAATACGTTGACAATAATGGCGAAAAGGCCGTTCATACGGGTTTAAATCATGCGTTCAACCCAGAATTCTGGAATTACGCAAAATTAATCTCAGGAATTATGAGACACGGTATGCCAACAGTGTATCTCTATGAATTAATTGACTCTCTAACCTTTAAGGAAGATTATATTAACACTTGGAAGAATGGTGTGGCACGTGTTGTTAAAAAATATATTAAGGATGGCGAAGCGGGTAAGGGAAAATGTCAAGTATGTGGAAGCGAAAATCTTCATTTTCAGGAAGGATGTTTAAAATGTATGAATTGTGGAAGTTCTAAATGCGGATAACATGCCAAAAACAAAATTTATTGATATAATAAAGGAAGGTGAGGTTTTGGAAGTAAAAAAACTTGACCTAAACGACCCCGAAGTAATCGAAATGTTCCGTAGGGTGAAAGAGGAACAAGAAAAGATACTCGAAAGAAAGAAAGTTGATTGGGGAAAACTCCGTGATACTGTGATAGATATATGATTTTTTGAGTATTTATTAAAAAATCCTTGCATATGTCAAATCTTTTCCGTAGATTTGCTCCGTGAGCAAAATGAAATGATGATATGATAGTATTAGAAAGTAGACTTTATTCATCTAAATTTATTATCGGATACCCTGCTGGTATTGGACGAACTGTAGAGAAATATATTGATGGCTATTTTTTAACTATCCAGGATTTGGCCGAATTGGTTAGGGACTTCCAAGCCGATTGCCACGATGGTTTTGTAAGTAATGATAAGGCATATATTGAAGAATGGTTAAAAAAACACGAACGTATTGAAGATAAATAACATTATATGTAACATTTAAATAATATGTGCGTATAATGGGTATTGTAAATAATAAATAACTGTAATTAATTTAATTTGTATGAAAAAGCATGTAAAATTTGATGAAAACTATTGTCTCGTATCTCAAGAAGTCAATAGTAATGTAACTGTAGAGGTTGCAAAAAAAACGAACCACATTTTTGTGGTTGACGTATCTGGCTCAATGTCATGGGAACTCCCAAAAATCCGCACTCAATTGAAAAACAAACTGTCCAACCTGATGAAGGAAGGCGATACTATTTCCATCGTGTGGTTCTCAGGAAGCCGTGATAGTGGAATTCTGAAAGAAGAAGTTGAGGTTAAATCCCTCAAGACCCTAAGTGACCTGAATGATGCTATTGACAAATGGCTTCATCCGGTTGGCCTGACTGCCTTCCTAAAACCCCTTCAATTGGTTAAGGAATTGGTTGGACGTATCAAGAAAAACAGACCCGATGGTGTGTTTTCGATGATTTTTCTTACAGACGGTTGTAACAACGACTGTCCGTGGGGCGAAGTAACCAAGGCACTTAAAGACTTGGAAGCCGACATAGCATCTTCAACATTTGTTGAATACGGATATTATGCGGATTCAAGGGCACTCACCCAAATGGCTACCATACTCGGTGGCGAAAAAATCAGTTGCAATGGTTTCGATGACTTCGAACCAGTATTCGATAATAAAATATCGAAGTCTGTTCGTGGTGGGAAGAAAACCGTGGTAGAAATCTCCGACAAATATCTTTATGACTTTGCTTTCAGCGTTTCTGATGGTAGTGTTATATTATATGGTATAACCGACAACAAAATCATGGTTGGTCCGGAAGTGAAGGAAGTTTATTTCTTCTCTCCAAATGCAATTGGTGGTAGTTTGGATTATGACCTGCCTCTTTATGCAGCAATTTATGTTCTTTCGGATAAACTTCTGAATGATGATGCAGAGAAAATCTTCTATGCACTCGGTGACAACTTTTATTACAGGATGTTGGTGAATGCTTTCGGTAAACAAAAACTGAACGCCTTCAAAACAGCCATTAAGGAATGTGTTGCTGATGTATCAAAGAGATTTCCTGATGGTGGAAAAGCCACAATTCAGCCAGTTGACGACAACGCATATTGCTTGATGAATCTCATGGAAGACTTAGGCAACACTGATGGTTGTTTGTTCTATGCCGGACATCCGGATTTCGTGTATAACAGGATTGGTAGGAAGCGTGTTGCTCGTGGAGAAAACCTCTCAGATGCCGACAAGAAAAGGTTGGCCGAAGCCAAGAATGTGGAAGAACTCAACAAGATTACTGAGGAATTGAAGGAGAAGAACGTTGAGTTGAAATTCGTGAACTCAGACCCTGACAGGGGTTATCCTGTTACTGATTTAGTTTGGAATGAAGAACGTGCCAATCTTTCTGTACGTATTCGTATCGAAGGAAAAGCAATACTTCCGAAAAACAAATTCAGTGTTGATGAAATTGCAACCTATAAATACAATACCTTTACCCTTGTAAAGGACGGTATTGTAAACGTACAGAAACTTCCAGTAAGTTATAGTCATGAATTAAATGATTTGTTATCCACTAATGGTGTTAATTTTGATGACGTTGAGGCAACAATAAATTCATCACGACTATTAATTATCGACCTGACTACCCTGCCAATAGTAAATAGAGGTATGGTACGCTCAATTTCTGCAAAGGAATTGGCATTACAGGAATGGGTACTGCAGAAGTTACAGGCAGATAAAAAGGTTTATGATTACTATAGGAAATCTTTATTCCCTAAAGAAAGTAAATCTTATGTCGAAATGCTTGGACAGGAAGCTGCTGACTGGTTAAAGGAAATCGGTATCACCGATTATAATGGCTTTGCACCGAAGACTGATGCGGAAGAATCTACGGATTTCTACATGTCGGTTAACCTTGCAACAAAAATCAAGGGTCTTTCTTCCCTGCCAAAGGTTGAAGATGTTGTTGCCAAAATAAAAAGTGGCGCAGTATTAAAAATCAACGAATGGGTTATGGCCGATGCAATTAAAAAGTATTTGGCAACTCAGGAATCTGACTTATACAAGTCGTTATCGGAAGAACAACAGAAAGATACGTTGAAAACGTACTTGATTTCGAAATCCAATGAATTGAATAAGCTGAAAAGGAAAGCCATGCAAGAAATTGCACAGATTAAATTCTCGCTTATTCTTTCGAAGAAATGGTTTAAAGAATTCAAATCTTTTGATGAAAATTCAATTGACCTGACTTTGGATGGCCAGAATCTTACTTTCGTCTTTGATTTAAACGAAAAAGAAGTTCAGATTTAACTTTCAGTTAATCAGATAATTAAAAACCTCAGACGAAAAATCTGAGGTTTTTTTGTAAAATAATTTAAAAAAAGTTTGTTTTATTTGTAACATTTTATACCTTTGCAACGTATTTAGATTAAAACGATACAAATATTAATTTTTATTTTTTAACACAATGAAAACAATAACGACAAATATCAGGATTTCCTCATCGACCACAAGTCGCAATGGAAATGGTATATTCTGTTCAATTTTCGGCAGAAATATAGATATTATCGGGTTATGGTTTTCGTAAAGTAAAAAGGAAAACTTTATAAAGGTCAAACCCGATTCGCTGAGATTCGGGTTTTTTTGTTTTTAGTTCTTTACATATGTCGGGATAGTTTAGGGGTAGAACGCTTGTGTGGTATTCAAGCAACATCAGTTCGATTCTGATTCTCGGCTCAAATATAACTCTTACAGGTTATAAACACAAAATATAACCCTTGCAGGTTATATCAAACTGTAAGTTGTTCTTTGACATGCTGGTTTTTTGTCGGGTTGCCTGAGTGGTTGAAAGGGACGGTCTGCAAAACCGTTAGGAAACTCACGTGGGTTCGAATCCCACACCCGACTCAAAGGTTATATTTCGCACAAAGTACCGTTTTTCGGTACTTATCGCAAAATATAACTCTTAAGATAAACAAATCGCATTGCCGTAAGTCATAAGTCACCGGAACGTTGTTGTCCGGCCAACAGATAGTGAATAGGTGGTGTTATTTGGGAGTATTAACATGACAACTGCTCTGATACTCCATAATATAGTGACGTGGATGAATGGTTTAGTCACCAGTCTGATACACTGGGTCGCAAGACAATGTGGGTTCGAGTCCCACCGTCACTACGATTTACTGACGAGTAAGTTAATGTTGCAACATTGAATGATTACTTATTGTTAGCATAGCTGGCAATGCTGCTCTGCGAAAGGGTGAAGGTGAGTTCGAGCCTCACAAGTAAGAGTCATTCAGTATGGAGAAGTGTCCGAGTGGTTTATGGTGGCAGTCTTGAAAACTGCTGGATGTCACAGTCCCGTGGGTTCGAATCCTACCTTCTCCGCAAATTCTTGAACCGCAGACTCAAGAATTTCTCACATAATACTATAAACAGTCAAACCTCTGCGGGGCGAGATTGATGTAAAGTGTGCGAGTTCCGGATTGCATAAGAAGCTGTCCTAATGTTCAGTGGGGTGTCGTATTGTACTCGTGGTTGGCAACACGAAAAACAAAAAAACATTTTGAGAGACATTTATATGGTTGTAATATCATAGGGTTTCGTGAGTATGAGGCTCACACCGGAACATATGGAGTGGTAACTCAGTGGTAGAGTGTTTCCCTGAAGAGGAAATGGTCGGGGGTTCAAATCCCTCTCACTCCGCAATTGGAACAGTAGCAAAGATGGTCTATGCAACGGACTGAAAATCCGTGGATGCTGGCTCGATACCAGCCTGTTCCACTCCTTCCGTTCTTAGGGGATTAACTGTCAAATACATCCCCAGCCTGGGTTACACGAATGTAAAATACCCCCTGCGCCCCTGCACAGGTGAATCTAATGAGGTTCAGCAAAAAGTCGTGGCCTATGCAGGAATCGTATAGTGGTCGATTACGCCAGCCTTCCAAGCTGGAAAGAGAAATCACACCGTGGGTTCGAATCCCACTTCCTGCTCAAATTTGAGGAATAAGCATCGAGTGAATGATGCGCAGGGGCGAAAACCCTGAGAGGTTGGTTCAAGTCCAGCATTCCTCACTCATGGTGGAGTAGCTAAATGGTGACGGCAGTTGTCTTATAAGCAAAAGATATGTGGGTTCGACCCCCACCTCCACTACAATATGTACAGATGGCTGAGTGGTTTAAGCACCTGACTGTTAATCAGGGTCTGAAAAGACAACGTGGGTTCGAATCCCTCTTTGTACGCAATTATTGTGGTATATTTGGAACGACATTTTTATTCCAATAATCTTGTCTTCCAATTCTACTTGAATCTAAATCCGGTAGGGATAACCATTTTGATGACCTGTCAATCGCATCTTGTACATTAAAACCTTGATAATCATCTCTCACCATAGTCCATTTATGGTGATAAATTGTTGGATTAGGTTCTTCTTTTCGATATGAGATATTGCCATCGGGTTTCACCAAAATACTGGCATTGATTGTTGGTTCTGGTGCGGTATCAAAATTTCTTGACATCAGAAATGATACGGCATTAGTTTTCAAATCATACTTAACAATATTGAAATCAAAACCACTTAGGCCAGGATTTTGTTGAATGTGTTGCTCCAATAACGATTTCAATCTTAAATAATTATCATATTGTTCGGGAGTCAGAACATCTTTGATGTAATCCTTATGAACATAAAGATGTGAACCCATTAATTTTCCGACATCATCTTTATATCTTTTGATTGCGCTGCCTTTTTGTGTTTTAAGAGTGATTTCGTCAAGAGAATTAAGGTTTAATTCATTAGATTTTCGTACCGCAAAAACCTTTTCTGTTCTCGCAATAATATCATTATCGCTAAGATTTGGTATTGCTTCAAGTATTTCCGGATTATATGTGCTTAATTTTCTCTGTTCTTGCCACGTACCTTTTGATGTGAGTCCACGCTTCATTTTAGGATTATAATATACCGTGATTAACATGTATCCACCGATTTTCAAGTAATTATATCCTTTTCTAATAACATCAATACGTGTTTCTTTATCGTGTATAACATTTAAAACATTTAATATCGTAAGAGTATCGACCCTATTTTTCCCTAAGTAATTTAATATTTCTTGATTATGTGCATCATTTCTACTAAATTCATCATAAACCAAATTAGTTATTCCGAATGATTTTAGATATGTTGTTCCTTTATCAAATTTTCCACCACCATAATCCAAGTTGACATCACCCTTTTGAACGAGATTTTTATTAATTAAAAATTTTAATCCCGCTGATATTTGATTAAGGCTTGTTTTTTCTGGGTTATAATCAATACCTGCTTTAAGTTCAGATAAAAATTCTTGTATGGTTTCACTAATAATTGTGCGAAATTCTTTCATAAGAAAATACTAATTTTACATAAATACTTTCAAATGATTGTATTATTCGAATTAATTTTATATATTTGCATCGGTGGCTCAGTGGTAGAGCGTCACGCTGTTAACGTGGGGGTCGGGGGTTCGAATCCCTCTCGGTGCGCAAAATATTGTTTTAATACTATTTATTGAAAAATTATTGAGTGTTAAATACCAAAAGTAATGATTAAAAGTATGAGTTCTCTTGTGAGAAAAGAAAGAAGTAAGGGGAAATATAATTTACCTGTGATAGGCCATTTCTCCGGCAGAAGCATAAGATTTAATTCGATTAATGAAGCGTCAAAAATATTGGGTATTAATTACCATCTTATTTTTGAGGCTGCTATCGGAAAAATCAAAAGTGCCAAAAATACATATTGGGAATACGAGAATGGTGCTCATTGGTTAAGATATAAGGCCATGTATATCAGGCAGCAAGCAAAATATACCAAAAATTATGGTATTAGTGGTGGATTCTATCGTTAACAATTAAATTTTAATTTATGAAAACAAAATTTTTATTATTTTTTCTAATTCTTTTCATTGGTTGCTCAGTCACTAAGCAGTCGTTGAATATTTTCGAAACAATCGAGAAAAAGGAATACGCTGGAACGGTTTATCACTCGGTTATTGTCGAAATTCCTTTGGATAATTTCACTTTGGTTGATACGGAATTAAGTTCGATACCGCTTAAGGGTAAAGTTCGTATTGCGGACGGAACTAAGTGTTATTACTATTATCTCAACGACAAATATGGTAAGGAAATTACGATGTTGGTTTGGGATGGTGCAACAAAGGGTTATCTGGTAAAATAATATGAAAAAATATCTATTTGTTGGTGAAGAACGCAGTGAAACCGCAAAGCGTATGAATGTCACTTGGGTTGACAAAAGACTTGCAGCAGCACACCTTTCAAAGGCCGTTGAATTCATTGGAATTGATTGGAATGAATGTGCCTTTAAAAACGTTTTCGAGGACAAAATCGAGGACATTATGTCCTTCAAGGGTGTTATCATAGCAATGGGTAGAAAGGTCGAGAGAGAACTTAAAAAGCACCAAATTGAGCATGAATTCATATATCATCCAGCTACACGAGGAAAGGTTCGAATTATAGAGAATTATAAAAATCACGTAAAGGAAAGAATTGGCCATATTGTTTGAGTATTTATGTGTAAATTAAAAACATGAAAAAAATACTTGATTGGTTAAAGCACTGGTTCGAACATTATGGGTTAGTTAAAATCTTAGCAGCATTTGTAGTTTTGATAATTGCGGTGGCCATAGGAAGAAATTTTCAACAAGCCGAACCAATTTGTGAGTGGATTGCAATAATTTCAGGGTGTTATCTTTTATTAACAGTCGCTATTTTCACCGTTGCAGGTATTGTGAATGCAATAAAAGATATTTTTAAGAAAAATGAAAATAAGAATAAAAAAGGGTAATCATTATCCCTCTCCATCCATGTTATTCTATTTCGGCTTACCAAAATGGGTGAGCGGTAAAAAGGAAACATCGATGAAAAGGGCGTTTATGTTCAACGAATCCTGTCTTTATGATTTGAAGGATGTGGACCAGTTCGATGTGAACAAATTATTCGGTTTTAGTATTGGTTATCACCATAAAACGTCATTTAGATTCGGTTGGAGAGCGGACTTGAAAACCCGTACAATTGAAATCGTTGCTTACGAATATCATGATAATGTAAGACAGACCACAATGCCGATATGTAAGATTGAATTAAATACTTGGGTGTATTTTGAATTAAATTATTCACCCGAAGGTCAAACCGAATACGTGGTTATTGATAATAAAGAAATTGTACTTAAAAATACTGTAAATATAATAAAGAATAGTGGTTTAGGATATACGCTTGGTTTGTATTTTGGTGGTAATGAAGTTGCACCGCAAGACATAATCGTGTATCGAAAAAAAATATAATCTATGTAGTTTAATAAGGGAACATATCGATGATTAAAATTTTTAAAACTTTCGGTGGATATGATGAAATATCCAAAATAGAAAAGGGATGCTGGATAAATGTAATTCAACCCACACAAGAAGAAATAGAAAAATTAGTCAAAGATTTTAAACTACCCGCAGATAGTTTGCAAGACATACTTGATGCTGATGAAATGCCACGTTTGGAATTCGATGAAGACTATTCTCTGACAATCATGCGTATTCCAGTAGAAAGTCCGGAAGACGGAATACCATATCATACAATACCTCTCGGTATATTTATTACTAATAAGTTCACGTTGACAATCTGTAATCAGGATAACGATACGCTACTACTTAAACAAACCGTTAATGGAACAGATTCATATGGTTTTATTTTGAGATTGTTTATTCGTTCTGGTGGATTATATCTTAAACACCTGAAACAAATCAATCAACAAACATCTGTAATTGAAAAGGATTTAGAGAAATCAATCAAGAATAGTGAGTTGAATAAGTTGTTAAAGATGGAGAAATGCTTAGTTTATTTCGTTACATCTATCAAATCAAACGAAATAGTATTGGCCAAACTTAGAAACTCTAAGAAAATCAATACTGAAATTAACGAAGATTTACTTGAAGATGCTATCATCGAAAACAGACAAGCATTGGAAATGGCCCAAATATATTCAGATATTCTTTCAGGAATGATGGATGCTTTCGCATCAATAATTTCAAATAATCTGAACGTTATAATGAAAAAACTTACTTTGGTTTCAATTGTAATAATGATACCAACATTAGTTGCGAGTATTTTCGGAATGAATGTACCCAATGGAATGGAAAAATCGTTCTGGGCAATACCATTAATAATCATTTCCGCAACAATAATGTCAACAGTAAGTGTAATGATAATGAGAAAGAAACAATGGTTTTAATATCGCCAGAATAATTCAATTGGTAGAATGCCTGTTCCGTAAACAGGACGCTTACAGGTTCGAGTCCTGTTTCTGGCTCAAATGGCTGTATCGACTATAATACGTAAGTCGCCAAGTACGAAACGGAACGGAAATGTGTATTCGTTATCACTACAGCCTCAAATAATGCCGATGTGGGACAGTGGTCGACTCCACCTGACTTGTAATCAGGATGTTACAACGCATCGTAGGTTCGAATCCTACCATCGGCTCATTTTTTATTCAAGATATTCATTTGATTTTCGTATTAGTATTTATGTAAAACACGAATTTCATGGAATCATCCGGCAATAAAGTTCTGACAATTATTAATGAGGAAATCAAACTCTTTGAATCTGATGTTACTGGCCACGCCTTTAAGAGACTCAATAGTAGATTGAAAGTAATGAAAGATAATCACGACATTACTCCGCAAGAAGCAGCTAATATTGAAAATAATATAAATCGTACTGCTGCATATAATTTCAATCCGAGTAAATCATATGGTATTATGTTCGGAAGATTCACAATTAATCCTAATTCAAGTATAAGAACGGAGAAGCATCCAAGTGGCGTATATTATACTATTGATATTATTGGCGAAGGCGATTCAACTGGAAATGAGTTCTGGGGTATTGTTAGGAACAATAAACTAATTACGGCCTTCCTGAGAAAAACCGTACAAAGACAAACCGCACACAGGGGGGTAAAAGATAAGGGTTTGGGCGTTGATTATATCATTGACAATTTTGATGATTTTCTGCAAAAAATTGAAACCGCAAAACGAGAAAGAGAACAGAAGGAATTAGAAAGACGTAAACAAGAAGCGAAAACCATAAACATTAAAGGAGTCTGGTGGGTAATTGATGATGCTAATGAACGCATTTATAAGAAGAATAACCCCAATACTTTTGTAACTTTCAATAATCTTATTGATTATCCTGAATGGGATGACAATACAAAAGAAGAAATTCTAAAGATACTGACCACTCAAGATAAACCCGTTCCTGAGAAGGAAAAAGAAGAAAATTAGGAATATTAATTCCTTTTTATTATCTTCGCCTGATGAAATTAAAAAATCTCATATTAGCTATTATTGACCAAGGACCACTTAAACGTGTCTTCCGGAATTTCTTTATCACCGGTAATGCTTGGGGATTATTTCACATAAATTCCCATATCAGATACGAAACACAGAAGCCAAAGGTGGTGTATAACAGCAAAGCAACTGCGTTAAAATCTGCAGAAGCGTTAGGAAAGAAAAGGAATGTACATTTCAGCGTATATAAATGCGCATATTGTGATGGTTATCATCTTGGTCGAAATAGAGAAAATAAATA
>Ga0315284_10013850_pt1 | contig 11494 bp, 14 predicted proteins | sample YL17G09_16_MG_FD_203696 | JGI IMG/M metagenome (GOLD analysis project Ga0315284, IMG submission 203696) | Sediment microbial communities from Yellowstone Lake, YNP, Wyoming, USA - YL17G09_16 | ecosystem: Environmental > Aquatic > Freshwater > Lake > Sediment | place: USA: Wyoming | collected... | reverse complement strand
AAAACCTCTATTTTTACCTACCTATATTACAATTGGATACCCTTAAAAACTAAAAGTTCAAAAAAGTTAAGATATAATTATAAATAGGTAAATAACGAATTTACATTAATACAACTTTTATTTAAAATTAATAGAAAAAATAACATTTTAACTATGAATGCCAAAAAAGAGCTTAAAAATGCAGATTTTTCTATAAGAAATGCTACGGCTTATGGGATAGGACAATTTTCAGACACTATGGCAATACAAATGTTTGTATTTTTTATTTTTACCTTTTATTACGCTGTTGTGGGAATAAATGTAAATTTAATCGCAATTGGATACATTATTTGGTCGTTATGGAATTCAATAAACGATCCATTGCTTGGAGCATTGTCAGATCGTACAAAAACAAAATGGGGTCGAAGAACTCCTTATATTTGTATTAGTTTTATACCTCTATGTGCAATTGTCGTATTAATTTGGATGCCTCCTATTGGTTCAGAAATCCTTTCGTTCGTATATTTCCTCGTTTTTCTTTTGTTATTTGACACATTTTATACCATGTTTGATTTAAATTACGCTTCTTTATTTCCGGAACAATTCCAGGATTTGACAACGAGAGCTAAGGCGAATTCTATTAAGCAAATTTTTACTATTATAGGCCTTATTGTTGTTTTTATTATACCTACGTTAATTATACCAAAATTAGACGATAAAAGGTATTTTCTAAATTGGAGAATTGCGGGTTTAGTAATTAGTATCTTAATAGGAATTGGTATTTTGGTTTTAATTAAATTTGGATTAAAAGAAAAAATCGAATTTAAAGAAGACTCTAAAAACGCACCCTCGCTATTTAAATCGCTAGAAATTTCCATTAAAAGCAAATCTTTTAGAACTTTTATAGTGGCTAATGTCGGGTATTGGTACGTAATTGGAATGTTAGCTACTATTGTTCCGCTGTATGGAATTTATGTTTTAAATATTGGAGAAGGTCAATCGTTTCTTCTTGGTCTGCTTTTAGGCGTAGCTTTCGTTTCAGCTGCTTTTTTTATGATATTATGGCGTTACATATCGACTAAATTTGGGATGAAAAATGGCATAATTATTTCGATGATCGTATATATAATTGTCTTATTTCCTTTCATGATCATATCAAATGTCACTTTCGCGTTTTTCGCTTTTATTTTAGTCGGATTAGGGCTAGCTGGAGGTCTTTTCTTTGGAGATATCCTTCTTGCTGCTGTAATCGATGAAGACGAGCTAAAAACAGGTATAAGACGAGAAGGCGGTTATTACGGAATTAACGCGTTATTTACTAAATTATCTACAATATTAGTAATTCTGACCATAAATGTAGTTTTCAATTCTGTGGGATGGACTTATTTTAACCCAAAAAGTACGACTGAAAATACTATTTTAGGATTAAGAGCTTTAATGTTTATTTTTCCTGCTATTGCTTTAGGAATTGGAGTTTTAGCAATTAGCCGATTTCCTATTAATAAGGAAAAATATTTGCAGATTAAAAGCGATGTAGAAAAATTACACAAAGAAAAGAAAGAAAAATTAAATATTTAAATAAAATACTTTTCTTGTAATTGAGCGTATTCGTAGTAATCGATTAGATTTTTTTCAACTAAGTCAATCATTACTTCAAAAAATTGTCGTAATAGCTCTTCTGGAAATAATTTCATTTCAAAAATCAATTTCGTAATTATATTCTCTGATAAAATTTGCGAATTGATTGGTTGATTTAAAAGTAAAAAGTTCATCATTGCTTTTTCAACTTCGTTCTTTACAATGCTTTTTGAAAGCTTATAACTTATGTCTGCGTCTCGATCAATAAAGTAAGGAAAGTTTTTATCGTCTATAATTTTAACAAGCTTTAATATCGTTACTATCCTTTCAATCGAATAATCCAAAGAACTTTGATCGATTCCAAATTTTTTACAAAATTTAGTTTTAGATTCGTGCGCAGGAAAAGACCATGGATGTCTTTCGACAATATAGAACGCAGCTACGAAGAATTTGTAAATATTTTGAGGAAATTTCGTCTTGATTCGTAAAAATCGATTAACTATTGACACAGCGTCGATTATCATTTTATGATTTATATCAAATTTTTCTAAAAACTTATGTCCTTCTTTTAAGAAATCAATTATAATTCGGTCTTTGGTGTTTAAAGTTTCTTGGTTATAGTTAATCAGTTCTAACATTTTACACACTTAACCTTTAGATTGTATTTTAATAAAAAAATTTTATTAACAATATTATCATGTTATGCAGATATATAAATGCATCGTAAGTGATGTACTCATTGATCATAAAAACATATATTTAAATAGAAAAAAAATTATTTTTATTCTTAGTAAAAAAACTATTTTTGTCGAACAAAAAAATATGACATCTAATACAGATTCGTCAAAATTACCCCGAATTACAGTTAGTTTAGATTTGTTTGACGAGACAATAATAAGCATGATGTCAGGAAAGAGAGGGAAATCGAAATCTGAAGCGATTAGGTTTATTGTAAGTCAATGGATTTTATCAAATTCAAAAACATTGAAAGAGCAATACAGTATTGACACCGAGCAAGTAAGTAAAGAATTAGAAATAAAGGATATGGAAAAATATATAGAAGAAAAAGTAAACGAGCTAATTAGTTTTTCAAGTACCTTCAATAATATTGACATAGATTTACTGGCAGAGACATTAGACATGAGTAAAAAGCGATTAATGGAAATAATTCGTCTACATCGAGAAAAATTAGAAGAAAAAGGCATAAAAATACGCATAGATGGGAACAAATTAATAAAAGAATAAAAAAATAGAATAAGACATAGGTAATTTTTAAGCTAGACTTTTAAAATAATTTTAAAAGATATAATTAGGGAATTACATAATTTCATTGAAAGTATTAAGAATGTTTTTTTCAACAATTTAACTTGTTATTTAGTTTAGTAGATTTTAATCAAGGTTATAATAGATTTAATATCTAATTTAGAAATGAATTATACCTATAAAAAAACTCTAAATTTTTAATTTTTTTTTGGTTGTTTTTTTACTTAAAAAACTATTAACTATTTTAATTGAAAATTATCTTATTTTTTAGAAAATTAAAAGCGTGTAAATAAATTATTTACGGAATGTTTTTATTATTATAAGGAATAATTTTATCGAAAAGTTTGAACAAAAAATCAATTAAACCTACATTAGCTAAGTGAATCAATGGACCAGAATTAATAACTGCTATTCTCATTGAATTCACGCTCTAATTCTTCAACGGATACTGGGAAGGGAATATTCTCTTCGCGCAATAAACGCAGAAATGATCGATATGATTCACCGCAATACTCTGCAGCTTTCCATAGTGTCCATTCTCGTAATCGTATTTTTTCAAATACCTCTTTTTTTTTTATTGTTTTAATTCCTAGCTCAATTGCTTTGCGAGCAACAATTGATTTATCAATTTTCATTTGTTTAGCAATGGAATCGAGCTCTTTGTCTTCTTTGTCGTTGGTTCGAAAAAATATTCTTTTCATATATTCGAATATGCAATTTTTTTATTAAAATATATTTTCAAAAAAAAAATTGTTAGATTTCAGTTATTTCACTATAAACCATGTAAATTTCCTCTTGCTTGAATGTTTTTTTTAGTTCTTTTTTCAGTTCTTTTAAAATCCGAAGATTTTCAGAATTTTTTATAGTCAAAATTTCAAATCGTCTACATTTATCAAAATATTTTTTATCAGTCTTCGGATCGATCCAGATCCCCTCAGTAGAAAGGGGATGAATAGTAACTCCTCCAAATAAAGAAACTAATTTTTCTCGAACTTCAAAGAGTTTTTCTGGTTCAACATTTGTTCCATCGTTATATTTCAATGGAATTAGAAATTCGACCCTTAATCTTTTTACCATTATTATCTTAGAAATGTGAATTTTATTTTTTTTTTCTCAAGCACTTCTAAGACTTCCTCTGGAACGATGTACTCGTTATTAGGTAAGCAAACAACAGAACCGTTGGTCAATAAAGTATAAAATCCTTCAATTTTATTGTTCGAATCAATCTTTATATTATGAAGATTTTCTTTAGTAGTCATCATTCTAATTATAACATTTCTCCCTTAAAACTATAACTCTTTTTAATAATTAATAATAGAAACAGAATTTAGCAAAAAACAAATCTGCTAAAATATATTTTTAAAAAATTCTCATATCTTTTAATAAATAAATTTTTAAATTAAATAAACTGAAAACAGCTTTAACTATATAAAATAAAAAAATATTGGTTAAGTGTGGCTAACTTTAAAGAATAAAACCTAGTTTTTTTCATTTTATTCTTACCAAACGGTTATTTATTAATTTTTTTTATAACTTCTATAATTTCTTCGTTTTCGGGAATGTCGTGCATGTTATCTCCGTAATACGCGTATTGAATGATTCCGTTCTTATCTACTAATAAAAGTCCCGGCATCCTTCCTAATTTTAGTAATTTTTTTTCTTGATTGAGCATTTTGGCAACTTTTTCTTGTTCGTCGTAGAATACGGGGTACTTTCTGGCGTATTTCTTTTCCAATTCTTTTGCGTTACTTTCGGTGTCTACTAATATGGGATAAAGAAAAGTATCTAATTCCTCAAATTTCTCATAATCTCCTCTTAAATGTGCGGCGTGCCAACGACAATAAGGTCAATTTATACTTCTAAATAAAACGATTAAAATATTTTTTTTTCCTTTAAGATCTTTTACATTTACGGTGTTTCCTCGAGAATTTGGTAATTCAAATTCTTGTATTGGTGTTCCAACCATTTGGAACTTATCTTTAATAATTTTTCACCTTTTTATTTTAATTTAAATAGGATAGGAGTTATTATTTACATTATTTTAAATCGTTTGTTATAATGTAATAAAAAGAAAAAATATATATAAATAAAACAAAAAAAGATTTTAGAATAATTTGTATAAGTAATTTAAGACAAAAAATATGATATTCGAAATCATTGAGATTTTATTGTGGTTTATTGCTGTTACTTTTTGTTTTTTAAGTTCAATATTGTTTTTACTAGAATATAAAAAACGAACGGGTTTTTCGAGATTTTTTTTTAGAGGTGTATGCATATTTACTTTAACTTACGCAATTTCTCGTTTAATTGAAAATATACGACGATATTTTATTGGAACGTATAACGACATTTTTGAAGCGTGGATTAGAGGAGAACAAATTACTGGAACAAATTTATTATTTAGAGTTTTATATATAATTATTTCGTGGATAGGAATAATTCTTTTGTATTATAACATTGAGCGTTATATTTTCACCAATAACAAATACATTATAACGTATTTCTCTATAATTGAAGCAATTTTAAGTACTCTTAGTTATTTATATTTTAATTCGATTTGCTTTTGGTTACATGTTTTCATTTTTATAATACCCGCTTATTTTATATCAATTTTATTTTTTCATGCTGCCAGAAATGCTCTAACAAAATACGTAAGAAATGGATGTATCTTAACAGCTATAGGAGTAATTTTATTCACAACAGCTGTTATAATTGACTTACCTGAATACGCTTATGTTAATCATATTTTTGGTATCAAATATTTAGAAACTTTTAACCGAATTATAGCTCCAATTTTACTAATTTCAGGATTGTTGTTTTGCACAATTGGGCTTAAAACTCATTTTCAGGAGAAACAAACGGTTTAAATATAATATAACGATTTTATTTTAAAATCAAAAATAGTGTTGAGAAAGACGAATAAATTTAGAAATTTTTTAAATAAAACCAAATGATTTTATTGTAAATTTAAATTCAAATTTTGTAATAATTTACACGATCACTTAATATCTTTTTTTAAACTGTTTTTTCTCTTTAAAGTCTAATCGAATATTTAGTTTAAATTTTTAAATTGATGCTAATATATTTAATTAAACGAAAAAAGATTTTGTCGTTTAATTTATTAAAAAATGTTTAGAGAGTTAGGTATTTAAATCATAGGAATATTTTTTTAACCCAGATAAAAAAATAAATCAAAAAGTGTAATTTAAAAGTGAAACGACAAGTACTTTTCAAAATTCTTATCGCAGGGGAAGGGAGCGTTGGCAAAACATCGTTAGTTCATAGATTCGTGGATGGAAAATTTATAGATACCACAACAATGACTATTGGAGTAGATTTTCTTTTAAAACAAGTTCAATACAAGGAAATATTGTGTCAGCTCCAACTTTGGGATATTGGGGGTCAAATTCGCTTTAGATTTTTAGTAGATAAATATATTCCCGGAGCTAGAGGCGCGCTGCTTTTGTTTGATATAACAAGCATGCCGAGTTTTGTAAATATTGCGAAATGGGTTCAAATATTAAGAATTCACGATCCAAATTTACCGATTGTGCTTGTTGGAACTAAATGCGATCTTGAGGAATTTTCGATGGTGGGAGATTATTACGCTGAATTGACTAAGAAGCGTTTTAATATGATTGATTACGTAAAAACATCTGCAAAAACGGGGCTTAATGTCGATAATGTGTTTAATAATCTAACAAGACATTTAGTAGAACAAATAGGAATTGCTACTAAAAAAGTAGAGCAACTTAAATAAATAAAATCATTAAGAAAATTATGGAAAAAATGAAAGCGTTTGACGAAAAAAATATAGCTTGCTTTTTTGGGCTTCTAAGCACCATTATATCGCTTTTGAGCATTTTTATTGCAATAATATTATACATGCAAATTATTCCATCGTTTAGTTTCGTAACCCATTTTATTAGCGATTTAGGAAACGGTAAAAATTATTCAAATGTTATATTTAACTTTGGGCGTATAATTTCTGGATCCCTTTCGATTTTATGTTATTTTTTATTATATCGTTTTTTTCGAAAAAAAGAAGTAAAGTTAAGTTTGGCAATAATCTCGTTAATATCTGGCATAATAGCTTCCGTTGGATCAATCTTAGTTGGTATTTATCCGAGCGTTCCTGAACCTGACATGCATAGAATTGCTGCTATATTAGCTTTTTCCGGTATGTTCTTTGTTAGTATTTTTTATGGAATATCAGAATTAACTATAAAAAATTTCAATAAAGTTTACGCAATGTCTGGTTTTATTGTTGCGCCTTTTTCCGTAATATATATGATTCTTTATGTTACATTATATTTACCAGGAATTAATAGCGAAATTCCAATTCTTGTAGAATGGATAGCTTATTTTTCAATGATGGTTTGGATTATATTCCAATTGACATATATTTTAAGAATTAAATAATTAGCTTTAGGCTAATTAAAATAAATTGAGAATGTTTAATTTATAAAAACATATTTTCTGAACATCTTTTTTTTTATTTGTATTTCAAAATAAATTGTTTAAGAGGATTAAAGTATTGGTTTTCGTAAGAAAAAATATCGTTATGACCAGCGCCCTCTATTAAAATTATTTCTTTTTCGACTTTCTTTGGGATAACATCGTAAATCTTTTTTCCTTCTTCGCAAGAAATGATATAATCCCTTGTTCCGTGTATTATTAGCGTTGGTTTCTGAAACTTAGATATTCGGGTATCGTTAGAATATTCTTTTAGGCTTTCTGGAGTAATCCCTCTTACTCCAAATAATTGAGTCATTATGTTATAAATACTTGCAAATCCACTTTCAAATATAATACCTTTAAGTTCTTTTGGATTGTGAGATCCGATTTCCGATGCACATACGCTTCCAAGAGACCTCCCTTGAACAAATATTGAATCTTTGAAATTATTATTGTTAATCCAATTTTTAAATTCTTGATAAATAGGTAACGCATCAGTAATTAAACTACTATAAATCGGTTTTCCTGAACTATGACCGTATCCTCTAAAATCAATTACCGCTACATTTACATCACATTCAAAAAATAAGTCAATAAAATATAGATAATCTAACGCTATTTCTCCGTTACCGTGGAAAAGTAAGATTGATGGTAAGTCTTTATTTTTAACGAAAAAATATCCACCAATAAGGATGTCTTTATTAATTTGAAATTTTAATGCTTTTATATTTGAAGGCAAATCTTTTGGAATTGAAGCCTTTCGAGGATAAAAAACAACGCTTGAGATACCAGGCTCGTCTAAAAACATATAATTCATTTTATGGTTGTTTCAATTTTAATATTAGTATTTATAAATTAATTAAAATTTTAACGATTATTTTTCTTGTAAAAAAAGGATGTACTCGTTTGGACTTAACAGTTTTTCAAAAGTATTTTTAACTATTGGTTCTGGTTTTTTATCAATAAAAATTCTTTCTATTCTAGTTCCAAAATTCAAAAAATAAATTAAGTTTTCTAAGAAAATATTGTGTGAATTATCCCAATCTTTATTATATACTAAAAGCATATGTTGATTTTCTTTTAAATTAGTTTTACGGAGCACTAATATATTCAAATCTCCATATTGATAATGAACAATTTCACCATCTTCGTTTAAACAGATGTACTTTTTTTTAAAGAGGTTAATTTCTTTTATCTCAGACGATATGTTAAAATTTATTTTACCCCAATCTTTTGGCGTAGTTTTTACTACATCTAATTTCTTTGTAAAACCGTATTCGTAGCCAATTGGTATCATTATTCCGGCTGAAAAGATGGATGCAAATAGATAGCGAAATATTTGAACCTCTTTTCTTCCACTGGTCTCGAAAGCTAATCTTTCCGTATCGTGGCTTTCTGGGAAACTTATAGAAGGGGCATATTTTCTAAATTGATTGTATTGTTCAACGCACCAAGGTGCTGTAAAATCCCACCATTTGCTACTACTATAAATATAATCGAATCCAGCTTTTGAAACGGATTCGCATTCGTTCGGAGTACAACCTAAAGTTTCAGCAACAAAAAGAATGTCTTTGTTTCTATTTTTAGCGTGATTAATAAGGATTTTCCAAACATTTTGAGGAATTTTATAAGCAGCATCGCACCTAAAACCATCAACGCCTAAGTCTAAGCAAAACGACATATAATCTTTAAAAAAATTCATTACATTTTCTAAATCGGGATTTTTCTCCAGATTTATTTCTGCTAAATCGCCCCAGATTGTGATCTTTCGAGAATCTGTTGGATCTATTGCAAATGGATTAGCTATGCGTTTTTCTAAATTAAAGTTTTCAAGCGTATAATTGTCTAAAATTGGTTTATCTATACCTTCAAAAAATTTGACAACATTATTATCTGTTTTATTTACTAAAGCCCATTTCTCGATAAACCATTTCGGATGAATTTTTATAAGTTCAGAATCTATTGCTACGTGATTAATGACTAAATCTATCATTAAGCGTATATCGAATTCGTGACATTTTTTTATAAATTTCCGAGAATATTCCCAAGATTCAACATCTGTTGCTCCGCTTGGAGCAAATAATGGATTAAATCTATAAAAATCTTTAATTGAATATAAAGAACCCGAAAATCCAAGGTAATTTAAAGGATTCACGTAAATCCAATTGAATTCCATTTCCTTAATAGTTAAAAGATCCAATTCCCACTTATCAATTGGACCAACTAATCGAGGAAAAATATTGTATATTCTAGGACTTTCTTTCATAATTATTTTTAATGTGATTTTTTACTTTTTAATGTAATCTTTTCCAATATTGTAAGCTTTACCTAAAATATTACCAATTTCGAAATAACTATTATCTGAACCCGAAAATACAAATGGATTTAATTTTTTAATCTCTGGTTTTCCACTAACTAAACAACTTTCGTTAACAAAAGTCTGAACTATTTCTCCAAATATAATATCGTTAGTACTACCGAGATCGATTATATCGATTACTTTACATTCGTGATTAAGTGGCGCTTCCCTTATCATTGGGGCTGTTTTCAATTCGCCATAAAAGACATCAAATAATGCGGATTTATCTATTTCTTTACCAGATTTTACGCCAATATAATCAGTAATTTTTACCATATCAGTATTAGGGAAATTAACGCTGAAAGCTTTATTTTTCTTAATTCCTTTACATGTATAATGATTTTTTGCGCACGATATATAGAGAATAGGCGGTTTATATTGACACATTCCGCAAAACGCAATAGTAACAAAATTAGCTTTTTCGTCGACATTAGCTCCAACAATAATTACAGGCAAGGGATAAAAATAGGGCATACCCCTCATTTTTTTCTTTTCCATAATATGACCGAGTTATTTAATTTTTAAATTAGAATTAACATATGTTTTAAAATCTTAGGAATTTATTGATTTTTTCTTTTTAACTATAAAAAATCGTATAAAATAAACCAAAAAAAATTAACCAAAAACAAAAAAAAGAAGAGAAGAGAAAAAAAGATTAAAAAATTATTTGATTCTACATCGTTTTCGCAGGTTTCAATCCAAAATAAATTCTTTCTAAATATCTGATTATATTTAGCTATATATTAAAAAATATAAAAAAAAATATATTTTAAAAGTAGATTTTTTACGTTTTAAGTCCTAAATACATCCAAATACTAAAAGTAGCCATAACGCATCTAACGATACCTATTGCCACGCCGGGATCTATTATTGAATCGAGCGCTCCACAGACTACAAAAATGAAGAATGCTATAGACAAAAAGCCAAATTTTTTTCTAAGTTCTCCCGTTGCTTGTTTTGCTTTAATTGCGAATCCAATTGCTAAGAAAATGAGAACAGAAATGAGGAAGACTGCAATCAAAATAAAAGTCGGCGATGTTCTATTGAATTTAGCGTCTATTACATCACCGGGATTTTTCACTACAAAAGGCTGGAAGGTAGTTTCAACACTAAGAAAAAGGAATAACTCAAAAATTACACCAATAATAACATAGATAATAACTACTACCTTTTTCTTTTCAGGCCACATCAACTCCGATCCTAAGTACATCGCCGTAATAATCCCAGGAGCAACCCACATATAACTTAACCAGCCATAAAGATACATTGGATCTAAGTTCTTACCCGTAAAAACAACTAATAAAAAATCAACAAAAGGTCCTAGCCATAAAAATCCTACAAAAAACATCATAATTCCCGCAACAGCAAGTAACTTCGCTTCTAACTTTCTGGCGTGGTAAAAAGACAATATACCAAAAATTGCTGAGAAAATTAAGATAATCCCAGCAGTTCCTCCATCCAATAATCCTAAAGTTGTAACCATATCTAAATCTCTTCTTTGTAATTTCAAATATTATAAAATTATGTAATGAGTATTATTTAGAAACTTCAAATATATATACTTTTAATTTAATATTTTACTTGAGAGTATTTTTAAATTTTTATTTTTAACCGAAAATCAATAATCTTTAATACTTTTCCGACGAAAAATGTGGCTATCCCTCCTTGAATTTTGTTGAAAATTGAGTAATCATCTTCCATGACGAGATTTAGCGTTCTTATACAAAAAGGGTATAAAAAAAGTAGTTTTTACTGGTTATATTCTCGTTTGAAGAATCCGACATATTTTGAAATGGGATAGAGAGAATTTTTGTCGGTTATAAATGAAAGATTTTTAACTTTCCATCAATTATAGAG
>Ga0315284_10013848_pt1 | contig 11494 bp, 5 predicted proteins | sample YL17G09_16_MG_FD_203696 | JGI IMG/M metagenome (GOLD analysis project Ga0315284, IMG submission 203696) | Sediment microbial communities from Yellowstone Lake, YNP, Wyoming, USA - YL17G09_16 | ecosystem: Environmental > Aquatic > Freshwater > Lake > Sediment | place: USA: Wyoming | collected... | reverse complement strand
TACGACCCGACGCTGGACGAAGAGGAGGCGGCGGGGGGTGGTGGGGCGGGGGTGGGGGTGGGGGCGGCGACGGCCGCTCCGTCCACCGCGCCGAGGCTCGCCGCCGCGCCGTCGGCCGCGCCCTCCACCGCACTGGCGCTCGCCGCGGCCGACCAGGGCGGGCCCCGGCCCGCGCCCACCGCGCCCGGCGCCCCCGGCCCGCTGCCGAGCGCGGTCTCGGTCCGCAACGCGCTCGCGCTCCGCGCCGCGTCCTTCCTCGCCGCCCTGGCGGGCGTGGCGCACCCCGCGGGGTCGACGCCACCGTGCACCCCCGCCCGCGCCGCGCTCGCGGCCCTGCTCACCCCCCCGCTCGCGCGCCGGCTCGCCGCGGCCGACCACCGGTCGCTGCTCGCCGACCTCGCCGGCGCGGTGCGCAACCCGGCCGCCATCTGGGACGGCGACATGCGGGCCGCGTTGCTGGCGTTTTTGGCGGGCGCGGCCAAGGACAGGGCACCCCCCGCCGCCCTTGCATCCTTCTCCTACCCCGCGCTCGCCGGGGAGCTCGTCGTCGCGGGAGTGTACGTGCGCGCCTACTGCGACGACCCCGGGTTTGTGCTGGCGGACCCGGCCGCGTTTGTGCGGGGGCTGGCGGGGGCGGTGCACGCGTACAACGGCGGGGTCGCGAGCGGCGCGGCCGCCCCTCCCCGCGTCTCGCCCGCCGACCGGCGTCACCTGGCGGAATGCCTCACCGCGCTGCGCGCCGCCCTGGAAGCGTCGCCCGCGGCGGGCGGCGTGCTCGCGACGCGGTCGGCGCTCGCGCCGCTCGTGTCGGTCGTCGAGCGGGGGCTGAAAGGGGGGACGGGCGATCCTTCCTCCGACGCGGCCGCGGCCGAGCTCGCACTCGCCGTCCTCGTGCGCTCCACGGCGGGCGCTGGCTGCGCAGCCGCGCTCGGCGGCGACGCGCGCGCGCTGCGCGCAGCCTATTCGGCTGCGCGCGCCCCCCCAACCCCCGCCTGCCGTCGCCTCGCACTTCGCCTGCTGGCCCCGCTGGCGGGCGGCGCGGAAGCCGCGTGGGAGGCGTGCGCGGCGGGTGGCGCCCTGGCGCTGCTGTCCGTCGTCGTGCCGCGGCGCGGCGCCAACGCCCCGTCCCCCCCCGCCGACGACGAGCGCGCCGCGGCCGCCACCGTGCTGGCCCGCCTCACGGCCCAACCCCTGCACGGCGCCCGCGTGCGCTTGCTCCTCGCGCGCCTGCTCCCGCCTGGCGCGCTCGCGGCGCTCGCCGACGGCCCCGGCGACGCCGCCGCGGCCGCGCTCGTGGGCGAGGTCGACACCCCAGAACACGTGTGGACCAAGGCTATGGCGGCGTGGGTGGCGGACGAAGCTGAGTCGCTCGCGCGCGCGGCCGCCGCAGCGACCGCGCGCGGCGGCGAGTGGGCGCCGCCACCCGCGCCGGCCGACGGCCCCGCCGCCGCGCTCGCCGCTGAACCCTACGTCGGCGGAGTGTACGTGCGCCTGTTCTTGAGGTCGCCGGGGGCGCCGCTGCGCGATCCGGCCGCGTTTTTGGCGGGTCTGCTCGATGCGTTTGCGCGCGACGCGCGCGCGGCGCCGCCCGCGGTCGCGCCCGCGCTCCTCGCATCCGCCGCCGCGTGCGCCCTGCTGGCAGGGCGCCCTCCCTTGCGCGACCGAGCGGCGGCCCTGGGCGGGGTGCGCACCGCGCTTGGGGTTTTAGGGGCGCGGTTGCCGCCGCGCGGCAGCCCCACCCCTGCTCCCTCCACCCCCGACGACCTCGGCGGCGCCGCCCTGCGCCTGCTCCACGCCGTCGCGGACTGCCCCGCCGGCGGCGACGCTCTGGCGGCCGAACCGCCCGCGTCGCTCGCGCCGCTGCTCGCAGCTGGAGCGGCGTGGGGCGTTGGCGCCGAGGTCCTTGCCCACGACGCCCTCGCCCGCGCCCTGAGGGCCGCGGCCCGTGGAAGGCCCGCGCTCGTTGCTTCCGCGGCCGCGGCGGGCGCGGTGCCCATCCTGCTCGACCGCCTGCGCGCCGCGCTCGCGGCGGGCGACGGCGAGCGCGACGCGGCTGTCGCGCGCGTCGCCGCCCTCGCCGCCCTCGCCGCCCTGGCCGACCCCGCCGGCGGCGCGCCTGCGGCCGGCGTCGCGGCCGAGCTGGGGCGGCACCCGGCGTGGAACGATAATGCGGGCGCGAGGGCCGACTTGTTTCTGCCGCCGCCCTCCGGCGCGACCAACGACGCCGGCATCGCCGGCCTGCTCACGGGAGCGGGCGCCGCCCGGTTTGCGCTGCCGCCGCCAGAGGCGCTGGCGCCGGCGGGGGACGCGGTGCAGCGCGAGATGAGTCCGACGCCGAGCCCGGCGCCGGCGGCGCGCGCGGCGAGCCCGCCGCCAGCGCGCGAGCCGAGCCCGCCGCCGCAGCCGGCGCGAGAGCCGGGCCCGATGCCTCACGCGCCAAGCCCGCCGCCTCGCGAGCCAAGCCCGCCGCCACCGGCGCCTCGCGAGCCGAGCCCGCCACCGCCGCCACCGCCGCCCGCCGCGAGCCCACAGCCCGCGACGCCGCCCGCCCCCCGCCGCCCGCCGCCCGCCGACCCGGCGACGCCGGTGCCCGCGGACGATGACCCTTTGTCGGGCATGGGCGGTGGGGGATGAAGTGAGAGAGGGAGAGGGAGAGGGGGAGGGTCTGTACTGCCGATAGAGAGACACTGTTGCACCACCCCTCCCCCCCTCTCACCTACGGCAGCCAGTCGCCCGCGTTGAGCGCGGCCGCGACGAGGTCCGTCACCGCGCCCAGGCCAGCGCCGTCGGCCAGGGCTTCCAGGTCGGCCTTGGCCCCCGCGGCGACCATCGCGGCGAGTTCCGCCACCCAGGCAGGCCGCCCCGCCAGGGGGCCAGCCGCCAGGGTGGACGCCAGGGCGGCGTCGCGGGGGGTGAGGGGGGTGAGGGCGGTGGCTGGGGAGCGCGCAAACCACGCGGCGCGCGCGCCGACCCACGCGAGCGAGTCGAGCGTCAGCGCGTCTGCGCCCGGGCGCCGGCTCGCGGTGCCGCGCGGACCAAACTTGTAAAGTGCAAGAATGCCTGCACCAGCGGGGTTCCAGTCGACTGTGAAGGGAGAAGAAAAGTGGGGTCGGCGTGGGCGCGCCATACCCATTCCCTCCATTCCTTCACCCACCCCACCCAGCATGGCTTACCGAGTCCGACAGGCGTCAGGGCGTGCTTGGCCGCGACGCTGGCGCAAAAAGCGCGCGTCGCGACGTCGGGCACGCCGCGCCCTGTCACGACGACGCACCCTCCACGCACTTGCTCCCACACCCGGTCCTCCACCAGCCGCTCAAATACGGCCTCTTTCTCGACGACGAGCAGGAAGCGGGCGGCCGTGCGCACGCGCAGCGCGTGCGCGGCGGCCGCGCAGCCCGGCAGTGCGCGGCCGGCCGCGCCGACGGACGCGCAGTCGGCCCAGCCGCCGCCGTCGTCCAGCGCCAGCGCGCCCGCGACCGCGCCCCGGGGAGCGGCCCGGATGGCGAGGTCGGCGCGCGGCGCGCCGAGGAGCGCACCCGCGTCGCCGACCGCGGCGGAGACAGAGGCGGGGGTCTTCGCCGCCCCAATCCCTTTCAGCGCGTAGTACAGGTCGCGCAGGGTGACCGTGCGCCCGGTGGTGACCGCTTCGTGCGAGGCGGCGAGGACGAGGAGGGTGAGCGCGTGCCGGCGGGCGCCGCGCGCGCCGTTGCGGGTCAGGGAGAGCAGGCCGGTGGGGGCGATGTGGAGGGAGGGTTGCTGCTGGGAGGAGGACGAGAGCGGAAGGGCCTGGGAAAGATGAGGGTGGAGGGCGCGGTCGCGGTCGGCTCGCGCCACGCCGGGCGTCACGGCCGGCCTCGGGCGCGCTCTGGGCTGTCTCCTGATGTGCACCGGGCACTCCCATTGCGGCCCGAGGCTCGCCCGACGCGAGCAGCTGGCAGTCGCGACCACCCACCCTTCCCACCCCCTCCCTCCCTCTCCGCACCGTGCGCAGCTCCGTCAGCCGCCCCGCGTTGAGCGCTTCCACATACTCGGCGCACAGTGCCTCGATGGCGGCCGCCACCGCGGCACGGCGGTCGGGGTCGCCCGCCCTGAGGAGTGCTGCCGACGACGCGCCCGAGTCGTCGCCGCCCTCCACCAGGTCGAGCAGCATGAACGGCGGCGACTGCAGCGACATGGGGAGAGAAAGGCAAAGGGGGCGAGGAGAGAAGAGTGGGGCGAAAGGGACGGAACTGACTCTACAGCCGCACGTCGGCGTGCCAGCGCGGCGGCACGCCTTCGACCCGCGCCAGCAGCGCGCCCGCGCGCGCCGCGCACCCGGACGGCAGCGGGATGGGCGGCGGGAGCAAATCGGCCGAAGGGAGGAGGCTGGGGAGCGGCGGCGGCGGCGGGGAGGGACCCGCAAGCGCGGCGCCGCGCGCCGCCGCGCGCAGCACGAGCCACACCGCGTCCGCGTCCGCCGCCGCCAGCGCGAGCAGCGTCTCCGACGCCGCGGCGCGCACGTCGGTCGGGTGGGCGTCGCCGACGAGGGGCAGGGCCGCGGCCGCTGCGCGCGCGGCGACGCGCGCGGCGGCCGCGGACGCGCCCGCGTCGCCGGCGACGCCCGCCAGGCATGCGAGAGCGGCCAGGCGCGCGGCCCGCGCGGCGCCTGGAGTGACCTCGTCGCCCTCACTGGCTCCAGCGGCGCGGCCTCGGCGGAGCAAAGCTTCCAGCGCGGGCCACGCCTCGGCCTCGAAGCGCGCGCCGACAAAGCTCCCCCCCCCTATGCGCGCCAGCAGCGCCACCGCGCGCGCGCCGCACGCCGACACGGGAGTCCGCGGGTCGGCCAGGGCGGCCGCCGCGGGGAGCCAGGCGCGGTGGACGGCGGGGAGGAGCGTCGGCGCTTTGGCCGGCGGCGGCGCCGGCCCGCGCGGCGCGAGCCTCGCCGCCGTCCCGTCGGCCGCGTCCAGGCACGCGGCTGCGACACGTAGCGCGGGCAAAGCAGCAGCGAGTGTCATCTCTGCACGGGCGACGACAAAGGGAGAGACGGCCTGGAGGAGCGGCGCGGCGACGTCGGCCGCCGCGTCGGCGAGCGTCGCGGCCGCGCCGGCGCGCGTGCGGCGCGCGGCGGCGGCGGCCCACTGGGCGTCGGTCCACGTGGGCAGTGGCGGTTTGTCTGGCGGCAGCGGGTCGTCGCCCGCGGCCAGAGCGGCCTTGGCCGCCGCGAGCCGCGCGCGCACGCGCGCCTCGAAAAAAGCCGCGCCAGAGCCAGAGTTGTCGCCGTCGTCGAGCTCAGCCTTCTTTGCGTGCTTGCTGGCCATTTCATCCGCTTCGACGTCGACCGCGGCGCCGGCCTCGGCCTCAAGGACCGCCACCGCTTCCGCGTCGGCCCGCGCCGCCGCGCAAATCTCCGCCAAGGCGTCCAGCAGCGGCACCACCGCGCCCGGCGCCCGCCGGCGCGCGCCGGGCGCCAGCCCACGCACGGCGGCCCGGGCGGGCTCGGCCAACAAAGGCAGCAGGCGCGGCGCGGCGCCCGCCGCGCGCAGCGCGGCGGCGCACAGCTCGGCCGCGCGTGGCGCGCCGGAGCCGGTGCCGCGCAGGCGGGCGCACACGCCGTCGACGACGTAGTCGGCGTGGGCGACGACCAGGTCGGCGATGGAGGGGCGGCCGTCGGCGACGGCGGCCGCCGCGAGCGCAGCGGCCGCGCCGCTGGCCACCGCGGGCACGCCGCTGCCGCGCGTGTCGAGCAGGGGCAGCAGGGCGCGCCGTATGGTCGACCCTTTGACCGCGCCGGTGCGCGCCGCGACGAGCGTGCCGCACGCTTCGGCCGCGGCGCGCGCGAGCGCGGCGGACGCCGGGTCGCCGCCGCCGCCGCCAAGGATCGGGTCGCGCGTGAGCTCGTCTAGGCATCGGTTGACGACGGCGTCCAGGTCGGGCTCCAGGGTGGGGGGGGCGTCGGGGGCACCGCGGGCGCTCGCCGCGCCGGTCGCCACCTCGGCCAGCAGAGAGGCGGCGCCGGCCGCGGCCAGCCGGCACGACGTGTCAGACTCGCCATCGACCACGGTCAAATCGGCCAGAATGCCATCCACCAGCCCTCGCAGCGCGGCGCCGCCCGCGAGCGACGCCGCGCGCGCGAGCGCGCGCGCGGCCCCCGCCACGGCCCCGTACTCGGTCCCGGACACAACGGCGCCCAGAGGGGGGCGTGGGAGGGCAGGGGCGGTGGTGGCGGCCGGATCAGGGGTGGGGCTGGTCGGGGCGTTGCCGCCACCGCCCCCACTCTCCTCCCTTCGCCCCGCCGCCAGGCACATGTAGACCCCCGCGTCTGGCGGCGCGTGCAGCAGCACGCCCACCAGTCCCGCCGCGGGCGCGAGCGCGTCGCGCAGGGCGGCGAGGACGGCGCGCGACGCGGACGGCGGCGCGAGCACGGCGGCCGCGACGGCCGCGGGCGGGGCAGAGGCGAGGGCGGCCCCCAGCCGGCGGGCGGCCAGCGCGGACGCACCGCCGGGCGTGCCCAGGATGGAAGACAGCTCGCCGGCGAGGCGAGGGACGGAGGCGAGGAGCTCTGCTTGGAGGGCGGGCGCGGGCGCGGCGGTCGAGGCTGCCGCGCCGCCCACCGCGGCCAACCCCTCCCTCGCCTCGCCCGCCACGCCGGGATCCGGGTCGGCCGACAGAGCGAGCAGCGTGTCGAGCAAGCAGGACCGGGCCGCGGGGTCGACCGTCGGCCCGAGCGCGGCCGCGAGCGCGCCCGCCGCGCGCGCCGCCGCGCGCCGCGCGCGCGCGCCAGGCAGCGCGGCCAGCGGCGGCAGCGCGCGGCCGGCCAGGGATGCGAGGCGAGTGCGAGTGGCGGTGGCCCAGGCGGCGTCGCGGGCGGGGCGCGGGGGTGGGGTGCCCAGCACGGGCGGGAGGGGGGGCTGCGCGAGCGGAGCGGAGGGCGCCGCCGCAGGCGCGCCCCGGGCGGCCTTCAGGCGCTCCAACTGCTCCAGAGGAGCGTCAGCGTCGTCGGCGGCGTCTATCTGCAGCCCCGCCAGCGCCAGAGAGGCCAAGTCGGCCAGCGCCCCCGCCGCCGCCTCGACACCCCCCCCCCCCGCCGCCGCCCCACTGGCCGCGCCCGCGCTCGCGGCCAGCGCCGCCACCAGGCCGCTGGCGACTCCGGGCAGGATGGGGGCCAGGGCGTCGCCGTCGGAGACGCGGCGGATGAGGGAGCGCAGCGTGGCAAGCGCGGAAACGCGGAGGTCGCGCGAACCCGTCGCCCCTGCCGCCGCCTCGCCCGCCGCGGCCGCCAGCAAGCAGGATGCCGTCAGCGCGACCGCTGGCCCCGCGTCTAGCGCCGCCAGCTCGCGCCCGACGCGGCGCCAGCGCAGCGCGGCCGCGACGGCGGCGACCGCCGCGCCGCGCACGCCCTCGTCCGACGCGCCGCGCGGCGCGCCCGCGAGCGCGGCCAGCCGGGCGATGGCGTCGGCGGCGTGGCCGAGAGGCGGGCCGGCGGCGAGCAGCAGAGCGCCGGCGGCAACAGCCGCGGCTTCGGCCACGGCGTCGCTCACCGCCGCGGCCGGCACCGGCAACGATTCGGGAGCCGCCCGGCCGCCGCCGCCCCCGCCCCTACCGGCGGCCGCCGAGTCGACGGCGGCCATCACGGGGACGAGGGCGTAGTCGGCGACGGGGCCACAGGCGGGGGTGAGCGCCCGCGCCGCCCGCTCGAGCGCGCGCAGCGCAGCCGCCAGCGCCCCCGCCTCCCGCCGCGCCGCCATGGCGGCCGCGGCTGCCGGCTGGAGCGCGCGAAACGCGGCCGCGGCGGCGGCGGCGTCGACGGGAGGGGGGTCATCGCCGGAGATGGAGCCGTCGGACGCGGCCATCGGGGCTAGTGCGGGCGGGAAAGGGGGTGGTTGCTCGCCTGCTGCGTTGCTCCTGCCCCCGGCGCGGGGGCCGGAGGTGGCGGTGCACCGCCCGAAGGGCAGCGAGGGAGTGCGGCGCCGTTCTCCCCGCCGACCGTGCGGTCGCCCTGCACGCCACCACCACGCCACCGCGTTAACTGCATCTGTGTTTTGTGTCGCTACAACAACAGCCGGAAACGGTGCGCCGGGAAGAAACCAGTGAGACTCACTCTAGACCACGTCGTCGCCGCGCGCCGCCGGCGCAGCCCTCGGCGGCGACCCGCCTCCCGCTCCCCCCGTCGCGGCCGCCGCAGCCACGGCCGCCGCGGCCGCCGCCCTGTTCAGCCGCTCCAGCCGGTCCCGCCCGATGAGCGGCGCGCCGCCCGGGTCGCGCCGCACGAGCGGCGTCGCTTGCGCACCCACCTTGCGCGCCGCGCGCGCGGCGGCGGCCGCGCCGTAGGCCGCCGCGCCCACGGTGGACAGCGCGTGGCCGGCGGCGTTGGCGGGGGAGAAGAGGTAATCGAACGCGGCGCCGCCCGCGACCGCGGTCGCCACGTTCTTCGCCGCGCCCACCGCCGCTGTGGCTGCCGCATGCGGCCCGCGGGAGCAGAGGTAGGTGGCGTGGTGGACGGCGCCGCCGGCCAGGGCGGAGACGGCGAGCGCGAGGGCGGCGCCCGCGCGGCCGCCGGGGGCCGCGCCCGCGTGCCCCGCGCGCCACAGTTCGCCGGTGAGGACGGACGCGGCGAGGAGAGGAGGCGCCGCCAGCGCCGCGGTGTAGGCCAGGAGGCCGGCGGCGGAGAGGCCGGGGGGCGGCGCGCGCGTGCGGAGCGCGAGCAGGTGCCAAGCAGTGACCCCGCAATTGGCCGCCACCGCCGCGTACCCTGCCACGGTCGCGTGCCCTTCCGTGGCGACAGCCAGCGCGGCCCCGGCCGCCATCGCCGCGACCGCGGCGACGCTCGCGCGGTCAGGCGCGCGGCCGAGCGTCACGCGCTCGGCGGCCATCGCCGCCGCCGCCGTGAACCGGCGCAGGGTGATGAACATGGGGACGGACAGGCCGTCGGTGGCGGCGAGCGCGGTGAGGGCGGCGAGGGCGGCCAGGGCGGCGAGGGGGGCGACGTCACGCGCGTGCGCGGCCGAGAGGGGGGGCCGCGAGGCCAGGCCGCACGCGGGCGCGAGCAGGGCCATCTGCACGCCCGCGATGAGAAATGGGGCGTGGAGGCGGAAGACGGCAAAGAGGGCCTAGAGAGACGAGGCGGCGGCGTCGACCGTCGCCCGCCGGCGCGCGCGGCCCATCCCACCCTCCCTCCCTCACTTTATTCATCAGCTGGGCCGCCATGGACGCCAGCCCGTAGTACGCCATCGCGGCGGCGGCGCGCGGCGACACGCCGGCGCCGGAGCGGGCGGGCGCCGATGCACCGGCGCCCGGCCGCCGCGCGGGCGACCGCCGGCCGCCCGCGCCGGCCGACGCCATGAGAGAGAGGGGGGGGGGGGGGGGCCCCCCGCGCCCCGGCGCGCGCCCCCGCGGCCCCCCGCCCGCCCCCCCCCCCCCCCCCCCCCCCCCCCCCGCCCCCCCCCCCCCCCCCCCCCCCCCCCCCCCCCCGCCGCGGCCACGCCGGGCGTAGTGTGGAGGTGGGGCGTCGCGTGCCCGCCGTCCGCCGCGCCCGTTCCACTCCTGGCGACCCGGGGGCGCCCGACCCCCCGACCGGCGCCCTCAATCTACCCCATGACCTGGCCTGCATCTCCCAGCGCCGCGACGGCCGCTCGCCCCTGGTCGCCCGACTCCCCGCCTCCCCCCCCTGCATCTGCGTCGCCCGCAGCGCTCGCGTCGTGGGCGACTGCGCCCTGGGTTGAGCGCGGAGGGAGAAGGGCGCGTCACGTGGACGAGGGGCGGGCGTGGGAGGGGTGGGAAGAGGTTAGGGGAGGGGACGGGCGGCGCGCGTCCGCGTGCGCGGTCGCGCCCGCCCCAGCGCCGGTCGCCGCCACCCGCTGGCGCGCGCTCGACGGAGACAGGGACGCCGCGCCGGTCGTGCGGCCGCCCACCGCGCGGCCGCGCGACGCCGCGTGCCAGACGGGGCGCCGCCCGCGCGCCCCCCCCCCCGGCTGCACGCTCGCCGCGCGCGTGACCGACGTCCAGCTCTCCGCGCACCCGCTCATGTCGGCGGAGGCGTCGCTGGCGCTGGCGGCGGTCGCCGCCGCGCGCGCGGCGCGCGGCGCGGCGACCGGCGCCGCCGCCGACCGCGCACGCCACGCCGCCGCCGCGCTGTGCGCCCAGCGCGAGGCGCAAGGGTGGTCATTGGTGCCGGTCACGGTGCTGGTGGGGAGCGAGGGGGGAGGCGGCGGCGACCGCAGACCGTTTGCCGTCGCGGCGCACCCCGTCGCGCCGCCGACCGCGGCCGCGGACTTGCGGGCCGCCACGAAAGCCGCGGCCCGCCTCTTCCGGCAGCGGCTGCAGGTGCAGCTCGTCGCAGGCGGCCGCGTCGTCGCGCGCGGGCCGGCCGCGGGGGTCGGGGAAGATTATTCGATCCCCCTCGCCTGCACGCTCACCGCCACCCTGCCGTCGCCCCCTACCAAGGTCGCGCTGCGGCTGGTGCGGGTGCGGGGCCGCTGGTGGTGGCCGCGGGCGCGGGCGCAGCGCGTCGCGTCGGTCGCCGTTTCTCCCGCGGCCTCGCCCTCAGCCGTCGACGCGCTCGCGCACCGACCGTGGAAGCGAGGGGCGTGGGCGGGCACGCTGGGCGCGGCCGTGGGCTTGGAGGTGGCGGTGTGAAGGCGCTGCGCCCCTGCGCGGCAACGAGAACGGCCGGCGACCGCTTCTTCCCCTCACACCCCCACCCCCACCCCGCCGCTCACCCCACCCCGCTCTCACCAGTGAGTCCCGGCGCGATGCGCCCGCCGCGGTGGTCGGGCCGGCCGCGATCGGAGCGCTGGCGCGAGCGGGAGAGCCGCCACCTCCCGGTCGACCGGCCCTGCGCGCCGCGGGCGCGCCCGCGGCTGCCCAAGCCGCGGGCCGGCGATGCGGGCACGACCGTCGCCGCCCTTTTGGGGCGGCGGCGGGCGGCGGTGCGGGCTGAGGCGGCGCGCCACGGCAGCCGCCGCCATCGCCGCGCCGCGCGGCCCCCGCACGCCCCCGCCTATCGCGCCCGCCCGGGCGCGATAGGCCGCCGTTGGTCGCTCGCTCGCCTGGGCGGTGGCGCCGGCGTTCGGCGCGGGGAGACGCCGTGCGGCGCGGCGGCGGCCGCGCGCCGCGTGCCGCGATCCGACCTCCCGCCGACCCGCCCGCCGCGCGCGCCCCCGCCCTGGCGCGAGATCGCCATCGTGCGCGTCCGGCGTGGGCGGCGCGGGGCGCCCACGGCCGGTCCTCGCGTCGCCCGCATCGGCGCGAGACGGGCGGCAAGCAGCGCCCGCCGCGCGCGCCGCCGACGCGCCCCTCCTCCCCCCCTCCCCCTCCCCAGTGGGCAAGGAGAAGACCCACCTCAACATCGGTGCGCGCAAAGAGGAGAGGAGGGAGGAGAGAGACCGCGCGCGCGAGCGCGCGCCGCCCCAACCCCCCCCCCCCCCCCCCCCCCCCCCCCCCCAGCAGCGCGCCACCCCCCCCCGCAGCAAAAAAGAACACGCCCCCCCCCAAGCAAAAAAAAGGGGGGGGGGAAAAA
>Ga0315284_10013845_pt1 | contig 11495 bp, 10 predicted proteins | sample YL17G09_16_MG_FD_203696 | JGI IMG/M metagenome (GOLD analysis project Ga0315284, IMG submission 203696) | Sediment microbial communities from Yellowstone Lake, YNP, Wyoming, USA - YL17G09_16 | ecosystem: Environmental > Aquatic > Freshwater > Lake > Sediment | place: USA: Wyoming | collected... | reverse complement strand
TTGCGCGAAAAGATACGATTGGTCCACCAAAGGTAAATATAAAGTCGTTGCGCTCGATTGCGGCATAAAATTTAACAGCTTAAGAGAGCTTGCAAAAAATAATTGCAAGGTGACCGTGATGCCGGCCCGATCAATGGCCAAAGAAATACTCGAATTAAAACCCGACGGAATACTTCTTTCGAACGGTCCCGGCGATCCGGCGGCTTTGCCTTATATAGTGAAGACGGTGCAGGACCTGATAGGTAAACTTCCGATATTCGGGATATGCCTGGGCCACCAGATGCTCGGCCAGGCATTCGGGGGAAAGACTTATAAACTTAAATTCGGGCACCATGGCGGCAACCATCCTGTTAAGGACCTGAGGACCGGCAAGGTCGCAATAAGCGTCCAGAACCACGGCTTCTGCGTCGACATCGACACATTGAATAAGAAGGAGATAGAGATAACCCACGTAAACCTTAACGACCAGACGCTCGAAGGGATGCGGCACAAGAAACTGCCGATATTCTCCGTGCAGTTCCATCCCGAAGCCGCGCCCGGCCCGCACGACGCAGGATATCTGTTCGGGAAGTTTGTTGATATGCTGAAAGGATATAGACATTAAATTCGAAATCCTAAATCCGAAATCCGAAACAAATCCGAATTTTCCAAATTCTAATGTTCAAAACCTATACGTTTTGAATTTTGAAAATTAGGATTTCGATATTGTTTCGAATTTCGACATTCGAACTTCGGATTTAACAATATTATGCCGAAACGTAAAGACATAAAGAAGATACTCATAATCGGCTCCGGTCCGATAGTGATCGGTCAGGCGTGCGAGTTCGACTATTCCGGCTCCCAGGCGTGTAAAGTCCTGAGGCAGGAGGGATATAAAATAATTCTGGTTAATTCCAATCCGGCGACGATCATGACGGATCCGGAGCTGGCGGATAAGACCTACATAGAGCCCATAACCGTGGACGTCGTCGCAAGGATAATCGAGAAGGAGAGGCCCGACGCGCTCCTCCCGACTCTCGGAGGACAGACCGCGCTGAATACTACGGTGGGCCTTGCCGAAAAAGGGATACTGAAAAAATACAAAGTAGAGACGATCGGCGCAAATATCAATTCGATAAAAAAGGCTGAGGACCGCAAACTATTTAAGGCGGCAATGCAGAAGATAGGGCTCGACCTCCCGAAAAGCGATAAGGCGTATAATCTGAACGAAGCGTGTAAGGTAGCGGAGCGGATGGGTTTCCCGGTCATAATACGCCCCAGCTTCACACTCGGCGGGACCGGCGGCTCCGTCGCCTATAACATCGAAGACTTCCGCTCTCTTGCAAAGATAGGGCTCGAGTCGAGCATGATAAGCGAAATATTGATTGAAGAATCGGTGATAGGGTGGAAAGAGTTCGAACTTGAAGTGATGCGCGACCTGAAAGATAACGTCGTCATCATATGCTCTATCGAGAATTTTGACGCGATGGGCGTACATACAGGCGACAGCATAACGGTAGCGCCGGTCCAGACGCTGACGGATAAAGAGTACCAGCTGATGCGCGACGCCGCGATCGCCTGCATACGCGAGATAGGCGTCGAGACGGGCGGTTCGAATATCCAGTTTGCGGTCAACCCGGACACCGGACGAATGGTAGTCATAGAGATGAACCCGCGCGTATCGCGAAGCTCGGCCTTGGCATCTAAGGCAACCGGATTCCCGATAGCGAAGATCGCCGCAAAGCTTGCCGTCGGATACACGCTGGACGAGATACCCAATGACATCACAAAGGAGACGCCGGCCTGTTTCGAGCCGTCGATAGACTACTGCGTCGTAAAGATACCGCGCTTTACTTTCGAGAAGTTCCGCGCCGCCGATCCCACGCTTACGATAGCGATGAAATCCGTCGGGGAGGCGATGGCGATCGGCAGGACGTTCAAGGAAGCGCTGCAGAAAGGCTTAAGATCGCTTGAGATAAAGAAGTTCGGCTTAGAAACGATCCTCTTCAAGGATTGCCTCAAGGACGTAAAGGCTGATCAAAACACGATGGATATATTACACGAAAAACTGAGGATACCGAACGCCGAGAGGATATTTTACATAGGTGACGCCATACGCGCAGGCATGGAGATAGATAAAATATACGAGCTGACCAAAGTGGATCGCTGGTTCCTTCATAATATACAAGAGATAGTCGAGCTTGAACGCCGGATACTGTCCTCAAAGGAACTTACGGATGAGCTATTCGTAAAAGCGAAGCAGTACGGATTCAGCGACAGGCAGCTTGCAACGCTTACCGGCAGGAAAGAGGAAGAGTTGACGGCCATGCGTAAGGCAAAGTCGCTTACACCGGACTTTAAGCTCGTCGACACGTGCGCGGCAGAGTTCCGCGTGCATACACCGTACTTTTATTCGACCTACGACAAATAAACATATAGTAGCGCACCCTTAAGGGTGCGCTACATTGTGGATAACTCAATAGGGGGAACCATGGGAAAAGATAATTTTTCGTTCGACATAGTTTCTGAGGTAAATCTTCAAGAGGCGGATAACGCCGTCAATCAGGCGCAGAAAGAGCTCGCGCAGAGGTTCGATTTTAAGAATACCGCCTCATCCATTGATTTTAACAAAACGGAAAAGAAGATCACCCTAGTTTCTGTGGACGATTTTAAATTGAGATCTCTAGCCGATATACTTGCCGCCAAGATGGTTAAGCGGGGCGTATCTTTAAAGTCCCTTACTTTCAAAGACCCTGAAAAAGTCTTTGCCGGCAACTTACAACAGGTGGTTGAACTGGCTAGCGGCATATCCAAGGAAAGAGCGAAAGATCTTGTAAAGATAATAAAGGATTTCGGCTTAAAGGTGCAGCCGCAGATAGAAGGCGAAAAGGTGCGCGTCTTCTCTCCTAAAAAAGACGATCTTCAGGCCGTTATGGCCACCTTAAGGAAGATCGATTTCCCGCTCGCCTTAAGCTTCACAAATTATCGCTAGATAGTAGGGGACGTTTAAACGTCCCCTACTTTGTGGATAACTATAGGTAATGCTAAAGATAGGTTCTATTGAAATACCTTCCAACATACTCCTCGCGCCGATGGCGGGGTGCACCGATCTCGCATTCCGTCTGATCGCCCGCGAACATGGCGCTAAATTCTGTTTCTTCGAAATGGTAGACTGTAATTCCATAACCTACGGCCGAAAGAAAACTCTTGGCTCCATCCTGAAGACCGTCGAAGAAGACTCTCCCATAGCGGCGCAGCTCTTGGGCAGGGATCCGTCGAAAATGCTCGCCGGAGCTCAAGAGATACTCAAAGTTACTAAGGCGGCCTTTCTCGACCTGAACGCCGCATGCCCCGCAAAAAAAGTTGTGAAAAAAAAATCCGGCGCATATTTGCTGAAAGATGAACTTAAACTATGCGCCATACTTAAAAAATTATCATCGGGCCTTCCGATCCCGGTCACTGTAAAGATCCGGACCGGCTATGACAAATCCGATCCATCCAGAATAGCGAGCTTGGCACGAAGATGCCAGGATAGTGGCGCCGCCGCGATATTCGTCCATGGCAGGACGAGATCGCAGATGTATGCGGGTGAAATAGACTACGCCTCGATCAAAGCTATAAAAAAATCCGTACGCATCCCTGTATTTGGCTCGGGGAATGTATTCGATGCCCATTCGGCAAAGAAGATGCTCGACGAGACTTCTTGCGACGGTGTCATGGTAGCAAGGGGTGCTCTCGGCAACCCATGGATATTTAAAGAGATAGAGCACTCTTGCATCCGTAGGGCAGGTTTAAACCTGCCCTACGGCACAGTTGAAGAATCCGTAACCATAAAAGAAAGACTGCGAGTGTTAAAGAAACATCTATCATATATCGAAAAATATAACGACCAGAAACCATCCGGCAGGGCAGGCCACATGCGCAAGGCGGCGCTGTGGTATTTGAAGGGATTCCCGAACGCAGCGCGGATGAGGCGCGAGATATCCCTTGTAAAGAATTATGAAGAGATGTTAGAATTAATAGATGAAATATGACCTCTCGAGGACGCGCTGAATTTATTCAGATATTGAAATAGGGAGAGACGAAAAATGACATTTAACCCAAAATTTACCATAACACCGAAGATAAATAAAGGGCTCGTAGAAATAGAGCGGGTGAGGGGGTTTTTGGATGCGGTGAAGCTTAAAGACGATTGGATCGCCGATATGCAAAAAAAGGCGCTTATTCTTGAGTCGCACCATTCCACCCATATAGAAGGCACAGCTTTAAGTCTTGAGCAGGCCAAGAACATCTTAGAAGGCAAAAAGGTCAAAGGCGTCAATCGTAATGACGAAAAAGAGCTTTTGAATTACAAGAAAGCGATGGATTTTATTTCAAAGTATCTCGGCAAAGGCGATCCTGTTTCGGAGGGCATTATCCGGGAGCTTCATAAGATTCTTGTTAAAAGAGTCCGTGGCGAAAGAGCAGACCCCGGCAATTACCGTAAAATCCAGAACTACGTTGTTAATTCCCGTACGCATGAAGTAGTTTATGCTCCGCCGGCGCCATTAGAGGTTCCGCATCTCATGCGGGAGTTTATGGAATGGATAAATAAAGCCGATGACGTGTCGCCTGTCCTTGTAGCCGGCATTGCTCAATTTCAATTTGTGCATATTCATCCGTTTATTGACGGCAACGGCAGGACAGCCCGGCTCCTTTCAACGCTTATCCTCTACAAGACCGGCTATGATTTTAAGCGACTCTTTACTATTTCAGAGTATTACGATAAGAACCGCCCGGCGTATTATCAGGCGATCCAGTCTGTCAGGAATAACAGCATGGATATGACGGCATGGCTCGAATATTTTGTTGATGGCCTGTGTTCGCAGATGGCTGAGATTCAAGCTAAAGGCGAGCGGTTAATTAAACAGGATAGCCAGCTCCAAAAGATTAAAAGGATTGGTCTGAATAAGCGTCAGGAGAAGGCGGTTAAACATCTCATTATCAAAGGCACACTTAGCGTTAATGGGTATCAATCTGTCGCCTCTTGTATCCGGCGCACGGCTCAGCGGGATTTAGAAGAACTGGTCGAAAAGAGAGTCGTCAAGGTTGTAGCCAAAAGCCCGACTGATCCTACCAAACACTATGTTTTACTGTGACACTCTACTATGACATACTGTGACATTGTACTGTGACAAAATTAATATGAAGGCATATACAGAATATATCTGGCTGAACACCAAGAATAGATATGAGATCGTGAATATCACGCGCGAGGTCGAGGATGCGCTTCTAAAGAGCGGCGTGAAAGAGGGCCTGTGCCTCGTCAATGCGATGCATATCACCGCATCAGTATTCATAAACGATAACGAACGCGGACTGCATCAGGATTTTCTCGCCTGGGTCGAGCGGCTCGCGCCGTATGGAGTGGATAAATATAAGCATAACCTGACCGGCGAGGATAACGGCGACGCTCACCTGAAGCGGACGATCATGGGTAGAGAAGTAGTCGTTGCAATAACGAAAGGCGGGCTTGATTTCGGGCCGTGGGAGCAAATCTTTTACGGCGAGTTCGACGGCCAGAGACGTAAACGAGTACTGGTAAAGATAATAGGGGAGTAGGGGACGTTTAAACGTCCCCTACTCTGTGGATAACTTTATGAAGGATTTCCTGATAAGATTTGCCACAAATATCGCCGCATTATTCGTAGTGGTCTATATCGCGGGCGGCATCAGCGTTGATAGCTGGCAATCCGTGGTCGTCGCAAGCCTCATCCTTGGGCTATTGAACGCCTTCCTGCGCCCGATACTAGTCCTGCTCACATTGCCATTCAACATACTGACGCTCGGCCTATTCACGCTGGTGATAAACGGCTTCATCTTTTATCTCACCGCAAAGTTCGTCAAAGGTTTCAGCGTGACAAGTTTCTGGAGCGCGTTCTGGGCGGCCGTTCTATTCAGCATCGTAAGCTTCTTTATCAATTTATTGATCCCGAAGCCAGGCATAAAAATGAATTTTTACAGAACTACCTCCACAATAAATAAAAATAATGATATAATAGATGTCGAGGGGCATGTGGAAAAATAACCGGGGGCAGCGAAAATGCTCAAAACCTTGAAGACGGTCTTTATATTTTCGGTGATAATAGTGGCATTAATATTCCTTTACCGTTTTGCATTCATACGCGTCGTAAATTACGAGATCGGCGGCGTAAAGATACCGTCCATGTATAACATTGCTACCGGCACGGTAAGACCGATCCTGAATTATAATGGAAAAGAGAATCTGCGCACTGTCGAATCCCAGAAAGCTAACAAGCTCGGCCTTACCGCAAGCCAAGTCATCGTCGCAAAACTCAGATGGTCGATATTCGAGGAGTGGGCCAATTCCCGTAAAGAGTACCGCGGGTGGCAGAAAAATGCCGTGCTTTTCAAAAAAGCGAACGACGCCTTCAGAAAACAGCTGGAGACCTACGGAAAATGATCAAACAAGGTTTCGATAACGAAAAATACTTGCGCGAACAGACCGCCGCGATCGTCGATCGTGTTAAAAAATTCGACAATAAATTATACCTCGAGTTCGGCGGAAAGCTCTGCTTCGACTATCACGCCGCAAGGGTCCTGCCCGGATACGACCCCAATGTCAAGATACGCCTCCTGCAGTCATTGAAGGACAAGATAGAGATAGTCCTCTCGATATACGCCGGCGATATCGAAAAGGGGAGGGTGCGCGGAGATTTCGGCATCACTTACGACGCCGCCACTTTCAAGCTTATCGACGACTTACGAAAATGGGGCCTCGACATCTCCTCTGTGGTCATCACGCGTTTCGAAAACCAGTCGTCCGCAATGATATTCAAAAATAAGCTCGAGCGCCGCGGGGTCAAGGTCTATCTGCATTACCCGATCGAAGGATATTCTACGAACATAGACAAAGTGGTCAGCGATGAGGGGTTCGGCAGGAACGATTATATCGAGACGACCAAGCCGATCATCATCGTTACCGCTCCCGGCCCCAATAGCGGTAAGCTCGCGACGTGTCTATCTCAATTATACCAGGAGCATAAACGCGGCATAAACGCCGGTTACGCTAAGTTCGAGACGTTCCCCATATGGAACCTTCCCTTAAAACACCCGGTCAATGTCGCGTATGAAGCCGCCACTGCAGACATACTCGACTTTAATCTCGTCGACCCGTTCCATCTGGCAAAATATAACGAGACCTCGATCAATTATAACCGCGATGTGGAATGTTTCCCGATATTAAAACTGATCCTTACCAAGATACTCGATAAGAAAGCGGCGAGCCTGCCGGTGTACAATTCGCCGACCGACATGGGCGTGAACAGGGCCGGATTCGGCATCGTTGACGACAAGATCGTGAGTGAAGCCGCGAAGCAGGAATTGATACGGCGGTATTTCAGGTATCACTGCGAATATGTGATGGGCATTGAGAAAAAAGAGACGGTGGAGAGGGTGACGTCATTGATGGAAGAGATGGGCGTCAAAGTGACCGACAGGCGCGTCGTCGAGACCGCGAGGAAGGCGGCCGAGGATGCCGAAGGAAGCGGCAAGGGTTTTGCCGGGATCTATTGCGGCGCGGCCATCGAACTCAAAGACGGAAGGATCATTACCGGGAAGAACTCCAAACTGATGCATGCCGCCTCCAGCCTTGTCCTGAACGCGATCAAGGCCCTCGCGAAAATTCCAGATGAGATACTGCTCCTGTCGCCTCAGATAATAAACCAGATATCGAAGCTTAAGGAGGGTGTCCTGAAACTGGAACCGGAATCGCTCGACCTGGAAGAGACCCTGATCGCCTTATCGATAAGCGCTACCACAAACCACACCGCCGAGATCGCGCTCGAAAAGCTTGTAGGTCTGCGCGGATGCGAGCTCCACATGACGCATATACCGCCGCCCGGCGATGATGTCGGACTTAAGATGCTCGGCGTCAACCTCACCTCAGACGGCAAGTTCTCTTCACGCAACCTATTTGTGACTTAAAATGGACAAAAAGAAGGTATTGATACTCGGCGGCGGGCCTAACAGGATAGGGCAGGGGATAGAGTTCGACTATTGCTGCTGCCATGCCTCCTTCGCGCTTCGCGAGGAGGGCGTCGAGAGCATAATGATCAATTGTAATCCCGAGACCGTCTCGACCGATTACGATACGTCCGATAAGCTGTACTTTGAGCCGCTCACCGTGGAAGACGTGATGAGCATAGTCGATATCGAAAAACCCATCGGCGCGATAGTCCAGTTCGGGGGCCAGACCCCCCTCAACATCTCCGCGCCGCTGGCGAAGGCCGGCTTAAACATCCTCGGAACGAGCCCGGATTCGATCGACATCGCTGAAGACAGGAAACGATTTCAACAAATGCTCAAGAAGCTGAAGCTCGTCCAGCCCGACAACGGCACGGCCACATCCCCGGAGGAAGCGATACAGGTCGCAAACCGGATCGGATATCCGGTAGTCGTGCGGCCGTCGTTCGTCCTGGGCGGCCGGGCAATGGAGATCGTTTACGACGAGAAGGGGTTATCAGATTACATGGCGCGGGCCATCGAGGCGTCGCCCGAACGGCCGATACTTATCGACAAGTTCCTCGAGGACGCGATAGAGGTCGACGTTGACGCGATAGCGGACGGCGATATTTGCGTGATAGGCGGGATACTGGAGCACATAGAGGAGGCCGGCATACATTCGGGCGATAGCGCAATGGTGCTGCCGCCGCACACGCTGGGAAAAGACATCCTCGATATCATCCGCAGGAATACCTACGCGATGGCCATGGAGCTTAAAGTAAAGGGCTTGATGAACGTCCAGTACGCGGTCAAAAATAATATCGTATATATCCTTGAGGTGAATCCGCGCGCGTCGCGGACGGTCCCATTCGTAAGCAAAGCCATCGGTGTCCCGCTCGCAAAGCTGGCCACGAAGATAATGCTGGGGAAGACGCTGAAAGAGCTCGGGTTCACGAAAGAGAAGAAGGTCAACTATGTCTGCGTGAAAGAGTCTGTTTTCCCTTTTATAAGGTTCCCGGGCGTCGACGCGATACTGGGGCCTGAGATGAAGTCGACCGGCGAGGTTATGGGCATAGATTCGACCTTCGGCGCCGCCTACGCCAAGAGCCAGATCGCCGCAGGCCAGAACCTGCCCAGGAAGGGCACGGTATTCATAAGCGTCAAAAATCAGGATAAGCGTAACATAATATTTGTCGCGAAAAAATTATTCGATCTCGGCTTCAAGATAACGGCCACGCCCGGAACGGCCGAGGCGCTCAAAAATAACGACATCGACGTCGAAGTCGTGCCGAAGCTGCATGAAGGACGGCCTAACATACTGGACTACATGAAGGACGGCAAGATCGCGCTCATAATAAACACCCCTTCCGGTAAGGCAACGAAAGAGGACGAGATGTCGATCAGGTCTCTTGCCATACTTCATAATGTGCCGCTCATAACGACCATCTCCGGCGCGCAGGCCTCGGTGAACGGCATTGAGAACCTTATAAAGAAGAAGACTGTTTCGGTAACGCCATTGCAGGATTACCATAAGAAGCTTAGCAGGTAACCGTGCTTGACCGGGTCGGTCGACTTTGTCGACCGACCCGGTCGGCAAAGGGTCCATGAGAGAATACTGCGGCGTAGTCGGGATATACGGCAATAAGAACGCGAGCCGGCTTGCGTACCTGGCGCTGTACGCGCTTCAGCATCGCGGAGAAGAGTCGGCCGGCATCGTGAGCTTTGACGGAAAAAAGGTCCATCTGCATAAAGGTATGGGCCTGGTGGGCGACCTCTTCAAAGAATCCGATATTAAAAAACTTAAAGGTGCGATCGCGATAGGCCACGTGCGTTACTCGACCACAGGCTCGAGCACCGTCAAGAACGTCCAGCCGCTTTTGATCAACCACAAGAAAGGTTTTATAGCCGTTGCCCATAACGGCAATCTGACAAATTCGGTCGAGCTCAGAAATGAGCTGGAAGACAACGGCTCGATCCTGCAGACGACTATGGACTCGGAACTGATCGTCCATTTCCTCGTCCGGGACCACAAAAACAACTACCAGTCGAAGGTGCTGTCTATAGCCCAGCGCATGGAAGGCGCCTATTCGTTCGTCATAATGATAAACGACGCCATATACGCGATGCGTGACCCCCACGGCTTCAGGCCGCTCTGCATAGGCAAACTGGACGGCGGTTACGTGGTGGCGAGCGAGACGTGCGCGCTAGATATGATCCAGGCGACATACGTAAGGGACGTAGAACCTGGCGAAATCGTTATTTTAGACAAGGGCGGGATAGCATCTTTAAAATCGCCGGAACAAAAACGGCACGCCTTCTGCATATTCGAATATATATACTTCTCGAGGCCGGACAGCAACATCTTTACGAAGAGCGTATACCTGACGCGCAAGAACCTCGGGCGCATGCTCGCGAAGGAGCATCCGGCCGAAGCGGACATAGTTATGCCGATACCGGATTCGGGCACTTACGCGGCGCTCGGCTACGCCGAGGAGTCACATATCCCGCTCGAGATGGGGCTCGTGCGAAACCATTACATCGGCAGGACATTCATCCAGCCGAGCCAGCTCATCAGGGACTTTAAAGTGAAGGTCAAGCTGAACCCGATACGCGATGTGTTGAAAGATAAGCGTATAGTCATTGTCGAAGATTCGATCGTCCGCGGCACGACATCGAAGGGCAGGGTAAGGGCCCTTCGCGAGGCGGGCGCAAAAGAGATACACATGCGCGTAAGCTGTCCGCCGCTCATATCGCCGTGCTTTTACGGCATCGACTTCCCGACAAAGAAGGAGCTGATCGCTTCCAGCCATACTACAGAACAGATACGCGAATTTATCGGCGTCGACTCACTTAAATACTTAAGCCTCGACGGGATGCTGAATTCGATGATGCTTCCAAAGAACGAATTCTGCACCGCCTGCTTTAACGGCGACTATCCGACGGCCATATGCAAGCCGCCGTCAAAAAAGGCGCTGGAGCGGACCAGGTGCAAGGGATTGGAGATAAAATAGATGCCCCAGGAAAAAATCCTGATAGTAGATTTCGGTTCGCAATATAATCAGCTGATCGCCCGGAAGATACGCGAGCTGAACGTCTTCTGCGAGATAGTGCCTCCGGGCATCTCGGCCGGCTCCGTAAACCCGGGTGAAATAAAAGGCATAATACTATCGGGCGGCCCTGCGAGCGTATACTCAAAAGGCGCCCCGGCCTGCGACAGCCGTTTATTCCGCCTCGGCATCCCGGTCCTGGGGATATGCTACGGCATGCAGCTCATGGCGAAGTCGCTCGGCGGAACGGTCGAGCGCGCCCATTCGCGGGAATACGGCCGCGCCACGCTCACGGTCACAGACCACCGGCTGCTCTTCAAGAATATCCCGAAGAACAGCGTCACGTGGATGAGCCACGGCGACAAAGTCAAGTCTATGCCAAAGGGATTCAGGAGGGTGGGCCTTTCAAAAAATACTTCAATAGCGGCATTCGCTGACTTTCATAGAAATCTTTACGGCGTCCAG
>Ga0315284_10013844_pt1 | contig 11495 bp, 12 predicted proteins | sample YL17G09_16_MG_FD_203696 | JGI IMG/M metagenome (GOLD analysis project Ga0315284, IMG submission 203696) | Sediment microbial communities from Yellowstone Lake, YNP, Wyoming, USA - YL17G09_16 | ecosystem: Environmental > Aquatic > Freshwater > Lake > Sediment | place: USA: Wyoming | collected... | reverse complement strand
AAGCCAATCTACCCATACTCTTTTTCAGTAAAGCTGTTTTAGCCGACTTAAATAAACCTATCTTTTTACCAAGTGTCCATTCCTCTACTATACCTTCACCCAGAGAAGTTAAAAATGCTTGAGCAGTTGCAGCTTCAGGTGATACATTTTTCTTTCGTATGTCCCTGTAATTGCTGCCAAATATACCAGCAGATATGCCGCCGATTCTGCCCCACCTTTGAACAGTTGCTAAAGTTCTTGGAGCAAGTCCAGCAGCTTTGAAAGCGGCCCCACCAGCCCACGCTTCTAACATCATTGGTATTGCTTGAATTATACCCTTAGTCATATTTTCAGGAGACGTTACTATTTGCTTAGTTGCTTCCCAGAAACCTGCATCAGGCGATATTTGCATTGCTTCTTCTGGATGTTCGCTCCTGTATGTATCAAATTCTTGTGCTACAGCCTTACTTGATTCTGCTAAGTTTTTACCCCACTTTTCTAAGGCTTTTGCCCCCATAGCCTCATTTGTTCTACCTGCTTTTCCTATTCCGTGTGCTACTTCTCCAACCCATTGTTCAACACCAAGTAAGTTATCAATAGTATTCAAACCTGCTTGCTTTATACCCTGTACTGTCCATTTGGCTTGTGGCTCTACAGCTTTGACGGGTTTATCTAAAGCCAACAGAAACCTATCAACTGCACTTGGTTGAAACTTCTCCTGTGGATTAACTAAATCGCTAAATAAATCTACACCTTGAGGGTCAGCCGGAAGTTTGGGTTGTTGAATCTCTAACTCACGTTCAACACTTACAGCATCACTTTGAGGCAAAGTAGGTTTTACTTGAGCAGCTAAATCAGCAAAAATGTCCATTCTGACTCCTTATAGGTTTCTTATTCTTGTAAGTGCTGCTTGAATAAGTTGAGGGTTACCACTGGCAAGAACTGTCTCAAGTGATTTACGAGACGATTCATCCAAACCCTGTAGTTTCTCTTTATCACTATCAGTTAATCGCATAGAAGGTTCGCTACGAAGTATAGCAGGTTGTGCAACTGCTGGCTTATTTTCAGGTAAAGTCATACCACCACCAAATGAACCACCAAGACTTGGCCAACCAGATACACCACTATTTAGAAATTTCTTTGTTCCAGCTACAATTCCTCTTGGTTCTTCTACTACTGGTTCATCAGGAGTTAAATTCTCACTGCCATATTGTGATAGGTCAAGTCCACCAGTTTCACGAGGTACAGTATAACCCAACTGTTTTTCCATCACAAATGCGTAAATTGCTTTGTCTTTTGCTGAAACACCTCTTGAATCTTTTACAGCCGATAAGTGAGGACTTTCTTGAATAATTTTGATACCAGCTTCTACCTCATCCTGTATTTTCATTTGTTTCTGCAAATCACGTTCAGCTAATATCTGACGCTTTCGTTCCTCTAAAGCAAAATCAGATTGAGAACGCATCTCCATTTTCTGCAATTCCCACTGTTGAGAACGCTGCTCTGCCTGTATGCCTAATTGCTCTCTAAACTGCATCATTTCTATATCAGCAGTTTGGCGTTGCTTTTCCAACTCCATTGCTTGATTTTGTCTTGCTGCCTGTGCTTCACCTACCATCTGAGCAGCTTGAGCATACATTGAAGCTGTTCCATACTGAAATTCTATTCCCATAAATACCTTCTATATACTAAATTTATACTGCATCCAACTGTATCCAATATTCTGTACCATTTATTTTAACTTTTATTTTATTACTCGCCGTAAAAGTACCAATAGCTTCAACAGCTTGTTCCAACATAAGTCCTAATGTTGCCGCAGCATCAGAACTATCCACTGAAAAGATTTGAATTTCATTATCAACGTGAGCAGCAGGAACAGTTCCATTTGCTATTCCTAATACTGTAACAGAATTTGCTCCAAAAGTCACAATTCCGATACCAATATTTCCGGCATTGTTAATTGTCATTTTTGCCGTTCTTGATGTAGCACTGGCATTTGTAGTCTCAAACTGCATTTTTGAAGGGTATGATGAACCATCAACCCAATCACCATCGGCATACATTACAAAGCCAGCCGAGTTTCGTAGTGTTCCAGATTTACTCGTGCCACCTGCGACAAAATAGCCGAGTCGGTCTCCGTCGGATAGAGCCGCCCCATCGTCGGCATATAACTGAAAGGCAGGACCGCCAGTAACTCCGCTTGCTCCTGTATTGATTGCAGTAATGCCAGAAGGTGTTGGAGTTGCACCACTTATTGCAATTCCGGCAGTGGACATCCCTGCACTTGGAGTTGTGCCCTCAATACTGAGTTTTGCCCCAGTCAATTTAAGGGAGTTATTAGTATCGTCAAATGTCAGCAAAGGCCCTGCCACCTGGCCTATAGTTCCACCATCAGGAATAACAACTGATGCGGGCATAGTAACTGTACCTGTAAACGTGGGACTGGCTATTGGGGATTTCAATGCCAGAGCATCAAATACAGAGTTACCGTCCGGTGAGTGTGTTGTGTCTCCATCTGAGATAGAACTGGCAATACAAGCCGTGCGTGCCAGGGCATCTGTGTATTGTGTAATGGTACAAGTCAAAGTTCTGTCCGCAGCAATAGTTCCACCACCCGACATTCCTGTACCAGCAGTAATTGATACTCCTGTATGGTCTATATGTTTATTAGCTGAATATCCTGATAAATTGTCGTGAACTACGTTTGCCTCAGAAACATCAACAGTCGCCCCTGCTCCTATCAATGCCCCCGTACCAGTACCACCTATAGTAATTTTTGTTGAACCGGCAGTAAGGTTTCCTTTGGTTACAGTAGGTTCAAATCCAGTATGTCCAGCAAGGTCGTAACTAAGACCTGTTAGGGCATTATGTGTAGTGGCCACATAAGTTCCTGCTGGTAAATTAGAGATATTTCTCAAATCCTGTGCTTCTACATAAGGCGTAGCAGTATTCTGGAGTATCACCCTATAGAGGAGTTTCATTTCCTGGTAGGGCAATGTTCCAAGAGTTAGAGATTCATATTTGTTATTATTTCTGGCATCGGCTAATGTGGTGTCCGTCCTCTGTCCTATTAACGAAATTATTGGGGTGGTCGTATCATTGGTGGCAAATATCCATACTGCCATATATTTATTAGCTGCTAATGGGGTCAAGGTATTTCCGTCGTTGTAGTTTAGGTCTGAACCGCCATCCTCATAGTAGTATTTAGTTTGTCCGGCAAGCCACTTAAAATCTGCTGCACCATCTTTATAGAGTACATTACAAGTTGTTTGTGCTGGTGTAATACTATAAGCTAAATCCTCATCATCTATTATGCCCGCAGCAATAGAAAAAGTAGTATCAGCAAAAGTACCAGCCAATCCACTTTCATATCTCACGCCAACGGTATGGTGGAGTAATGTGTGGGTATCCCCATCCATTTTAATTCCGTGACGTTCTTCTCCTAAAAGACCTTTATCGGTAACTGTATTGTAGTAAATCGTAGCAATAAAGGGATTTGAAAATGCTGGTACGGTCGTTGCCTGTGACAAAGTTCCAGAAGAATTGTAATAAATCCAATGTATTCCTGTTGTGTCATCTATAGTAATAGATGCAGTAGTCTTGGTAGTCTTAACACCATTGATATAAATATCGTGCGAACCTGTAATAGTGAATACTCTGGTAGCATCCACGAAACTTAAAGTAGCTGTTTTGTCCACAAATCCAGATGGTTCTGTCATTGCTGTAAATACAGCAGGAACAACTACATTACCTAATGTAGCTCCAGCAAATACAGGACTATCTGTAGTGGCAATGCCTTGTATGGTGTTCACATTACCTGCTGTAACTGGTAAATTTGCAGCAGTAAAACTTGCTATACCCTTATTAGAAGATGTAGCATCCTCTCCAGCAATCGTAATCCCACCTGCTGCATTGGTTACATCTATTCCTTCACCTTCGGTCAGGACCGCAAGAACCGGGTCAGCACCAGTAGAACCTATGGGTAATTGACCATTAGTTGCCTGACCAAGTGCCGTAAAAGCACTTGTACCAGAACCAAGTAGTAACCCACCATCTGTAAATGTCGCAGCCCCAGAACCACCTTTACCTACTATTAAAGGATTAACTATACCTATAGTTATTGTACCGTCACCGTCATCAGCAACATCTACTTCATTTGCAGTACCAGCAACCCAGGATGCAAGGTTAGCAACTGAGGCCAACTTTTTATCTGCATCCGTAGAAGCCAATCGTGATGCTGTTAAACCAGTTAAAGTCACTCCAGCAAAGGTAGGTTCTGCACCAGAGTCTAATTTCTTAGACAATTTTTGAATTGCTACCCGCAATCGAGGGTCAGACTCTTTGGATACTGTTACAAGACTCACTATTTACCACCATAAATGGTTTTTAACGTACCATTAGCATTATACATTTGAGGATACTTTGTTTGCAAATTTGATGTTATTTTCTGTTGTTGAGTAACTGTAGGTTGTACCAATACTTTATTCATCTCAGCCTGAGTTTGAAACGCTGGCCCATATCCTCCTGCCATAGTAATTGGAGTTGTAGTACCAGTAGTTTGACCAACAGTTTGATTAGCAGTTTGACCATAAGTAGGCATACCAGGTTGCCCTGCTGCTGGTGTAACATTACTACCACCACCATACCCACCTATATCTTGAAACATCCATCCTGATTTATCAGACTGGCCACCCGAAGTTGTTTGAGGCGTAGAATAAGCAGCAGATATTCCTTGCATCAACGCATTATAATCAGGATATGTGTCTGTTCTACGTTCAATAATTCCTGCCTTAAATTGTTTTGCACCAAACTGTTTTTCAGCAATTATATCTTCAAGTTTCAACCGAGAAGGTACGCCAATTTCTTCTTCCCATTTCTTACCCAAACCTGCGGCCCTGGTTGTACCACCTAAACCAGAACTAACTAATCCCTGCATTGAGGAAGCCATATCACGGGTTTTGGCTCGTTCTAACTCGGTCTTAAATCCAGCACCGTAACCTTCACCAAATAATTTCTCAACATCACCAGCTATACCCAGTAATTGTTGATAACGTGCTTCGTTTGCAGCCTCAGCCTTTTTCTGTGCAACCGTAAATTGGTCTATTAAACTTTGTACTGACATTATTTACTCCCTGCCGGAACCGCAGTCCCCAGTATTCTATTTACAGCAAACGTCTTACTTGCAGTAGCGTCTGATATTTTCATACCTAAATAAAAACCTCTGGCTCGTGTTCTTATTGAAGATTGTCTCCCAGAACCAGTTATAGTGCCCGTAGCAAAAGCATCAGCATTATCTCGTATATCTTCAGCTACAGTCTCAGCATCATCCCCAACGTAAAGACTATAGGTTAATGTACCACTATCGCCATACTCTCCATCAGCAGCACCACCTGCTGTTTCAAAAGTCAGTTTAGTTAGTTTACCTTCTGCATCCCCCTCTACTAATTTCATAACAGGTAGATTCATATAAGCGTTTATTGCTTCGGTCGTAGCTCCAATATTGTCGTTCAAAGTAGCATCATCAAAGCAACGAATATAACCATCCGTACAACCTACTAATAGGTTTCTGTAAGCATCGTCATTAGCTTCATAATAATACAGAGAATATGCAGCACATTCTTCGGGATAATCCTCTGGGAAAAATCCCTTTGTTTTCAAACTATAAAAATAATCACTATTCGTACCGTCTGCAAGTTTAGTTATAGTAACTAAAATGCCCAATCTTTCTCTATCATAAACCAGACAAATCCTATGTACTGACGGGTCAATTAACTCATCAATTAAAATATTTGGTAAGGCTTGACCGGATAGATTCTCTATAGGGCCAAAACCTTTAGGCATCACACACAAACCATCTGTGCCCCAGAAATATAGGTTTCCTACACCATCAAAACACCAGCTTTTACCACCAAAAATCCCTCTTGTTAAATCTATTTCGCTGAATGTCCCGCTTTCGGCAGGGTCTCCAACGATTACTTTCATACTATTTGCACAACCGATTATCAGATAATCGTCGCTGTATGGAATCAAGGCCCTTACAATATCACCGGATTGCCCCAAATCCCCATTACCACCCGCAATAGGGGCTTGTGCATCATTAGCTTCATAAACCCAATCCCAGGGATTAAGTTGCCTGCTCATATACCACTGGTTAGGATAATCTGGGTCTCCTGATAAAACAGCCCTTCCTCTATAAAGACAACCTAAGTATGCCTTATCGGGTATTTCCCCGTAAGTTGTAGTATCGTTATCGTAAGGCGTCCAAGTGTACCAAAGTGGGGGATGAATGTTTGTAGCAGTTGGAACAAACGCCGTTCCTGAACCACTGCCGGTTACAGTATTCGTAGTGTTGAATACTCCGCTTGTAATACGACCCCAAGTATGTGTCTTGGCAGTATCAGTAAATTCCACCACCATTGTTGCATTTGTAGAGGCTTGTGTAAGTGTATTTGTTGCTGCGTGGGCGGTTGTAAGTGCAGCGTGAGTCAACATACCATTAAAACTCGTAGGAGACGGAAATACAACACTACCACCACCACTCACAGCAGTTGTAATAGCCGTAGTAACTACAAGTGTTCCTGAGAGTATGTATCCATATAATACTTTATCTGTACCATTTATATAATCTACCAATATTTGAGTAGTACCTTGATAAACTATCTGCCCGTGTGTAGGTTTATTGGTAAAACCAGTGTCATCATAAATCTTAGTGTTTAGAAAATCAGCTACTTTAAGTTTTGCACCATTTACAACAAAGCACTTTTGGATTCCCTCAAACATTACTAAATTATCAGCAGTATCTATTGCACCACTACTTGTATTCAATTCTACCATCGTTCCTGCTGCCACGTTTATATCCTCATAGAAAACATCATTGTTGCCAATGGCTACAAGTCTTTTATATGATACTCTATTCCCTATCGAAATTGTCATATAGCCTCATACCAAATCTTGTTTTGTGCAGCAGCCACAAGCCTTTTTGTAGTCATCATATTGTTTTCACCCGTTGGCGTTCCTGTTGTTCCACTGGCGGGTTTACCATCAACCATAGTAACACCTGTTGGTAATACAGGAGAGAAAACCATAGCATTAAAATACCACTCATAATCGGATAGAAACCCATCGGGAGCACTTTCAGGGTATGTTCCAAATTTATTTTTAGCAACTACGCTCCAAAAATATAACCAGCCATAATGATAATTAGTTTCATAAAGCGTACAAAATAAATCAGTTATATCAGAATCAACTAATTCATAAAACTCCCCAAACGGTCTAAAATATATGTCATAGTTGATTGTATTATCACTACCAGATTCCCAACTTGCTGTAGTATCATCTAAAGTTATACCACTTGTTGCGTTTCCTGGATATGGTGTTATCGCAGCACCAGGCCTGGCGTCAAAATGCCAAGTATCTCCTGTAGTTGTTCCAACGGAGTTTACAGCGTCAACACGCCAGTAAATTACTTGATTGTATGGTACTTCGTCTATATTAGTTACATAACTTGTTCCGGCTTGGCTGGATGACACCTTGACCAAACTTCCTGATGGGCCTATGTAAACATCATAAGATGTCGCTCCACCACCATCTACCCAAGATAAGGTAAAACCAGAAAAATCAACTTCTGTTGCTTCATTTGCGGGTGTTGGATTTGTGGGTTTGGATGGAACATTCACACCTTCTAAATAACTTCTAAGACCATATCCGTTTGGACTGTTTGAAAAATCAGTCTGTACTCCAGGAGTTTCTGCTACATTATTTACAGTTCCAATTACTCTATAACATATAGAGACAATACCAACCCAACCACTTGCCACTTTGAAAGCCATAGCCGATGCGTCATCAGTCCCCCAATCAGAAGCTCTATATACTCTAATAGCAGTAGAACCACTCGACCTATCTGTTCGTAATCGTATGCCATACCAACCAGTATTTGAGACAGTTAATGGGGTTGCAAAGGAAAAAGATACCCAATCAGGAGAAGCATCAAAAGATGGCATACTGTCAGATTGGACAGATTGAGTAGTACCTAAAAGAGTACCAGCTACAGGAGTACCATATTGCCCGCCATCAGTATTATATACATCTACCCAGGCGTTAAAATCTGTTGTCCCACTTCTTTTTAAGTAGAACTCTATAGAACTTATTGTCGCCATATTACACCACGCTCGATACGGTTGCCATTGCAACTACCGGGTTTTCTGCCGAACCTATCTGGGTTGCCGACCACTTCTTCAAACCAGGATGTTTTCCAAGTCTTAGATGCTTTTCTAACGAGTCTATTGGGCGGACATTGTTCATATCATCTGAAAACTCAGCAGGTACTTTATCCACAGAGAATCCGCGAAACACACCCCGAATTGGTAAAGGTATCTCAATGGCCATTTTATCTCCTGTATCTACGTTTGAGTCTTTTACCTACCATCTTCTTCAAGCCTTCGCGGACATCCGGCGATGCTGATTCTATTGTCTTACGTTCCGCACCAGACATTGCATCTTCATACATCTGTGGATATTTTGCCATTAGTCGAGTAGTAATCCTACTCAATTCTTTCTCTGTAGGTTTAACTGTTTTCTTTTTATAGAATAACCGCATTTAATCACCTATTTGAATAAATGTAAATAATTTTAATCACATTCCAGTACACCACGTTAAATCTAACAAACGAGGCAAATGAGGTAGATGAGGTAATGGTGAACAACTTGAAGTTAATGTTCCCCAATCTTCAAACATAAAATCATTAGTTTCAGATAATGTCCAATTAACACCATCATCGGTTGAAGATGCGTAACATCCTCCTGAATATGTCCCACCACTATCTCGTTGCCAGTCTATATAATGAGTAGAATCAACACCAGCACAGTATATTACAATCCAATATTTTGTATCTTTCAATAAGTCTGGCTGAGTGTCCAAAACAATATCCACCCAAAACCAAGTAGCAGCATCCCAATTTGCGGGGTCAGATGTTCCAGAAGCCAAAACTACAACAGAAGGTTTGTTTGAATTGTCAGACCTAATTTCAACTGTCATTATTTCTGTAGGACTGTTGGTAGTCCTATAAACCTTCAAACTTACCAACTCAATACTATGTGATTGCTGTGGAGTAAAACCTTGAGCAAGTCGCCGTGTAGTAGTTGCCAAACCTGTTTTTGAGGTAGCGTCAGAACTAAAACTTTCAAACTTAATCATTTAATTATACACCACTGCCATAAATCTGCAAAGTTGAATTTGCAACCAAAGTAGTTGCTATAAATAAAACACGACTATATCCCACCAAATTTATCATCCAACGAGCTATATGATTACCAGCACTGTTTATAACTTCTGTACCAGATGATTTCCACGCAGCAGCAGACTCTACAATAGTATCTACATAGACATCAGAATTTGGCCCTGTTTGTGTTCCACCCGTCAAAGTCAATGTCATAACAAACACATAATCACTATTTCCACGTGCAGCATATACATTAACAACTTGACCATCAGCATCAGCAGTAGTAGAAAACTTAACCTCAGCAGTATTGATTCTCAGGGGCACTTCCCACAAAGCATAACTACCTGCCGCAAATGCCACGATGTCTGCTGGTTTTCGGCCAGTAGTTCCAAGAGCAGCTTTGGAGGCAGTGATTGAACCAACCAACCCCCAGGGTTGTTTATTAACATAAGTTACTTCACCCATAATTTACTCCCAGAATTATATGTTATACTTGTTTACATAAGTATCATTCAACTCAACATTCGTACTCAAATAGAATACTTCGACCAACATCTTACCTGCTGAAATGCTGGTAAAATCGGATGTTCCCGTTGCTGTCAAAAGTACAGTAGTGGCTGAACCTTCGGCAACTAAACCACAATCTGTTGAAATAAAAGCAGCTTTTACCAGATTACTTGCAGCAGTGTAGATATTATGTGTACTATTACATGAAAAAGCACCAGCAGTACCACTAACCCCAACACCTAACGTACAGGTAGTATTACCTGTGAAACCTGTAATAACAGTAACTTTAGAACCAATTACAAATGAACCTGCGGGAATTGTGGCAGCCATATTCTTCGTTCCAGCAGTAGAACCACCATCCGTAAAATCGGAGTAAAGAATCCACTGCGAAACCTTACGGATACCCATACCTACAGGACTACGTTCCAATTCACAATTTACGTTGCGACTCGACATCTTATCTTCTCCTAAAGTGTTATTCCGTATATCTCAGTTTGTGTAGGATATACTCTCATTTCTCTGGCCAACGCCGGATTATCGAGGCTTAAACTACTAAGGTTCATTGTACCTAAACTATCTGGCGTATTTTTCAAATCTGCGTTGATTAACTCAACGGTTAATTTAGCAGCTAACTGTGTATGTATTCCAATAGTATCATCCTCTTGCTGTTCAGCCACAGCTAAACTATACTCAAGTATGGCTTCACTGCTCCGTGTACCCCCAATAAACAAATCAGTAGAGTTGACGAGTTTCACTGGCTCAATGATGTACCCATACCTAAATGTATAATTACTATCAGGCGTGGGATAAAACATTAGTTTGTATCTTTGTCCCGTCAAGGGGTCATATCTATCGGCAGTTATGCTATACATTTGAGGATATGTATTACTACTATCTATTGACAATAAGGCCCTTAATCTGGCCACTGAGGTTGGTTGGGGATTTGGTCTATTAACATCACTATCATACTTAGGCGGATACCAGAAGTAACCAAAATCTTCGGGCAGTTCATATTCCAACACACCTTCCTGAGTAATTATCATTGCCTCAGTCTTTAGAAAACTCCACAAGTGAGTTCTACCAGTCTTAGGGTTGATTGGATATAAAAACTGTCTGTAACCTCTATGCACAATATCTTGAGCATCGGTCAAGGGTGTACCTGTGGGCGTTGCACCTGTCCCAAGAAAGTCTGACACTCTGTTGTACATATCACCAAAACTGAGACATAAATTACTCATATACATCTTTCAAATACAAGCCATTCTCCAAACCTTTGACCGTCTAAATGCAAGCCCATCATTTACCTCAGAAAATAAACAGTAAGGGGAATAAGTTTGCCTATTCCCCCGACTGATAAACGGAGACAGTTATTCTTTGCCTTCGAGAAGCCTCCAACACTGCCCTACGATTATTGGTGCATACATCTCACCAATACGGTCTTTAATCAATTTAAGTTGGTCAACATCCAACTCTACAGAATCATTCTGATACACCATCCTTGCCAGTTCTTCCTTTTCCATTTTCTTCATCCCTGTATCCTTTTCCACAGGAGATAGTAAAGCATTTACAACAACCATTCTTAGTGTAACATCCACTGCTACACCGTTAACAGATTCCTTCAATGGTTCTCCTGCAATACTCACCAAAACTTTAGTAACATCAAGTACCATAATCTGTCTCCTTTAATAATGTTAAGCAGTATCTTCACACAGAATATAATATGTAGTACCTGCAACTCTAATAGGAATGTGATGGCTTGGGGTTGTCCCACTTGAAACAGCCTCAAATTTA
>Ga0315284_10013842_pt1 | contig 11495 bp, 12 predicted proteins | sample YL17G09_16_MG_FD_203696 | JGI IMG/M metagenome (GOLD analysis project Ga0315284, IMG submission 203696) | Sediment microbial communities from Yellowstone Lake, YNP, Wyoming, USA - YL17G09_16 | ecosystem: Environmental > Aquatic > Freshwater > Lake > Sediment | place: USA: Wyoming | collected... | reverse complement strand
AAGCCATTCAATTTGCCAGAGAGAAGAAGATCCCTTATTTTGGAATCTGCCTGGGCATGCAGTGTGCCGTGATTGAGATTTCGAGGCATTGCGCCGGGTTGAAAGGTGCCAACAGTTTGGAGTTTGAACTCAACACTCCCCATCCAGTCATCTATCTTTTAGAGGAGTGGGTGGATCGCAATCAGGTCGTCCAGAGAAGAAGTTCTGATACACCGAAAGGCGGAACAATGAGGTTGGGTCTCTACCCCTGTCGCCTCGAAGAGGGGAGCTTGGCCCTTGAGGCCTATAATAAGAAATTGATCTACGAGCGGCACCGCCATCGTTATGAATTCAATAATGCCTATATGGAGCTCCTGAAAAAAGCAGGATTGGAATTGAGTGGTATTTCCCCTGATAAAGAGTTGGTAGAGATCGTCGAATTGAAAGATCACCCTTGGTTTCTTGGATGCCAATTCCATCCGGAATTCAGATCAAAGCCGATGGATCCCCACCCGCTTTTCAGAGAGTTCATTAAAGCTTCCCTTCGCTACGGAGCAGGCTCAAAGTTCAAAGCTAAAAGATCAAAAGGAAAAGTTAGGAGCTCAAAGAAAAAAGATGAATCCCCAGCGCAAAGCGCAAAAGGGGTCGAATAGTCGGATGGTCACTTATTAATGTTCGTATAAATAATGGAACGGCGGATTGACAATTCATGCCCCCTCACCTTTATCGTTCGACTGAGCTCACGCCGAAGTCCTCTCCCCCAAAATGGGGGAGAGGGGAGGGTGAGGGGGACATAGAAGAAAGCACTGGATTCCATTACTTTTGCGAAGCTCAATAGTTACATAGTCTCGTAGTCCTCAGTCTCATAGTCTTTTGGTCTACTATATGACTCAGTAACTATGCGACTATAGGACGATGTGATTTTCTGGGGGTTTAAGAAGATAGGAGGAGATAAGTCAAGTGGATGTGATTGAGGAGGCAAAAAGAGTATTAAGAGTGGAGGCCCATTCAATTCTCGACCTGGCAGAACGAGTCGATGAGAATTTCTTAAAGGCAGTGGAGATCCTCTATCACTGCAAAGGAAGAGTCGTCCTCATGGGCATGGGGAAATCTGGGTTGGTGGGCAGGAAGATCGCCTCCACATTCGCTAGCACCGGGACTCCAGCCTTTTTTATCCACCCTGCGGAGGGTCTGAATGGAGATTTTGGGATGCTCGGAAAAGAGGATGTGGTTATCGCCATCTCCTATAGCGGAGAAACTCGTGAGCTTTTAGAGGTTCTTCCTCTCATCAAACGGTATGGCAATCGGTTGATCACCCTCACCGGAAATTTGAAGTCCACTCTGACCAAAGCAGGAGATGTATGTCTTAGCATCCACGTGAAAGAGGAGGCATGCCCCTTGGGTTTGGCCCCAACAGCAAGCACCACGGCGACCCTTGCATTAGGGGATGCCTTAGCGGTTACCTTGATGGAAAAGAAAGGATTTAAGGAGATGGATTTTGCCCTTCTCCACCCCGGGGGGACATTGGGGAAAAGACTTCTCCTCAAAGTGGAGGACCTGATGCATGTCGGGGAGGCCTTCCCCATGGTTTCGGAGAAGACGTTGATGAAGGATGTGATTTTTGAGATCACCTCGAAACGCTTGGGTGTGACCGGGGTCTGCAATGGAGAAGGACACTTGGTCGGTGTGATCACAGATGGAGACCTGAGACGCGCCTTGGAGAGGTTTAGCAATCTTCTTAATCGGGAAGCTTCTGAAGTGATGACCAAGAATCCCAAATGGATCGAAAAAGATGCTCTGGCTGCTAAGGCGGTGCAGAGGATGGAGGAATATTCCATCACCTCTCTTTTTGTCTTCAACAACGCTGGAGATAAAGTGCCTGTGGGAGTCATCCATCTTCATGATCTCTTGAAGGCAGGAGTGGTATAGTAAGCATAGCGCATGGAGCATAGAGCATAGCGTTTTTACCCTATGCACTTTGCACTATGCCCTCTGCGAAATTGAATGTGGTTATGAGAAAAGTCAAGTTCATTATTTTAATTTCAATTGTTTTGATCGGTGGGATCGTCTTTGTAACTCTTTGGGTAAATCTAAAGGGGGAAAAAGCTTCAAAGGAAGGAGAGGTACCCCTTAAGATTTCTACCGATGGGGCGGATGCTCGCTTGGAGAAGATTCGGTTTGTAGAGGATAAACAGGGTCAAAAAACATGGGAGTTGGAAGCCAAGTTGATCCAACAGTATCAAGGTCAGAACATCATGCTGATAGAGGAGGTGAAGTTGACTCTCTTTACGAAAGAAGGGCAGTCCTTCATCATTTCCGGAAATTATGGGAAGGTCTATCAGGATTCGAAAAATATGGAATTGGTGGGAGATGTGGTACTTACTTCGAGCGATGGATATCGGCTGAAAACCCATTCTATCTCTTATCATCATTTAGAGAAACAAGTCACCACTTCAGATCCTGTTGAGATCGAAGGGGAACAGATCCGAGTGGTAGGGAAAGGGATGTGGGTGGATATGGAGGCAAAAATATTTAAAGTCCTCAACCAGGTCAAGACTCGATGGAAAGGAGGAAGAAAGGGATGAAAACGGTCAGGGGGATCAGCCTTCTCGTCATCGTATTCTCTCTTTTCCTCGTTTCAATATCTGGAGCCCAAGAAAAGAAGGGAGCTGGAAAAGGCCAGGAGAAGAAGCCCGGGGCGGGGGTCGGATTCGGGTTTACCAGCAGCCGCGCGCCCATTGATATCACTTCTGATACTGCGGAGGGAAACCAGAAACAGAACATAGTCACTTTTAAGGGAAATGTGGTGGCCAAACAGGAGGATACGACCCTCTATTCCAACATGCTGGTAATTTATCATGATCCTGACACCAAAAAGTTAAAAGAGATTGTGGCCACCGGCAGCGTGAAGGTCGTCCAATTGGATCGCAGGGCAACCAGCCAAAAGGCCACCTTTTATCAGGAGGGGAATAAAGTCGTTCTTGAGGGAGATGTGGTAGTTCATGACGGGGAGAATGTGGTCAGGGGGGAACGTATAACCTACTACCTCGATGAGGAACGTAGCGTTGTGGAGGCAGGAAAAGGGGGTCGGGTCAGCACCCACATCGCCCCCACTAAAAAAGAGTGAAAAATTATCAATGATCAATAGTCAGTGATCAATGATTAATGACTAATGACTAATGACAGGGAGTTAGGATGTCGCATATTTTATGTGAGAATTTGACGAAGTCCTTTCGGCATAAGAAGGTGGTAGATACGGTCAATGTTGAGATCCGGGGGGGGGAAGTGGTGGGATTGTTAGGCCCCAACGGTGCAGGTAAGACCACAATTTTTTATATGATTGTTGGACTGCTCCAACCTAATGGTGGAAAGATCTACCTTCATGGTGAGGAGATTACATCCCTTCCTATGTATTTGCGATCGAGAAAAGGAATTGGGTACCTACCTCAGGAACCATCGGTCTTTAGAAAACTGACCGTAGAAGAGAACTTGATTGCGATTTTAGAAACCCTTTCTCTCTCCAAAGAGGAAAGGAAGAACCGGCTGGAAGAACTCTTGGACGAATTAGCACTCTCCTCACTTCGAAGGCAGAAGGCTTATAGCCTTTCTGGAGGAGAGCGCAGGCGAGTAGAGATTACCCGGGCCTTGGTGCTCTCACCTTCTTTCATCCTTTTAGATGAACCCTTTTCAGGGATTGATCCCATTGCGGTATTGGATATTCAGTCCATTATTCGTCAATTGAAATCGAAGGGGATTGGAATTATAATTACAGACCATAATGTACGAGAAACATTAGGAGTTTGTGATCGAGCCTATATCCTCAATGAGGGGCATATCTTGGAGGAGGGGGATCCCGAGAGTATCGCTCGGAGCCAAAAGGCGAGAAAAATCTATTTGGGGGATGGGTTCGAGTTAAATAGAGCCAGATAGGGGCAATCTTTCAGTAACTCCCCTCTATTCCCCCCTTAACTTAAGGGGGGGATGAAGGGGGGTTAAGAGAAGTGAAATGGCGTTAGAGCTCAAACTAGCACCAAAACTTGTTCAACAGTTGGTGATCACCCCTCAGCTCCAACAGGCGATCCGGCTTCTCCAATTAACACGGCTGGAACTGGTAGACATGATCAATCAGGAGATGAAGGAGAACCCTCTTCTCGAAGAGGTTGAGGAGGGAAAGGAGGAGGCCGAGGTCCAGGAGCCCGTAACCGAAAAGGCCGAAGAAGAACCACCCCCGAATACAGAGCACACCCTCGAAGTGAAAGGAGAAGGCGAAGGTAGGGATGAGTTTGATTGGGAGAACTATCTGGAAAATTATAACCTCACCTCCTTTCAGAGACTGAGCCGTCAGGATGGGGAGGAAAGTCCCTCCTTTGAAAATTTTCTTACCAAGCGGACAACCCTTTTTGACCACCTCTACTGGCAACTCCAACTTTCCCGTTTCACAGATGAGGAACAGAGGGCAGGGATATGGATCATCAGAGATTTGGATGAGGATGGATATCTGCAGATGTCCTTGGAAGATATCAGTTCAGAAGCGAACCTTCCGTTGGAGATGGTGGAGAGGGTCCTTCAAAAGGTGCAACAGTTTGATCCTGTTGGGATAGCCGCGAGAGATTTGAAAGAGTGCCTTCTTATTCAAATGGAACAGATGTCGGTTCGAGATCCTCTCGGAGAGAAGATTGTTTCAGAATATCTTCCTCTACTTAAAAATCGCAATCATCCGGCGATCGCCAAACGGTTGGGAGTTTCTCTGGATCGGGTGAATCGTGCTGTCTCCTTCATCTCCAAATTGGAACCCAAACCTGGAAAGGCCTTTGGAGGGGAAGTGATACAAGAAATCGTTCCCGAGGTCTATGTCTATAAGGTGGAAGGGGAATATGTGATCTATCTGAACGATGAAGACATTCCAAGGTTGAATGTCAGTCCCTTTTATCGAAATATCATTAACAAAAGCCGCATTCCGGTTGAAGGGGATCGGAAATATATGCAAGATAAACTACGATCGGCCCTGTGGTTGATTCGAAGCATTCATCAACGTCAAAGGACCATTTATAAGGTGGCAAAGAGCATCGTCAAATTTCAAAGAGAATTTTTAGATAAAGGGATCCAGTTTCTCAAACCCCTCGTCCTTCGAGATGTGGCCGAAGATATACAGATGCATGAATCCACCATCAGCCGAGTGACCCACAACAAATATGTCCATACCCCTCAGGGAATTTATGAGTTAAAATATTTCTTTAACGCAGGGATCACCTCTGGGCAAGGAGAAACCTTGGCTTCGGAAAGCGTCAAAAATCTCCTCCGTGAGATTATTGCTAAGGAAAATCCGAAGAAACCCTTCAGTGATGAGAAACTCGTTCAGATTCTGAAGGGGATGGAAATTCATATTGCGCGAAGGACGATTTCGAAATATCGGGAATTGATGAGGATCCTTTCCTCCAACGAGCGGAGGAAAATCTCATAGATGCCCATTGCAAAATGAGCATTGCAAAATTAGCAATTATCATTTTTTTTATTGTTAACTTTGCATTGTTAAATTTGATGAATTCGTAAAAAGTCAAAAAAGAAAGAAAATGTCATGCTGAACTTGGTTCAGCATCTAACAAAATCAATGTGTTACGAGACCCTGAAACAAGTTCAGGGTGACAAATCAGGACTTTTTACGAGACCATTAAATTTGCATTTTGCAATAATTTTCGCAAACCAAAAGGAGTAGATCGATGCAAATCGGGGTGACATTTCGACATATGAAAACCGATAAAGGGGTCAAGGATTATGTGCAGGAAAAGGTGCAAAGGTTACAAAAATATATTGTGAATCCAGGAGAGGTTCATGTGGTGCTTTCTGCAGAAAAATTTCGGCATATTGCAGAAATCACCATCACAGGAAATGGAGTGACTCTCAATAGCCAGGGGAGGAATAGCGATCTTTATGCAGCCATCGACCAGATGGTAGAAAAGGCTGAGCGTCAAATCCGTGAACGACGGGGAAAGGCAAGACGGAGAAGATCTAACCTCTCTTCTCCGAAGGCTCCTGCCCGACGGGGTAGAAGAGTCTCCAAAATGAGAGAGGAAATGGAGGTTCCCTCCGTCACCCGAAGAAAACACACCCTTGCCAAACCCATGCCTCTTGAGGAGGCAGTGGCTCAAATAGATCTTTCACAAGAGGATTTTTTAATTTTTATCAATTCGGATTCTGGGCAGATGAACGTCCTCCATCGCGGGAAAGATGGAGGTTATGAGTGGGTGGAACCCTACGCTGAATAGAAGAAAGGTTAACCCCGTTAGAAATTCCAATGGGGAATTAACACCGGCGGAATGGTTGTTAAATCAAACCCCGCTCCATGGTTCGACAGGCTCACCATCCTGAGCTCGTCGAAGGAGAGCGGCGGGGCATTATTTCTAACCGGGTAAATGAGGGAATGAGGGAATGATGAAGATCATGGACTATTTAAAAGAAGAGTGGGTCGTTCCAGACTTGCAGGGAACAGATAAGCGATCCATTCTGAGAGAGTTATCGAGTGTCTTAGTAAAGCCATGCCAGGTGGCCTCCGCAGAAGAATTGCTTCAGGTGCTCCTCGATAGGGAAAAACTAGGATCAACAGGAATTGGAGAGGGGATTGCCATTCCCCATGGCCGGCTAAAAAAGTTGAAGAAATTTTTTATCTCATTTGGTCGTTCAAAAAAAGGGATCGATTTTGATTCGATCGATCGCCATCCCAGTCAACTCTTCTTTTTAGTCATGGCTCCGGAAAATTCGGCGGTGGACAACCTGAAGCTTCTGAGTCGTATTGTTACTCTATTGAAGGATGCTTCTTTTAAGAAACAATTGATGGAGGCTTCGTCCCCAAAGGAACTTATTAAAATCATTTCCGAAGAAGATGAAAAATATTAATTGAATTTAGGGATTGAGGAATTGCAAATTAAATTCCTCAATTCCTGAATTCCAGAATTATTTATGAGTTTGAATTCATGAACAGCTTTTTGGTTCAAGAATTGGAGCAAGATCGAGAGCACGATTTGGGCCTGACCTTGATGGCTGGGAGGAAAGGCCTGAAAAAGAGGGTCGCCTACTCACAGGTTCAAAAAATGGGATTAGCCTTGACCGGGTTTGTCCAATTTATCGAGCCTGAACGGCTTCAAATCATCGGCATTACAGAGATGGCCTACTTCAGTACCCTCTCCCCTGAGCAGCAGGAGGAGGTAGTCCATAAGATCTGTAGCTTAGACCTGTCAGGTTTGGTGATCACACGAAACCTGGAGATACCTGACCTCCTTCTACGAGAAGCGGATGAAAAGGGAATCCCTTTGTTTCGGACGAACCTCACCACAGCCGATTTTATTGAGCGGGTGACCCCGTATTTAGAAGAGAAGCTAGCCTCTACCACAAGCATCCATGGGGCGCTCATGGATGTTTTTGGCGTCGGAATCCTCATCCTTGGTAAAAGCGGAATTGGGAAGAGTGAATGCGCATTGGATCTTATTCTTCGGGGGCACCGATTAGTAGCGGACGATATGGTCTACATTCAAAAACGATCTCCCTCTTCCCTCATTGGCAGTGGGTTTGACGTTATTAAACACCATATGGAGATCCGGGGTTTGGGGATCATCAATATTCGGAGCCTTTTTGGTGTGGAGGCTATTCGCGAGCAAAAGAAGATCGATTTGGTCCTGGAATTGATGGAATGGGATACGCACCAGGAGTGCGACCGCTTGGGATTTGAGGATGAAAAATACTCTATTCTGGGTTTCGAACTTCCGATGTTAAGAATTCCAGTCACACCAGCTCGGAATTTGACGACGATCATCGAAGTGGCCGCCCGAAACCACCTCCTCAAATTGATGGGATACGATTCGGCACTGGAGTTTGAAAAAAAACTCCTTAGCAAGATGGATAAGGGAGAGGGAGGCAAACTCGAGGTCGAGGGCGAGGGCGAGGTGGAGTGAAGAACATCCGGGTGATTCTTATCAGCGGTCTTTCAGGGTCCGGGAAAACAACGGCTATTAAGGCCTTAGAGGATATTGGCTTCTACTGTGTGGATAACCTTCCTATCCTCCTTTTACCCAAATTTATAGAACTTTGTGAACAGTCTAGCGGGAAGATTCCCAAGGTAGCCGTGGTGGAGGATATACGGGGAAGTGTATCGTACCCTACCTGGGAGGAGTCAGAAGTTGCACAAGGAGGGAATGATTTTTTAGAGGATTCGAGAAGAGTCATCCAAAATCTTCGGAAGGAGGGCTATACGATCGAAATTCTCTTTTTGGAGTCCTCCGACCCGATTCTGATGAGGCGTTTCAGTGAAACCCGTCGTCAGCACCCCTTAGCGGTGGGAGGGTCCATCGGGGAGGGGATTCGTTTGGAGAGGGGGCAGCTTCAAGGGATACGGGATATGGCGAATCAGGTGATCGATACCTCCCATTTTAATGTCCACCAATTAAAAGAGAGAATCCAACGGTATGCCCAGGAAGGATCAAATTCAGGTCAGATGACAGTCACCCTCCTATCATTCGGATACAGTTTTGGGGTCCCTTTCGAGGCCGACCTCTTGTTAGATGTCCGGTTTTTACCGAATCCCTACTTCGTCGAAGAACTGAAACGATTAAAGGGAGAGGATCCCAAAGTGACGAAATATGTTCTTCAGTGGGAGGAGACGAAAGAATTTTTACTGCACGTTTTAGAGTTCTTTCGATTTCTTCTCCCCCTCTATATCAGGGAGGGGAAAAGTCATTTGACCATTGCTGTGGGATGTACCGGTGGAAGACATCGATCCATCGTAATCGTTAACCGATTGGCAGAGATGCTCCGAGATGAATGGATGAAGAGGGGAGTATTTCTGTCTGTGCGACACCGCGATGCGGAGAAGGGGTGAGAAAGAGATGGTGGGAGTCGTCGTCGTGACACATTGTCATTTGGGAAAGGAGCTGATCTCAGCTGCCGAACTGGTAGTAGGAGAAGAGTTGAAACAGTTTCAGTCTGTTTCGATCGATCCGAAGGAGGGATCAGACGAGATCCGTGAGAAGATCATCGCAGCCATCCGAAAGGTTGATGAGGGGCAGGGAGTCCTCATCCTGACCGATATGTATGGGGGAACCCCTTCCAATATCAGTCTCTCCTTACTGGAGGAGAAAAAGATCGAAGTCATTACTGGGGTCAACCTTCCCATGCTGTTGAAATTGGCGACTTACCATAACGAAATGGGTATCGAAGCATTAGCGGTTTTCATTACCGATTATGGTCAGAGGAATATCAACCTGGCCAGTGAAGTGCTTAAAAAACGGATCGACAAGAAGAAGTAGGGAACGGTTTAAAACCCTGCCTGTCCGGCAGGCAGGCGTTCCGTACAAGAGTTCGGAGTTATGAGTTCAGAAACGCTATGCGCTATGCTCTATGCGCTTTGCCTTTAACGGATATGGAAATACAGACCTTTACAATTAAGAATCGATTGGGGCTTCACGCCCGTGCCGCTGCCCTATTGGTGAAGACTGCCAATCGCTTTACGTCGGAGATAACTCTTGAGAAGGACGGCCTGGAGGTCAATGGGAAATCCATCATGGGGATCCTGATGTTGGCCGTTTCCAAAGGCTCGAAGATCACGCTGAAGGTGAATGGAAAAGATTCAGCCCAAGCGATTCAAGTCTTAGGCAGATTGATTGAGGATAAATTTGGTGAGGAGTGAGGATGGCCATTCAGCAACAGATCAATAAATTCATTCAAGGAATCGGAGCCTCTCCAGGGATCATCATCGGAAAAGCCTATCTGATTGAACGGTCCCAAGTTCGCCTTCCACAGAAGGGGATCCATCCGGATCAGGTGGAGGAAGAGGTAAAACGATTCCTTAAGGCGATACAGGAGTCCCGGAACCAACTGATGGAGATTAAAGAGAAGATTTTGGATCCAGAAGTGCGCCGGCATTCTTTTATCCTCGATGTCCACGTAATGATTTTGGATGACCAGATGCTGATTCAGGATACCGTGGATAGGATCCGAAAGAAGAAGGTCAATGCAGAATGGGGCCTGGACCTTACGTTAGAAAAGCTGGATACGGCATTCAAGGCCATCGAGGACGAATATCTGAGGGAACGACGGAGTGATCTTCACTATGTTTCGGCAAGAATCTTTCGGAACCTTTTGGGAAAGAAGCATGACGATATCACCAAGATCAAGGGGAAAGTGATCGTGGTCGCCCATGACCTTTCTCCAGCGGATACGCTCCAGATGAATCTGAAATATGTGGCAGGGTTCATCACTGATATCGGAGGGAAGGTCTCCCATACCGCTATCCTTGCCCGATCCTTAGGTATCCCGGCTGTTGTGGGATTGGAGGTTGCAACTTCCCTCATCAACGGGGGAGACCTTCTGATCATTGATGGAGAGACCGGAGAGGTCGTTATCAATCCCGCGGAAGAAGTCTCCCAATCCTTTATTGAAAGGAAACAGAGGACCCGATCCATGGAGCGGGAGGTCCTTAAATATGCCTCTCTGCAAGCAGAGACACGCGATGGCGTTCAGGTCCGCCTCCAGGCCAATATTGAAATGGTAGAGGAAGTCCCCTCTGCAAAGATGCATGGAGCCGAAGGGATCGGGCTTTATCGCACCGAGATCCTCTATCTCAATCGGAAGGATCTCCCCACAGAAGAAGAGCATTATCAAACCTATCGACGGCTGGCGGAAGACATCTCTCCTGCCTCCGCAACAATTCGTACATTAGATATCGGAGGCGATAAGTTCCTTTCCAATTATTCGATGGGCAATGAGACGAATCCAGCGATGGGTTTAAGGGCGATCCGGTTCAGTATCAAGGAGACAGATATTTTCAAAACCCAGTTGAGGGGGATTTTGCGCGCAAGCGCCTATGGAAAATTGAGGATCCTTTTGCCTATGATCTCAGGAATTGAGGAGATCCGACAAACAAAGGCCATCTTAGAAGAGGTAATGAAGGGTTTGATCAAAGCGAAGATCCCTTTTGATCGAGGTATCCACATTGGAGCCATGATTGAAATTCCCTCTGCCTCTGTCACAGCCGATATTTTGGCCCGAGAGGTGGATTTTTTCAGCATCGGAACGAACGACCTGATCCAGTATGCGTTGGCTATTGATCGGCTTAATGAACATGTCTCCTACCTCTACGAACCTCTTCATCCGGCGGTTCTGAGGATCATCCGGGGGGTAGTTCAATCTGCCCATGAAGCCGGGATCCCAGTAGCCATTTGCGGCGAGATGGCGGCAGAGCCCGCCTATGTTATCATCCTGTTAGGCTTGGGATTAGATGAATTTAGCATGAACCCGGTATCCATTCCCAAGGTGAAAAAGATGCTTAGAAAGTTGCGATTTGAAGAGACCCGATCTTTGGTAGAAGAGTTGTTCCAATTCCAAACAGCCTCAGAGATCGAGTGCCATGTCCGGAAATGGATGAATGAACGATTGCCCAAAGATTTTATCTAATGGCCTATAGAAGATTTGAGGGCATAAACCCATCACATAGAAGAAAAGGAGGAAAGATTACATGGCAATGACAGATT
>Ga0315284_10013839_pt1 | contig 11495 bp, 5 predicted proteins | sample YL17G09_16_MG_FD_203696 | JGI IMG/M metagenome (GOLD analysis project Ga0315284, IMG submission 203696) | Sediment microbial communities from Yellowstone Lake, YNP, Wyoming, USA - YL17G09_16 | ecosystem: Environmental > Aquatic > Freshwater > Lake > Sediment | place: USA: Wyoming | collected... | reverse complement strand
TGGCCCCTTTCTTCAGAGCCTTCTTGAACTGGCCCGTAACATTGTGCAGCGTGTAGCTGCTGATGAATCCGTTGACGCCCAGGATATTCTGCCCGTTGACAAGGACTTCCGTGTCCTCATCATGACACATCACTATAGCCCCCTGTGTGAAATCGCTCCCGTCGTATTCAAAGGTCTTCCTGAGGTATATGTCGGCGGTTTTCCATTCAGTTCTTATGGTACGGTTCTGCTCCTGTCCGAACGGAGCAAGTCCGGTCTTCCACGAATTGTCATCAAACACTTCCTTGGCCCAGTCGTCGGCAGGTTTTTCAGTAACGTACTTGTAAGGCGTGCTCAGAGCGCCATCCTGCAGGGCGCCAACCAGCACTTTCCATTTGGGTTCGACCGCCTGCGTGACTGGCTTGGCGGCATCCTGTTCATAGGCGGCCTCGCGTGAAGTGATGTCGTGGAGTTTCCTGACGTCGAACTTCGGCTTGCGGTCATAATAGTAAAGCCCGTTCTTTTCCTGTTCGATGTTGGTGAGCTGGGTATAACAGAAACCAAACAGGTGCGGGTTGTCGAGCATGGCATCGATGGTGCCCTGGTAGCGGGCATAGAGCTCGTCGAGGTTCTTGGAGCCCTCGCCATATCCCCCACCGCTATCGGTGGGCCAGCCGATTCCGCCTATTTCGCTGACCATGAACGGAATGCCGCGGTCGGAATCTGATTTGGGTACCTTTGAACTGCGGTAGCTAGCAGGAATAGAGCGGTCGGCTGATGTGACAGAGAGATTTCCCATCCAGCGTTCACGCAAGGTTGCCGGTTTGTCCCCATAATCATGCGCGTCGAGCACCTCGGGGTGGGGCAGCGTGTGGGCCCAGCCGCTGGTTTCCAGCACGGGCCGTGTCGGGTCCACCGCCTTGGTGACGTTCCAGATCAGCTGTTGCAGTTCAGCGGCGGCCGCGTCGGCTTCGTTGAAGGCGCACCACCCGACCACTGACGGATGGTTGCGGTCACGCAACAGGATCCCGGTCCATTCATTGACATAGGCCGAATAACTCTCCGGCTTGAAATTGCAGCCCCAGTTCGGGTACTCGCCCCAGACCAGGTAGCCGAGCTTGTCAGCCCAATATAAAAACCTCGGTTCGAAGACCTTCTGGTGCAGGCGCGCACCGTTGTAACCGCAGGCCATCGACAGCTCGATGTCTTGTTTGAGCGCCTCGTCGGAAGGCGCGGTCCACAGGCCGTCGGGATAAAACCCCTGGTCGAGGATCAACCGTTGGAAGATCGGCTTGCCATTGATGAGGATCCTGCGGCCTTCGATCACCACCTTGCGCAAACCGAAATAACTTTTCAACTCGTCCAGCTTCTGTCCGCTGCTGGAAAGCGTGAGCTTCAGGTCATAAAGGAACGGCGTGCCGGGCTCCCACAGCTTCTTGTGCTTGAGGTTGATCACCAGGGTGTTCTGCCAGGGTCCCGTGCTACTGTCCGCTCCCGTCAGCTTGCCGTCGGCAAAGGCTTCCGCCTTGAGTGTTAGATCCTTGTCCCCGCCATTGATTTTCGCGCTGATGAGCACCCGCGAGTTGTCGGGATCGGGCACCACGGAAAGATTCTCGACGAATGACGAACCGACGGCTTCCAACCACACCGGCTGCCAGATGCCGGTGGTGCGGGTGTAGACACAGCCACCGCTCTCGTCGGGCGATTGCTTGCCGCTCGGCTGGAGCCCGCTCCACATGTCATCGAGCACTTTGACCACCAATTCGTTGGGTCCCTCCTTGAGCCACTTGGTGACGTCGAAATGGAACGCGACATTCCCGCCGATATGGGTTCCGGCGAGCTGGCCGTTGATATAGACCCAGGTTTTGTAATCCACCCCGCCGAAATGTATTCTAACACGCTTGCCCTGCATGGTGGACGGCAGCTCGAAAGTGCGGCGGTACCAGACATCCTTCAACTTCTGGGTATTGCCCAGGCCGAGCCCGGACAGCTTGCTCTCAGGACAGAACGGGACGGTGATTTTCGAGTTGAGATCTTTTCCATGACTAAGGCCGCGGGATTCTCCGTCTGCCGCCTTGTCGATCTCGAACTGCCATTCGCCGTTGAGCGTCATCCAGTTTTCACGGAACATATCCGGCCGCGGATGCTCCGGTCGCGGCACTTCCGCCGAAGCGTTGAAAACTCCCGTCATCATGACGGCCAGCACTGTGGTTAGGATTATAGTTTGTTTCATAGTCATTTATTCTTTGGAATTTTCATTTTTGGGATTGCGGCTTAGGGCTGCGTGATCAGTTTGAGGAGATGGTTTTTCATGGAGAGATTACTTGTTTGGACCCGTCTTCCGGGGTGGTGACGTGGTGCTGCGGAGTGGGGGATGATCCTTGGCGGCCTCAATGGCCTTGATCGCTTCCTCCACGGCGCCGACACGCTGGTTGTTGAGTTCGCCACCGGGAAACTCCCTGCTCTCGACCTCGGCGTTGAGGCTGGCAATCAACTCCCTCAGCGCCGGGATCTGCGGCTTGGCGGCGGATCCGTAGCCGGTGATTATTTTCATGATCTCGCCCGTGCGGCTTTCGCTGCCATGCCCGCCCTGGGTCATCGCCAGCCCGACGGCGGCAGGGAGGCATTCCTTGAAATGGTATTTGGCGAGCGCCTTCAATCCCCCCATGCGGATTTCGTTGTTGAACATGGTATCCGCCGGGCTGGGGGTTTTGACGGCGGCGATGATGGCCGGCGCAAGGGCAATCACGTCTTCCTCGCTGAGTTGGTTTTCAAAGAAATCTCGGAGCTGGGCGCGCGCAGCGCCATCGGGATTCGTCGATACCGAGCGGACGGCTGCATAGCGCAGTCTTGCGTCCATCTTATTGACATCATCCCTGAGCGGACCGCTAAAGACGGCGGCGGCGAGTTGGCCATGTGCGAACTGCACGGGATCCTCCCAGCGGATCGGCCAGTTTGGCTCCGCCGTGGAAACCAGCGCCTGGAGGATGCCTTCGAGGGCTGGCTTGGCAGTGCCGCCCATTTTGCCGATGGCTTCGGCCGCCTTGTAGCGTACGCAGCGATCCGGGTGGGCGAGTTGTTTGACCAGGACGGGCAGAGCATCGGGAGTGTTGATGAGCCCCAGTGCCTCGCAGGCACCCTGGATTTGATGCGGATGGCCGCTCTCGGCGAGTTTGATAAGTTCGGGCACCATTGTCTTGGACTCGGGACGTGTAGCCAGTTCCTGCGCCGCCCAGCCACGGACGATCGGCGACCAGGTGCCAAAGGAGGCGACCAGTTCCGCGGGAGACATCGCGCGTCGATCGAGATCGAAATGGCCAGCCGCCACTGTGGCCGCGGCATCCTGCTTGCTAAATTGCCAACCCTTTGCATTCGCGTCGCGGCCGGTGATGACGAGTTTCTTCAGTGGCAGCGAGTAGGTGAGCACATAGGTGGCGGCGGGACTCAGTCCGTTGTAACTACTGTTCCCAAAGTAGGTATTATCATCCGTGTGCCCGGCTCCGTATTGTTCGCCGCCGTCATAGGTGAACGATCCGTCAGAGCGGCGGACCAGATCAAGGTGCCACGAGCACTTGCCGAAGAAAGCAGCCGCCGTCTCGGGTCCGCCGACGGCCGCACCGAGGGCGCTCCACAGATAGCTGAATCCCTGCCCGGTGTGACCGAATTCGCGATTGGGATAACCTGCCGTGGCCATGCGGGCGAAGAACTCCGTCTCCTTCGGCTTGTCTCCCATCGCGGCAAATAGCACTGCGGCGATGGCATTCATGCCGTTGTTCTCATGGTAGGCCCCCCCTGGTGCGTGTTCGCCGTAGGGGATGCTCCCCTTGTCGGTGAAGTAGCCGAAGAACCCGGCGGCGCGGGCAATGGCCCGATCGATTTCCGGGTGCTTCACGCCGCATTTCCTGGCGAGCACGATGGCGAGGTTGGCCGGTAGTCCGGCCATGTTCACGGGACCGTAGGGCGGCACGGAGCCGTTGAATTTTCCGTCTTTCGTAAGTGCGGCGAAGCCATGGCCGAAGGTCCCATACATGCTCTGGCCGCGGGCCAGCAGCAGTGCACTTTTTTCGATCGAGGGCAGCACCTTCCGGTCGCGGGTGACCATGAAGTATTCGCAGAGAAAAACCAGGCGATAGCCCATGTTCCAGGCGTCGCCCCAGTTGGGTCCGGCGGGTTTCTTGTCAGGATCGAGATTTTCCTTGGCGAGGCCGTGTGCGAAGTCACGCAGTTTTGGCAGGTATTCCGGCTTCCCCGTGGCGAGCAGGGCCAGCCCCTGGATGGAACCTGCCCAGTTGGGCTCCATCTTTTCCTTTTCGAGCACTTTGATGGCACCATCGAGAATGCGTTTGGATTTTTCGCAATTCCACGGCGCGGTGTCGCTGTAGGCGCCCATTACGGCGAGCTTCAATGAGAGATCTTGCGTTTGGCCTGCGCGCCAAACCGTGAGCTTGAGCACTCCGTCCCGGGCCTTCGTTTCCGCTTCTTGAATGGCTCGTGCGATGGATTTGCGCGCGTCATCGCTGAACGGTTTGCCATCCACACCGAGGATCACATCGTCCACCTTCACGACTCCGTCGGCAGGTGATGCGGCACCCACATGGGTGACCAGGATCTGGCGGCTGTTCAGCGTGGTGCGGCCCTGTGCCCTCTCGTGATTACTATCCATCTTGTTGTAAATCCAGCCGCGCATGCCGGTGGCACCGAGGTTGTAGGTATCGCCGTACACCGGCGAGCTATCAGGATCGGTTTTAAGCGCGGCGATGGCGCTGGCCGCGGTGAGATCGGGGACTTGTGAGAAAAGCGGGCTTGTGAGGCCCATCGCGAGTGCGGCCAGCAGGCCGATGGTTTTGATCGATGTTTTCATTATGTAGCTCCTAACGTAAAAGGATTATTTCAACAGGCTCTTCATTCCCACACCGGCGGCATCGCCAATCAGAAAGTAACTCTCCGCATTGGCGAACCAGTGATGTCCATGGGTCGGACAGGGGGACAGCTCAGCAGGCCGGGCAAAATCGGTGGTCTTGATGAACAAGGCATTCTTGATCTGCTTTGTCCCCTCTTCCTGCGCCTTTCTGAATTCAAACATCGCGCCCTCGGTCACCGGTCCCTCATTGCCAAGTTCACCGACCACCACCGGCATGTTCGGCACATTGAATTCCTTGCGCAGATCCTTTACCAGATTGACGAGATTCTGCGCATATTCGGGTATCGCCGGTGCGGTGACCATGTCGTTATAGCCCTGCTGCCAGTAAAACCCGGCTATTTCATATTTCTGATCCCCGAGATCCGCCAAGGCGGCGCGCACCTCTTCCACCATTTTGGTATAGCAGGGACCGACCTGGCCACCGGAACTTGGCGGCCTGAAATCGACGAACAGACTCTTGCCGCCCCAAGCCGTTTTGATCAAGAATACTGGCTCTTGGTAGAAGTCGCCCAGAACAAACCCGAACCCCAGCTCGGGTCCCATGTGCCGTCTCGATCCGTCTGCGGCATAACCGGTGTAGCCCACCGTGAGGCCACCCTTCAGGACCTTGTCGCCGCCAACCTTGAATGATATCTGCACATCATCCCGGACGACCCATTCCCCTTTTTCATTCTTGAGCTTCTTCATCTTCTCGGCGCTCTTCGAGTGCTTCATCGACCAGACAAGATTGCCTTTGCCGCCGTTGGCCCCCTCGTCATCATGATCCACCGAGCCCTGACCTTCCATGTTCGACTGACCGGCGAGGATGAATACCTTGACCGGCCCCTTGAACTCCGTCCGGGGCTTGCCGGCATCGGCCTTGGTGATGGCGATGGCCGGGGCCTTCTCGGGCTTGGCCCCGGTTTTCACGGAAAGGCCCTGAGCCGCATGCGCGGCCGCGGCGGCCAGGAGACACGCTGCCATCACGACGATTGCTGTTTTTGTTGCCATGTTGTTCATCCTTATGCAGGGGGTTCATAATTGTACCATGATTATACCCGCCGGCATGGCGGGCCACTGTAGCGTTGGACGCCCGGCGGGCGTTTCGGTTCCGAAAGAATTGAGAACCTGGCTTCCGCGCGGACACGCGTGTCGGCCAACGCTCGTAAGACGACTTCGGCAACTCACCATACTACTTGCACTCACTCTTGTCCAAAACAATTCGTAATTAAAGGGGGTATCCACTTGACTCATGTAACCCCTACCTGTTGTGGCGGTCTGGTTTCCGGCCGCGGACGTGACGCACCATCGACCGGTATGGGGTGGGTTCGGCCGCGACGGCCTGTTGAAGGAGCCGGTAGAACAACTTGCCTCGGGAGCGGGAGGTCCGCCTATTGAAGCGGAACGTGAACTCGTCCAAGTAGTAGTCCAGGTGCTCCGGGCTCACGGCGCCCTGGTGGGTTCCGAACAGCCATGCATTCCGCCGTAGCCCCACGCCGAACCGTGGGTACCGTCGTGCCGGTTCTCGGTAAAATAATGACCCATCATGCCGTACATGTCCTGCGCTTCCGCGAGCGAACGGCTCAATTCCCGTATCCCGTCCTTCACACGGGTGTCGCCGGTACGCAGGAAATATTCCGTGAGAAACAGGTTGTTGTACGCCCAGCTCCAGGAACTATAGGAGACCCGTGGCTGCAGCGAGCCGGGTGCGGGGCATATGGAGTTGGCATAGGTCTTTAGCTCGTCATTGGTAATGCCGGCGGCCAGCTTGGCCAGGCCCAGCACCGGGTTCGCTATGCCGGATGATTTGAACGGCTTGTTGGAGATGACAGTGACGGCATCGGCCAGGATGCGCGCCGACTTGGGGCAGTTGTAGGGTGCCGTGGCGCTATAGGCCAGGTTCGTCAGTTTCAACTGAAGCGTGTACGTCTGATTGGTGGCGACGCCTTCCCGGTTGATGAGGAGTTTCAGCACGCCATTGGCAGCCTCGGCATCGCCGATCGCCAAGCCCAGGCTCTTGCGGGCATCCTTGGTGAAGAGGGACACCGCGCCGCCGCCCGCCTTCACGCCCAGAATCACGTCGTTGGGCAAAATGCCTGCCGCAGCGGCCGGCGTGTCTTTGCCCACGGACGTGACCAGAATCTGCCATGGTTTGTCGGCGGTACTCGTGTCGCTATTATACGTCGACCATTGGGTCCAGATCCACCCGCGCATGCCCGTGGGGCCAAGATTGTAGGTGAACTTACGGTCAACCGCATGGCGGTTGGTGCCGACGGTGAGATCGGGAGCGGACTTTGCCTTTTCCGCCCCGAAAACCGCGCCGGACGTGGCGAGGATGGCTAAGACTGCGAGTGATACGAGTGTGTTTTTCATGTCAGTGCCTATTCCTTTCATTTTTTAGTTTCGTTCATTTGGTGTGTTAGATGATTCGGTGGGGATTCTTGTCCTATTTGATGCGGATGAGTTCCGGGGTGTCCGTCGAGGCTTCAATCGCAGCGATCGTATCGCGGACGCACTTGGCCTTCATACGCATCAGATGCGGTGGGAAGTCTTTCTCATCCTTCTCGAAGTAGTTCGCGATCTTGGTCAACTCCGGAATGGCCGCCTTGGCGTGGGTGCCGTAGCTGAGGAGGATCTTCATGATTTCCGGCGTCCGCCCCTCGCTCCACCATTGATTCTGATCGCGGGTGTATTTCACGCAGGCGCTGATGCCTTCCTCGACGTGGTGTTTGGCCAGGATGCGGAGCCCCTCCAGGCGGATCCCGTCGGCAAACATTTCCCCGCTCGGCGCCGGTTCGATAATTGCCTGATTGATGGCGGGAAGCAGTGGCTTGATTTGCTCATAGCTCAACTGCGGATAGATGCCGCCGATAAAGCCGCGGGCGTAACCGTCCTGGTTTTGCAGTCCGGCGACCACGGCTTTGCGGAGCAAGTCCTGGTCCACGCCGGCGAGTGACTGTTTCAGCATCTTTCCAAAGACAGAGGAGAGCAGATAGCGTTGCTCCATGCCGCGCGGATCTTCGGCAGTGGGTCGCTGGGCGAGTCGTTGCAGCAGGATCGGCACCGTGGACATGGCCGGGGCACCGATGCCCGCCAAGGTCTCGGCGGCTTTGATGCGCATCCAGAGGTCGCTGTGTGAGAGGAGTTTTGTCAAGTCCGGCACGGCGGGGGCAGCAGCACCGCCGAACTGAGCGAGCGCATCGCAGGCGCCGTAGCGGGTTTCCATGCGCGGGGCGGAAAGCATCGTCACGAGGGCGGCGACCGGTTGCTCGCCTTTGCGGCGACCCAGTGCCGTGGCGGCGCGATCGCGCACAATCGGCGACCAACTGCCGAGCCGTTCCAGCAGTTGATCCACGCTGAGTTTGTCGTAGGCGCTGTAGAAATCCCTTCTGCTCCAGCCGCGGCCATCGAGAATCAGAGCCGTGGCGGCGGCGGCATGAAGCTGCGGCACGACTTTCGGTTGTTTGCCGGTGAGCAGGATTTTCTTGAGCGGCATGGCGTAGGCCAACAGATAGCCGCCGGTGCTGTCCCAGCCCGCGAAGCTGTCCTCCTCCCACTCCGGCGGGCCTTGATGGAGAAAAACTCCGTCCGCACCGCGTGCAAGGTCGAAATACCACGTCCCAAACTCGCTCATCCACGCCCCCGTCGCCTGGGGTCCCGACAGGGCAACTCCGGGCATGGCCCAGAGCATATTGAAATAATTGCCACAGTGCCCGTAATCGCGCTCCGGTCCGTGGGCGGCCACGCTCATGCGGGAGAAAAACTCCGCGCCTTTCGCCTCGCCGAGCAGGTTGAACAAGACGGCAGCCATGCCGCATTTGCCATTGTCCTCGTGATTTTGAATCCATGCGCCGTGATCGCCATAGGGGATGGCGCCTTTGCCGATGTAAAAGCGCAGCAGCCTGGCACTGCGTTCGATCGCCAGATCCAAGGCCGGGTTTTTCACGCCAGCCTTGCGCGCCATCGCCAACGAAATGGTCAGCGGCACACCGGGGGCGTTCATCATCCCGTAGCCGTAAAGTCGTCCGTCGGGCCGAGCGAACCTGTGGCCCCACGAGCCGACCGCGCTTTGACCACGGGCGGCTTCGAGCGCGAGCCGCGTTAAGCCCGGCATGACCGAATCATCGCCCGTGGCGATCTTGTATTCGGACAGGAACATCATGATGTAGCCGTAATACCATGTTGCCATCTCTGTGGTGGTGAAGTTCGCGGCCCACTCGGCTTCCTTCTTGATCAGCGGGAGGTAGCTTGGGTCGCCGCTGGCTAACAGGGCGAGCGCATTGAGCGATCGGGGGATGGGGTCCTGCCGCTTGGCATACGAGGGATCCGCCATCCGCTTGGCGAGATCCCTGCACCCTTGTTCGAGAATGCGTTTGGACTTCGGGCAATTGTAGGGCGCCGTGGCGCTATAAGTTCCAAGCACCGGAAGCTTCACCACGACTTCCGCCGCGCTGCCTGCGCGCCACCGGGTCAGGCTGAGCTTGCCTTGGCAGGCGTCCGATTCGGCAAGGGTCAGGGCCTTGCCCATTTCGGTGCGCGGGTCATAGGAAAACCGCTTGCCGCCGACGCCGAGAATCACGTCGCCGACCGCGACAACGCCGTCAGCAGGAGAACCTTTCTCCACCTTGGTGATCGCGATCTGGCGGGCGTCGGAGGTGTCCATCTTGTCACAAAACATCCAGCCGCGCAGCCCCGTGGCGCCGAGGTTCCAGTCGCGCTTCGCGCCTTCAGGGATCTTGTCGCCTTTGGTGAAGTCGGGGTTGGGCATTTCCGCCCCGAAAACCGGACCGATCGTGGCGAGAATGGCTAAGACTGCGAGAGATACGAGTGTGTCTTTCATGGTTTGGCTCCTGGTTTGGATGATGGGCGCCCGGAAAGCGAGCCCCAGATTTCTGCGAGGAGGGCGAAAACTTCCGGCTCGGTCTGCTGAAGCTCGCGCAACCGCAGCAAGACAGGCCGCAAAGCAGCCGGTGGAGCGGTCTTTCATTTGTCGTTTCATTTGGTCTTTCATTTCATTTTCCATCATTTGATCTCTGCGACCTCCGGGTTATGAGCACAACGAGCTCGTTTTCCCGAAGTTCCCGCAAAAACGCAACTTACAGAAGTGACAACCCCTTAGCTCGACTTTTGCCGTTTTTGAACAGGTTACGCCGCCAGGCTGAGGCGGTCCAGCAGGATTCGCTTCAAGTGGCGCGGGAGTTTTTCAAAGACATCATGTTGCGATGGTGTTTCAAAAATCGTCTCCGACCACAAGAGCCGCCGGACGGTTGCGATGGCATCGGAGAATGTCGGTTCGGCCTTTGTGTACCACGGCGTGCACCGCGGACGGATAGGGTGGTGGCGGGCGTGCTCGACAAAGATCAGCGTCACCAGGCTATACAGCCCCAGAAGGCAGGGACCGGTTCGCAGAACGCTGTTGGCCACGCGCTGGCGAGGGGTTTCGAATCCCAAGTGTGCCCGCACCTCCTGGAAGGTCGTTTCTATGGGCCAGCGCGCCGTGAACCAACCGATGATCTGCGTTGCGGTCAGATCCTGATCGGTGGTGTAGAAGTAGTCATCCCGGTGGGTGCCCTGAACATCATGAGTGAACACCCATCGAATCGGCACCAATCCCTGGCCGGCCTTGTACCAGTGTCCGGCCTGGCTGACCCATTCAATCCGGCGATGCCCTCCGCCGTACCAACTGACGGTGGCACGGGTGCGGCGACTTCGAGCGACGACCTCTTGGGGTGCAGGCAGCTTCTTTCCCTTGATCCTGGGCCGGCCTTTTCGCCGCTTGGCCTGCGGCGGCGGGGCATACAGGTTGGCGTCGCCGTGGAATCGGCTGACCAGCGTGGCGTGACGGCGGTGGCGGCGACAGAAGCTGGCCAGTTCGTGGGAGGCGTACCCGCCGTCTCCCAAAAAGACGAATTTACGCCGTGGAAACCAGTGAATCAGCACGGCCATCAGTTGGCGGGCCAGGTCGGGGGCGGACTTGTGTCGCCGCCCTTCGGCCTGGCTAAGTTCCTTGGGTCGGTACAGCGCGGCCAGCACCGGCAAGGCCCAGCGTCGCCAGGTAAAGGGCAACTTGACCGAGATGGCCAGCACGACCCAACGATGTCCCCATCGCCAGACGATGTGGCTGTGGCTGGAGCGTACCGCGTCATGATGGCAGCCTTTGCCGTAGACCTTCTTGCCCCGATGCTGGGCCGTGGTATCGTCCATCGGGACCAAGACAGGTTCATCTTCTGGGATCAGGCGCAGGATTGCCGAGGCCAGAACCTTGCCCAGCGGCCAAGGCGACCAGACGGCTCGGGAGAAGACTCGGTGATAGGTGCTGTGGTGTCCGCGAACGACGCCGCGCATCGTCCACAGGACGCCCGTGACGGTTCGCCGGCCCATTGCCAGGATGGCTCCGACGATCAACGGAAGAATCCGCTGGAACGTCGGCTGGGTAAATGCTACAGAAAGACTCATCAAGATTGGCTCCGCCGCCGATGGAAGAGAAAGCATAACCAGACTCCTTTCCGATTCGCTGACCTGACATCAGCAACATCGGCAGGAGTCACTTTTTTGCGCCAATATTTGCTGCCGCCGTGGGCGGCACAACCTGTTCAAAAATGGCAAAAGCCGAGCT
>Ga0315284_10013837_pt1 | contig 11496 bp, 12 predicted proteins | sample YL17G09_16_MG_FD_203696 | JGI IMG/M metagenome (GOLD analysis project Ga0315284, IMG submission 203696) | Sediment microbial communities from Yellowstone Lake, YNP, Wyoming, USA - YL17G09_16 | ecosystem: Environmental > Aquatic > Freshwater > Lake > Sediment | place: USA: Wyoming | collected... | reverse complement strand
GATTCCGGGGCTGTGTGGCGCGGGTTTGACCCAACAAGCAGAGGAGTCCACTGGAAAATCAGTCTCAAAACCGTAGAAGCGATTGTGGGCCGGGAAGGTGCAAGCAAGATGAATACGATCGAGAAGTTGGAGGTCCTCGATCGTCATGGCTTCATCCATTGGCCGCACAAGCGGAGCGGCGACGGAGAGGGCTTCCCACGTTTCAAACGATACCTGAGCGCGGGTACCCGTGTGCAAGATGTCGTTACCGACGTTCCCCCAATCAATTCGCAGGCCCAAGAGCGGCTTGGTTATCCCACCCAAAAGCCAGAGGCGCTCCTTGAACGCATCATCAAGTCCAGCAGCAATGAGGGCGATATCGTTCTCGATCCCTTCTGCGGGTGCGGCACGGCCATTGCTGTCGCCGAAAAACTCAAGCGCCGCTGGATTGGCATTGACATCACCTATCTTGCCATCAACCTCGTGCAGCGCCGCTTGCGCGATCACTTTGCGAGCGATCTCAGTCTCTATGAAATCGTCGGCGCGCCCACGGACGTGCAAGGCGCGGAGGCGCTCAAAGAAATCAGCCCGCACCAGTTCGAGTGGTGGGCGGTGGACTTGGTGAATGCGCGGCCCGCCAAGGACCACAAGAAGGGCGCGGACACCGGCATCGACGGCTACATCAACTTCTTTGACGACAAGAGCGGCCAGGCCAAGCAGGTGATCGTGCAAGTAAAGAGCGGTTACGTGGGCGTGAACCACGTCCGCGACCTGAAAGGCGTGCTCGACCGGGAGAAGGCGCCCATCGGCGCGCTCATTACTCTGCGCGAACCCACCAAACCCATGCTTACGGAAGCCGCCGCCACCGGCTTTTACGAGTCCAAAGAATTTCCGGGCCGCTACCCCCGCCTCCAAATCCTCACCATCGGGGAACTGCTGGCGGGAAAGAAGCTCGAATACCCCACCCACCGCGTGGAAACCTTCGCCAAAGCCGAACGGAAGACCAAGAGCGAGCAGTCGGGTCTCTTTTAGGCGCGAGGGGGACTGCGTTGCCGAGTGTTCTAAACGTGGAATCCATCTGGCCGGTGGGGGACAAGCCAAACACCGGCATGTGCGCGCTACCCGCCCATGAGTTGCGCGGTCACACGCAGTCTCGTTCAACGTTGCATCAACGTTACTTCCTGGAGGTGAGACACGTGGAGTCCTGCTTTTTTGCATTCGCCGTATAGCTTGGAATCTATCGTCAGAAGAACCGGGTTATGATCGGCATGGCGCCGGGCGAGTTCTAACAGGCTCACGTCAACTGGGCCAAACGTCACCACGAGACCCAGATCCATTTCCACCAGTCTAACGACTTCTTCGTCCATACCCATGTTCTGGAAGTCCTCATAGACGCGGTTCCAAAGCTTTGCTTGGCCTTTAGGGTCGGTCTCGCGTATCCAACGGTAGAGTTCCGCGACAACGGACGCACTGGTCGTCTTCCTTCTGAATGAGGCGACGAATTGAGTACACATCCTGTAAGACTCGGGGTTACTGATAAAGCACAAGTCGCTCCGAAGCCGCTCGAACCCGAATCGGTCGACGGCGTGAAAACCCACTAATTCGCGGATGGGCCCTGTGTCAAGAATCAGCAACTCGCACCGGGAGCTTCCTTCAAACGAGGTAGGCATCCGCACTGAAGCTCTTCTCGATGGTAATTGGTGCGGCGGGAATATCGTAGGTGACACAGAGGAGGCGTCGATGCTTCTCTAAATCGGACACGAGATTCTTCGAACTATCTTGCAGGGTGGCAGTGGCTACATCGAGTTCCTGAAAGGATGGCGGCTGCCTGTGATGTTCAAACCTGGCTCTGTAGTCCTGCCAAAACTTGTGCATCATATAATGACTGGGCAGAAGGTCCGTCCGATTGACGAGCAATTCGGCAACAACCTTCGGTAGGTTTTCTCCGATTGAACTGAGGTTCGGGTACTGCGGTTTGCCTCGGGCAGTTGACTCGTATTCCTCCAGCGAATCTTTCACTTGCTTCTGAAACTCGTTTGAGTCGGTCAGGCCAATGAAGGACCGATTTGCGGTTGATTCGACCTCGGAGACTTGATGATCATGTCTTTCGAAACGTTCCTTAAAACCTCGGTTCAGGTTGTCTGCTAAGAAATCTTCATAGTTGGGCAACTGCGAGCTTTCGATGTATTCGCGGATAGGCCGAATGTACTCGCACCTCTTTGAGTAGGAGCGCCAACTCAGGTTGCCTTCACCCAACAGGCGAATCTCGCGCCCCAGGCTCTCGATGAGAGGGTTCATAATGGCATAGACCCAAGCCTGGACACGCTTCGAGTGTAGAGGTGTCGCGACCTCTGGAGCCATGACAATCCTACGTTACCACAAAGGCGGGGGACGCAGATATCGCTTTTTTGGCGCCTGCGAAGGTTCGGCTGAACGTAGCACGGTCGCCTCCGCGCGTCCTGCGCCCCTCACCCCCAGCCCCACTCCCGGCGGGAGAGGGGAAAGGTAAGAATTTTCGGGCGCGTTAACGGCACGGTTAAAACCGTGCCCTTCCGCAGCCGCCCGCCCGCCCCAACGCGGCGGGGAAGAACCCCTCACCCTTGTTCCCCCTCCCCAGGGAGAGGGTGTCCACGTTTACGAAAAATCTGTCGCATAGTTCCATGCTGTACCCATCGTCCCATTTCAATCCGGTAAGCTATGGACAGAGGTGCTGTAGCTGGCGGAGTGGCTCGGGGCAGCGGCGGGGCCTGGAGCGGGAGTCAGAAGTCAGGAGTCAGAAAGCAGAATGCGGAAGGCAGAATGCAGAAGTCTAAAGCAGTAGTACAACGAAGCGTTCACGGGCGAAACGCCCGTGGTACGTCGGGGGGCATCTGCGTAGCACGGCCATCTTGGCCGTGGTTTCACGGGCGGGCGACCTTGGACGCCCGCAAAAAAAAGAGTGCCTAATTTTTACGAACAAAGCCAATATGTTATTGAAAACAAAGGATCGCGTTTACGAACAAAGCCAAACGAAGCCAATTGAAGCCACCAAGTTATTGAAAACAAATGAAATTGCTTACGAACAAAGCCATTATGTTATTGAAAACAAAGGGTCGTTAAGACTAACAAAGTTATTTGAGTCGGTGGAAAAACCCGGCAAGACTGGGCGGCAATTTCTGGCCGCCCAAGGGAAAAGCTGCGGACTTTAGGAGCAGGCCTGATGCGCTACGTGCTACCACCCCCTCACCCCCAGCCCCTCTCCCCCAGAGGGGCGAGGGGAGAGTTAGTTCACCGCGTGGCGCGGACATCGCTAGTTGAGGCAACGAGGGTTCGGCTGGTCGTAGGACAGCCTCCCGCCCCGCCGGATTGGGGAAAGACCCCTCACCTGCCCTCCTGCGTCGGGCACCCTCTCCCCTCGGAGAGGGCAGGAGAAAACCAGACCCCTCACCCGCCCCGCGCTGCGGGACACCCTCTCCCCTCGGAGAGGGCAGGAGAAAACCAGACTTCTCACCCGTCCCGCGCTGCGGGGCACCCTCTCCCCTCGGAGAGGGCAGGGAGAAACCAGACCTCTCACCCGTCCCGCGCTGCGGGGCACCCTCTCCCCCGGGAGAGGGCAGGGAGAAACCGGACCTCTCACCCGTCCCGCGCTGCGGGACACCCTCTCCCCCGGGAGAGGGCAGGGAGAAACCAGATCCCTCACCTGCCCTCCTGCAGCGGGTACCCCTTCCCCTCGGAGCGGGCGATGTGCGGGGCGCTCCGGTTGCGTCGCCGCGGGCTTTTCCTTATAATCAGAACTCGAGGGACGGGTAGGGAGTCATGTCTTTCAACATCGTGCAAAAACTGCAAGAAGAAATCCAAGCGCTGGAGCACGAGCTCAACCATGAATTGCCCAAGGAGTTGAGGCGGGCGCGGGCCATGGGCGATTTGAGCGAGAACGCCGAGTTCCAGATGGCCAAGCAGCGCCAGGATATTGTCGGGGCGCGGCTGGCGGCGCTAAGACAGAGATTAGCGCAGTTGTCACTAGTTAACTTATCTAATATTCCTAAAGATAGAATAGGCTTCGGGTCACGGGTCGTGCTCTACGACGTGGAGCGGGACGTCGAGGTGAAATACAAACTGGTCTCCAGCGAGGAGGCGGACTTCAAGAATGGTCTGATTTCCACCACCTCCCCCATCGGCCGGGGCCTCATTGGCAAGAAGGTCGACGACACCGTCAAGATTGCTGCGCCCAACGGCATCCGGGAGTTTGAAGTCCGCAGCGTGCAGACGATCCACGACGAAGAGTAGACGTGCGCCGCGCCCAGGGCCCTGGCTGGCAGGGCACCACAAGGCCGGGAGTCGGGGCAAGGGCGCTCTGCCGCGATTAAACATGATTACTGAGCAGATCGGTCGGGTTTGCCTGGTTCCGCTCAACGCGATCGTTCGCGCTTTTGTCTGGAGCGGGATAACGCCCAACGTCCTCACCTTTGTGGGCTTCGTCATCAACTTGGTCGCGGCGTACCTTTTTGCCTACGGCTACTTCCGCTGGGCAGCCTGCGTCATCATTTTTGCCGGACTCTTCGACATGCTGGATGGCCGGGTGGCCCGCGTGAGCAACCGCGTTACACCTTTTGGTGGGTTTCTGGATTCCGTGCTCGACCGCTACTCCGATCTGAGTTTACTGATCGGCTTGCTGGTCTTCTATGGCCGCATTAACCGTTTCTGGTATGTGACGCTGGTGGCCGTGGGCATGATCGGCTCCGTGATGGTCAGCTACACGCGCGCTCGCGCCGAGAACTTGATTCCCTCCTGCAAGGTTGGGTTCTTGGAGCGGCCCGAGCGCGTCGTCCTCTTCATCATCGGCGCCTTGTTCGACCGCATGGCGCCGGTCCTCTGGATCATTGCTGTGCTCTCCAATGTTACCGTAATTCACCGGGTTATCCACACTTGGCAGGAGGCGCGCCAGCTCTCTAGCCAGACACCGAGGCCATAAGCTCTTCGCACTAAGCTATTGAATCAAAGCTGTTTAGTTAGCAAGTGAGAGTTAATCGAACCGGTGCGCACTGAGCACATAGGGGTGATGCGTTTCTCTCCCTCCAGTACGAGCGTTGTCTGGGCATCTCTTCCGAAAAAGGCGGGGTGCGCGCTTCAGGAGAGAATGATTCTGTAGTCTCTCGCGAAGGCCCGGATGCACCACGCCGCCATTAAGGCTTCAAAGCTCGTGGGGTTCAGCGGCTCGGAAGAAGCGAAGCCTCTGGATTGGGAGCGGTTTGAGCTTCCGGCGTGGGCTCAGGCGCAGGCATGTGGCACTGGCCCTCGAAGTACCCACCTGGATCGATGACGAGGCAAGGCGTGTAGATATCGCCGTGGACAACGCCGTGCTCCTTGATCTCCAGACGCTCCGTGGCGTGAACATTGCCTTTGACCCTGCCGGTGATACTGATGATCCGGGTATGGACCTCTCCCTCGACTTCGCCCTTGTCGGCCACGATGACGGTGGCCGCCGACTCGATCTGCCCCTTGAAGTGAGTATTGAGGCGGAGGATGCCGGAGGAGATGGTCAACTTCCCTTCAATCTCGACGCCGGGTTCGAGCAAGCCCACGATGTCGTCATCGAGCAGGCTGGTAAATTCGCGTTGCCGCCTCGACTTTCCTAGACCGAATGGCATTTTCGCCTCCAGTAGGGAGAATGTGCATTCCGGCTGGCCGATTCTCCAGCAGGAGCTTTCCGCGGTTGGGGAGAATCTACCACAGATGAGCCCTTAACGCTTCACAATGATTTCGTAGATGCGGTTCAAATCCTCAGCGGAAAAATAGCTGATTTCGATCTTGCCGCGTTTTCCATCTCCGACGATCTTGACCCTTGTTCCGAGGGTCCGCTCGAGTTCGATCCGCGCGGCCCGGATATTGGGGTCCACCTTGGCGGAGGCAGCCTCCGGTGGGCGGGCGGGGGCCTTAGCTTCCCGGAGCGCCACCATGTTCTCCACTTGGCGGACCGATAATCCCTGCTGGAGAATCATCCTTGCCAACTGGGCCTGCGCGGTTGCCGACTCCAATCCCAACAGGGCACGCGCATGCCCGGCGCTGATCTCCTCGCGGGCGATCATTTCCTGTATCGAAGGCGCGAGCCGCAAAAGCCGCAGCGTATTGGTGACGGTGGCCCGCTTGATTCCGAGCCGGTCGGCAATCTCCTCATGGTTCAGCTTAAACTGTTCTTGCAGTGAGTGATAGGCGTGTGCGACCTCAATAGCGTTCAAATCCTGGCGGAGGAGATTCTCCGTCAGGGAAAGCTCCAGAGCTTCCTTGTCGCTGAGTTCCCTGACGATGGCGGGAAGCTTCGGCAATCCCGCTAACTGTGCCGCCCGCCAGCGCCGTTCACCCGCCACCAGTTGGTACCGGGCACCGGTCCGGCGCAAGAGTACCGGCTGGATCAGGCCGGTGGCGCGGATAGAGTCCGCGAGTTCCTTCAAGGTATCTTCAGAGAAGGCCCGGCGCGGCTGAAACGGGTTAGGGTCAATCAGGTCGAGAGCGACCTGGTCAACGCCGGTGCTGCTGGTCTCGACTTCACGCAGGAGCGCGCTAAGTCCGCGCCCGAGGGCCTTCCTGGTCATGTTGGATGACCTCCTTCGCAAGTTCTAGGTAACTTTGCGCGCCCCGACACTGGGGATCGTAGAGGCATATCGGCAGGCCGTGGCTCGGCGCCTCCGCCAGTCGGACATTGCGCGGGATGGCGGCGTTGAAGACTTGCTGGCCGAAGAAATCCCTCAAATCGTCACGCACCTGGTGCGAGAGGTTGGTGCGCTCGTCGAACATCGTGAGCAGGAAACCCTCGATCGCCAGCTTGGGGTTGTGGGAGCGACGGATGCGGACCAGAGTGTCCAGGAGGGTGGAAACCCCCTCGAGGGCAAAATATTCGCACTGCACCGGGATCAGGACTGAATCGGCGGCCACCAGGGCGTTTAGAGTGAGCAGATCGAGGGCCGGCGGGCAATCGAGCAGGATATAGTTGAATTGGCTGCGCACGGGATCCAGGCAGCGACTCAGTACCTGCTCGCGTTCCGGCTGAGTAGTCAACTCCACGGTGGCGCCGACCAAGTTTCTTTCTGAGGGGATAAGATGAAGCCCTTCAACCGGGCTGGTCAGTATCAGGTTCTGCAGAGGCATGCCGGATATCAGCGCGTGGTAGAGCGTGCGGCGGGTGGGGTCCCTGGAGATCCCCAGGCCAGCCGTGCTGTTGGCTTGCGGATCGCAATCCACCAGTAGCGTCCACATGTCCACCGTGGCTAAGGCCGCCCCGAGGTTAATGGCTGTCGTGGTCTTACCGACACCACCTTTCTGATTGGCAATCGCTATGACCCGGCTCACATTCCTCTGTCCAATTAGAATAGCGTCAATGTAGCAGAGGCCGGGGCATTACGCAAGGCGGAGCGCGGCGATGTTCCACGTGGAACTTTGGGGCAAAGCCAGGAAAGGGCCAGCGGGAGAATGGTGCCGTCCCGGAACTTGACCTTCACCAGTTGCGGATAGTGCTGCGATTGGGCCATCAGGCGGCACTCCTGCCCCCGGAATGGCCCCCTCACCACTTCGTAGCTAAACCTTATCCCTGGCATCGGGGCGTCCCCAGCCTTTCGGCCCGTGGCGCAGAATTCGGCCCCAACGGCACAGTTGCGGCCTGCCCATTTCCTTTGTCCCTTTCTTAATCGGCAGGACCACGGTCGGAGATGAACGGTTTCTGTTCCAAGGAGAGCATGCCGCAGGATGTTGAAGAAGGCTGTTCTGCCGTCATCCCCAGGGCTCCGGCTCGGCGGGACGACGAGGAATTGCCCTCGAGCACTCGAAAGTTAAACGTTGAAGGTCGAAGGCCCAAAGCTTTCCCCTCAGCCCTTGACTGTCGACTTTCGACAGTCTCCGGCGAGCTTCTTCACTTCGCACAGAGTGCCATTCCCAATACTCTCTCTAACAGCGCGTTCAGGATGGGAGAGACCGGTCAAAGAGCAAAGGCTGCGGGCCGCAGGCTTGGACAAAAGAAGTGTTAAGGGTTGGTCGTCGGCCCAGCGTACTCCCCACGCCAGATCTCTCCCTCCCGCGTGAGAGGTATGGGGATGGGTGAGCCCCAGCGAAGGCAATCAGTTGCGGTGGCCAGTTGCGAACCCTGGTCATGGCTTAGCCAGAGGTACAAGCGGCCGCCAGGCTTCAAGCACCTAACGGCGAGGGGAAGCAACTCCTCAAAGTGGCCGACGGCTCGCGAAGAGGCGTTATCAAACGAAGGCCGAGCCTCGCCGTCCGCAAATTCTTCCAGCCGCTGGCCGCACACTTCGATGTCTCGAAACTCGCAGGCGCGAGCCACTTCCTTCAGGAAAGCGCGCTTCTTGGCGGTGGGCTCCAGCAAGGTCATTGCCAGGTCCGGGAAGGGAATCTTCAGGGCCAGCCCCGGGAATCCCGCGCCGCTGCCGATGTCGAGCAAACTGCCCTCGAGGTTTACCCAGCGTGCGAGGTAAAGGCTTTCCCCGAAGTGGCGCGTGACGCAATCCTCCGGGCGGCGTATGGCCGTCAGGTTTATCTTCGCGTTCCAGCGAAGCAGCACTTCCAAGTAGGTCCGCAACTGCGTGGTTTGGCGGTCGGTCAGCCTGAGGCCGAAGGGCTGCAGCAGAGCCGCGAGTTCCGTCTCATTCAACATGGCAGGATGGATTGTAATCAGCGAGCTTGCAGGCCGCAAGGAAAAGCCGTACCCGCGCGCGAGGATTCGTCGTCGCCAGATACCCCGTGTGTTCCACGTGAAACATCGCCACCCCACCCTTCATCGCTCTGGGGTCTTGCTCTCCCTTTATGGTGTTCCATTCTAGATAATCTCCGATATACTAATATCTATACGATGACTGATGTGTGAACTCGCTCCAAGGCAGAAGGGGCCCGCTGTGCCCCGCTTGCATGTCTCCTCGGCCGCCACCTCGTCCCCGGGCTCCGAGAAAGTCTTGGGGAGCCCCTCATCCTCTGCGTATAATGGGAACTCGGGCTGCGTCCCACGGTACCGACGCCGGTTCCGCACCCGGAGGGAGGTTCCGTCATCCTATGCTCTTCAGTTGGATATTGGTCTTTCACCTTATCGGTCTGGTGCTTTGGGTGGGGGGACTGCTCGCCGTGACGCAGGTGCGCATCCTCCACTCCCAGGAAGCGTCGCCGGAGGCGCGGGCGGCGCTGGGGCGTCTGGAGGCGCGCCTGCTCAATCGCCTGGCGCATCCCGGCGCCGCGCTGGTGCTGATCGCCGGCCCCTGGCTCGTGCTGACCAATACAGCCTATTACCTCCACGCCGGATGGTTCCACGCCAAGCTGATACTGGTGGTCGTCCTCGCGGGGTTGGATTGGCTGGGGTGCCGGCGCACCCGGGCGCTGGTGACGGCGCGGGCCCCGATCGAGCGACGGCAGGGCCTGGTTTTGCACATCGCCATCGGTTCGGTTTTTGTAGCCTTGCTGGTGCTGGTCCTGCTGAAGCCGTTCTGATCTGCCGGCGGCCAACCCCTGCGCGGCGCGACACTATCAGGTCACGAAGGAAGGGTTCCTCGGTGTCATCCTGAGCGAAGCGAAGGATCGCGTTGGGGAAGGTTGAGCGTCGAAGGTCAAGAGTCGAATCGAAAAGCCCTGGCCTTGGACCTTTAACCACAAACCTTCGACGGCTCTTACGAGATCCTTCGTCGTCCCGCAGAACGGGACTCCTCAGGATGACAGCTTGCGTCTCTTGTCCAGCAACCTGCTGAAGGCTGCGAGCAACCCGTGGACGAGGGAAGGGCTCAGACAACGCTGGCGGCTCTCAGGAGTTTGCGGCACTTTGGTTTCGATCGCAGTTGCCGCGGTCAATCTCACGTTGGGAGGGAGACAGACATTGGTCAAGATTACCGTTAAAAAGGATGGTTCCCTGCGTCTGGAAGGCGACCTCGCGCTGTGCGATGCAGAGGGGAACCCTCACGATCTCGCGGGTCGAACGACCATCAGCCTCTGCCGTTGCGGAGCCTCGGAGAACAAGCCTTTCTGCGACGGCCGCCACCGCAAGATCAGCTTTCAATCAGAAGTGAAGGCTACCCAACTTCCACCGCTGGCACCGAAACCGCCTGCAACGTAAGCTATCTGGGAAAGGCAGAAACATCCGGACTCAGTTGTTGCCGAGAACGTGCGAAAGCAATGCCACAGATTGCTTCAGCAATGACAGATATGGAGGAAGCGACCATGCCAACCCGGCCAATGTTCATGCCCGGTGCTTCGATGTTTCTTCTTTCTGCTTCTCTGCGGAACGCCGTGGTAACGAATGATGCAGACACCCCACTCCCCATCCTGCCCGCGTCTTTGGGGAACCGATCCCGTACCGGGCCGGCAATCGCGACGTGTGGAGCACCAGGTTGCCGCGCCGCCCTACAGATCTCAAAGGAGCCGAGCTATGCGACATCTGTTAGCGGTGTGGATTCTCTGGAGCGGGTGCGCCCTTCTGTCCACGAACGGGGTTGCCAGTGATAAGGCCAGTTATCCCAATGCCCAGTTCCTGATTGAAACCCAAGAACTAGCCGCGAGGCTGGGCAACGATCCCGAGCTGAGAATCCTGGATGCACGTGATCCGGAGAGCTACCGCGAGGGCCACTTGGCCGGGGCAGTCAACCTACCTGCCGCCACCACTGATTATCTGGACGCGAACCGTCAGGGATTCCCGATACCCACCGCTTGGGCCCAACGGCTGCTCCGAGCGACAGGAATCAATGCTTCTTCCCACCTCGTTGTTTACGACGAGCAGGGGAATGCTCTTGCCGCGCGCATTTTCTACTTTCTGGCGTTCTTTGGCCACTCCCACGTTAAGATCCTCAATGGCGGTCTCAGGAAGTGGAAGGCGGAGGGAAGGCCGGTCACCATCGACGCGCCGCGGGTTCCCGATGGTGATTTCATTCCGGCGCCCAATCCTACGCTCGTGGCCACTTCTGACTGGATTCTGAAGCACCTGAAAAACCCCCAGGTGGCCATCATCGATGCACGTTCGCCCGCCGAGTACCGGGCCGAAAGGGTGATAGGCCCCCGTGGTGGACACATCCCGGGTGCGGTGAACATCCCTTGAGACCGCGTGCTTGGGCCGGGCAATGACCAGACCTTTCTTCCGGTTGCGTCACTGCGCCAGGTATTCGTAGAGTCTTATATCATCCCTGAGCGACAGGTGGTTGTGTATTGCCAGTTCGGCACGCGGGGGGCTGAAATCTATTTTGCCCTATGCTTGCTGGGATACAGGCAAGTCCGCCTTTATGATGGAGGGTGGGAGGACTGGAGCACAGACCCCAAGCTCCCAGTCGAGAAGTGAACGCATAGCTCTCGCCCAAGCCCTCGGCTCCAGGGACCGATTCCATGGAGCCGGCACAATCCTCCTCCGGCGCCTTCGGCCATGCCTGCTTGGCTCTGTTCCCAACACCGGGGCCTCCCGCCTACGCTTTGACGGAACAGACCGCCTCCTCGGGCCCCTCCCCGGTACGGGGAGGGCTCGGGTTTTTTCCATTGACTTCACCCTTCAGGATAGAGACAATAACGCGAAACTTG
>Ga0315284_10013836_pt1 | contig 11496 bp, 14 predicted proteins | sample YL17G09_16_MG_FD_203696 | JGI IMG/M metagenome (GOLD analysis project Ga0315284, IMG submission 203696) | Sediment microbial communities from Yellowstone Lake, YNP, Wyoming, USA - YL17G09_16 | ecosystem: Environmental > Aquatic > Freshwater > Lake > Sediment | place: USA: Wyoming | collected... | reverse complement strand
GCGCTGTTTACAGTGAGCTTGAGGTCAGGAAACTCGCGGAAATCGCTCTGGAACACGACTTATTTATTATCGCGGATGAGACTTATGACTTTCTGGTTTACGATGGCGCTCCTTTTTTCAGCTTCTGCCAGATACCCGAAATACGCAAAAACTTAATTCTCATAGGTAGCAGTTCAAAAGAATACCGTATGACAGGTTACAGGCTCGGCTGGGTGATATGCGCGAACGATATACTTAACCAACTCTTTAAACTTCATGACGCCACGACAGTATGCGCGTGCGTCGCCTCGCAGTTTGGCCTGATTGCCGCGATAAACGGTCCGCAGGATTGCGTTAAAGAGCTTGTCAGGAATATGCAGGAGCGCAGGAATCTGATGTGCGAAAGGCTGGATAAAGTCCCGCACATACTGCGTTATTACAAAAAACCCCAAGGCGCTTATTACATACTTCCTGAAATCGTTTTTCCTCACAAAAATTCCATACAGGCATGTCTGGATATCCAAAAAGACACAAGCGTGGTCACTGTTCCTGGAATCGCGTTCAGTTCCATAGGTGAACATCACATCCGCATGTCGTTCGGCGGCGGCACCGCAAAAGGGCCGAGTGGAAAGGATTTGATAAATCAGGCTTTCGATAGGATAGAAATGTGGGGAAAAAAGTATATATAATAATTCCCAATTGCCAATGACCCAATGATCTAATCCTATTGGGGATTGGGGATTGGAAATTGGGCAATTGGGCAATTAATTTTTAACCCTCCAAACATGAGTAACGAAACACCAAATAGCGGAATATCAGCTACTGACGATCCGGATCAGGATTGTCAGTGGAAAGAACTTGAACATAAGCTTAAAAATCTGGGCGCGCAGGATACAGAAATAGCCCGTGCTAACCGCGAAGAAGCTGAACGAGTCCTAAAAGGGCTTAAGATAGGTGAATAGTTAAGTATTACTAATATCTTATTAACAAACAACATCATGAGAAAGGACATAGCAATAAGCTCAATGCTGCTAGGAATAGTATTTTTGGCTAGCTGCGGTCAACAAGCTGAGCAAACTCAGTATCAAAAGCCTACCTCATCAGAGCCAATCACTAATCAACAAACCGTAACTCAGCCAGCTGATACGACTGCATCTTGGCAAACATATTCGAATGCAAAATATGGATTTGAATTTCAATTTCCTAAAGATTTTGTTATTAAAGAAAATACACCATTAGCAGAAAATAGCAGCAATGAAATTTACCTAGCTGATATAAATAAAAATCAAAGCACTCTTATGGTAGTTTTAATTAATAAAAAATTCAATCCCAATGAAGAAGTTCTGGGCGGAATGGTGGGCAATCCAAATGAGATAAAAGTTGGTTCCGAAAATGCATATATATATAAAACCAGTGATGGAAATTGTGGAGGTAGCGTTGTCAGGATTCCCAAGAATGAAACAATGATAGATTTACGTTTCAATGACTGTAATAATGAGTTAGAAATAGCTAATAATCAAAATACTATCCTTTCTACTTTCAAATTCACCAAATAAAAATGCCAATAGTGCATGATTGCATTATTCGGTTTTCGATTTTCGGTTTTTTGTAGTATCGTAACCAGGCGCATATCAATAAAATCAAAAGTATGATAATCGGCTTAACAGGCCCCATGGGCTCCGGCAAAACCACAGTTCTCGACGTTCTTATTAAACTCGGTTATAAATTTGTGACATTATCCGACATGGTGCGCGAAGAAGCGCAGAATCTCGGGATAAAAGAAGAGCGGGAAAATCTGATGAACATCGGCCAAAGTCTGCGCCACAAATTCGGCCCCGGAGTTTTAGCTTTCCGTGCTCTGGAAAAAGTAAAAGAATGGTTAGAGAAGGTCAAGGAAGAACTGGTTAATGAGGGTTTTACTCAGGTTACTACGGAATGTGGATAAATAACCCAATAGTGTGCCTTCCGCCTAAATAGATTCGAGATTGGTGGGTATCACTTTGGTCGGCAAATTATACCAGTTGCTCCGCAAATATTAGAGCTATTTTGCTGAATTTCGCTTAAGCAAACATTAAGAGATTGGATGTGTGATTTGATTTTTTAAAAAATTTATTGACAATTAATAAGATTTATGTTAATATATTAATGTTATTTAACTTAAATTACTATGATAGACAATCATACAAGCTCTGATAGGGAACCTGCAATCCCTGCATCTATGGCAAGTTTTTATAATACTGAGTTGGCTCGAAAGGCACAAGAATATAGCAAAGCGCCATTGAATCCGCTTACAATGTTTCCAGTGGTATTTCATTACCTCAAATCCAGCGAAGAATCATCCAGGTCTTTAGGGGTAACCGATAAAAAGACTGGCCGGATTGGAAAGCTCTTTCAAAATGAAAGTGACTTGTGGGTAGAAATCCCCTCTCAGCCTCAAACAACACGCTGTATGGTTGCTTCGTATCCAAACAGATTTTACTTAACGCCTGAAAGCGCAGAAAAAATAGCGAGACATTTTTTGGAAAATGAGTTAAGAGATGTAGCGCAAAGAACAAGAGGTTCTTTTGGCGCATGGGCACAAAAATCTAAATCCGGAACAGAATCCAAAGAGAACCTCAAAAGACCTTTTTATGATTTGTTAGCAAGGATTGTAAAAAAAATGCCTATTGAACCTACCTTTGACGACGCTAACACAAAGGCTTTAGTTCAGCTGCCTATTGGCCTCGAAACAATCTGCGGAACAAAAGATGGAAAAGAGCTTCGAAGGCTGATGCGAGAAGCCGGGTTTAAAACAGTGGAATCAGGCTCAGGTATTTTTGTATTAAATCCTGACGAAAATGAAGTATCTAAAATTATAGGTGATAAAGCATCCCTAGTAGAAGATTTCAAGCCAGGAGGCATTTTATTCCGTAATAATAAAATAATATTTTATACGGCGGCGGAATCAGGAAGCCTGCAATAAGATAATTGAAAAACCCATACTGACCTTTCGGATAAAGTTCGTTGGAAAGATGTCACATTTGACGGAAACATCATCTATTCGCCATCTCTTGAACAAATCGAACAAGCGTTAGCACATGTGAGAATGGATTATTATGATCCCGCAGATTTTTAGTAAATTACAAAAACCATAAAAAATATTTATCATGGAAGCAGACCCGAGACAATCAGATGGTAATCAGCTAATGCCTGATGAAAAGCGTCAGTGGCACGCAATTGTAAGAGAATTGCTTTACTGGAATTTGGTAAAAATTTCTCCGGAAGGTAAGCCAGCAGGAGGTACCGAAACCGGGCGACAGCATATAAAGGAAGGTTCTGAAGAAATTTGCCGTTAGTCATTCCTCTGATGCTGAACAGCGTTCTCAAGGTTGCGCGAAAATTTTTGTGACCTGGCTCTTTACATACCAAAATTTTCTGATTACAATCAAACTCCTTTTATAAATTAACAGCACGAAACTATGTCACTAGATAAATTAGCAAGAGGCGCATTTATCGCAGCCGCGCTTGCTGCCGCTGCTCCGGATCTGGGATGCAATGATGCAAGGAACACCGTTTCTGGAGAACAATCATTCCCGGAATGCGGCGACGGAATGAAATCTGAAAGTAACGGACGTTATATAAGCTACCCACCTGGCAGTAGCGAAGAAAATGTGGATTGTGTGCGCGATCGCCTTGCTGGCCGCGATTGCCATGCCGCCAGAGATGAAAGGCGTGTGAGGATAGAAGCAATTAAATCTTTATTTTCATGCAAGGACAGCCAGGTTGTGCCCATTGTACCGCTTTCATTGATTGCCGGCCTGGATGATTTCAGTTCAGTCGCTTCAGAAACAAAAGGTGATTGCGGGGAGGCTACAGCAGAATCCATAACCAGAATTCGGCGAGTGCTAAACAGATTAACTTGCAATAAAGATGGTAAGCTGCACGAAGAGCTTGAATACGGACAAGCTGAAGGAGGACGTGTTTACAACCCTTGTGCTGGCGGGCGCTGCTAATTCATAAAACATTGGAGGCTGTAAAGATTCATAACATAACATGCATTCTGCGGTTCGTTTTATGGGGGACGCTTGCCTAAATTGGCTAGCGGTATGTCGCCCTGTGGCAAATTTTCTTGACTTCATTAGTATTATCATTTATTATACTACTCTTTAACAATCTTTTTATGGAAAGATTAACTGACCTGCCAACAACGCCTGACGGACTCCCAATTGGCAAAAACGGTTTACCAAAGCTCTTCCTAGACGAGAAAGGCATGCCTTCGTCAGGAAGAGAGGTCGTCGAAACAATGCGTCTTGGCAGAATATTAGAAGCAATAGATAGAAAACCAGCGTGCGTCGCGCCTGCTGATAAAGCCACCGTGTTGCCAGGAGTTAGATTAGAAATTTACTTTAATTTACAACCCAGACGGCATGATCCTATGGCAGGTTTTGATTTACAACCTACACGGAGCGATTCTCTGGCAGATTTTGATTTACAAATAAAAAGAAGAAAGAAAAAGCACCGCAGGAAGAAAAGGAAGTAGAACGCGTTCTCCGAAATCTTAAGTTGGGCCAATAGTTGATTTGCTTATAACCGATAGCGTTTCGAATTTCGAATTTCGTGCTTCGAGTTTTGAGTTTTTTTTCGATTTTCGGTTTTCGATTTTCGATTTTTTGTAGTATCGTTGTCCAGCGAACAGCAATAACCGCAAAAGTATGATAATAGGCCTCACAGGCCCCATGGGCTCCGGCAAAACCACAGTGCTTGATGTGCTCCTGAAACTCGGTTATAAATCCGTGACTCTTTCGGATATGGTTCGTGAAGAGGCGCAGAGCCTTGGTATAAAAGAGGAACGGGAAAATCTGATGAATGTCGGGCAAAATTTAAGGCGCAAATATGGTCCGGGCGTTCTGGCGTTCCGCGCTCTGGAAAAAGTTAAATCAGCAGGCGGAGACAAATGGGTCATAGATGGCATACGAAATCCCGCGGAAATCGAGGAGTTACGGAAAGAACCGAACGTCATAATTCTCGCCAACACCGCGCCGGAAGATATGATAATCGAGCGCATCCGTTCGCGGAAACGCTCGGATGACACGTTTGACGAACTTTCGATCCGCAGAAAACTCCGCCGTGAAATGGGTGAAGGAGAGCCTATGGACGGACAGCAGGTCGGAAAATGTATTGAGATGGCAGATTACGTTTTTGAAAACACAATGCCGTTCGAAAAGGTTGAGGAGGAGTTTTTAAAGTTATATAATAAAATCTCAAATAACCAATAACCAACAGAAAAATAACAAATTTTAAATTTTAAATGACCATTCGGTCTTGAGCTCATGGTCGAAAGACAAATAACAATTTAGTATCACGGTTAACAAAAATTAAAATTTGAAATTTGTTATTTAAAATTTGTAATTTAAAATTATGAGTAATTACCCATTCCCACGCCCCTCGAAAGACGAATATTACCTCGGCCTTGCCAAAGCCGTTTGCAAACGCGCCACCTGCACAAAGGTGGAAATGGGTGCTGTGATAATCCGCGATGATCAGGTTATTTCAACGGGTTACTGTGGCGCGCCGCGCGGTACAAAAAGTTCCCAGGAACACGGATTTTGTCTGCGCAGACAATTAGGAATTCCGTCCGGTAGCCGATATGAAATATGCCGGTCTGTGCATGCCGAGCAAAATGCCATAATCAATGCCGCTCGCTCTGGCACAAGCCTTCTTGGCGGCGACATGTATATTTACGGAAAAATCGAAGGTGATGATAATACAGAAGTTCTGGATGCCTTCCCATGCTTCATCTGCAAAAAAATGCTGATAAACTGTGGGCTTAAGCGCGTCATTTGTTCCCTGAAAAACGGAGGATACAAAGTTTTTGAAGTGGAAAAATGGGCGGAAGATTGGCGCAAAGGCGATATAATCGACGACAAATTTCAGTACGGCGTTGAATTTCAGGACAATATCCCGACTGTAAACAGCAAACCGATTAAAATATCAGCTGTTATCAAAGATAAAATCAGAACCGCAGATTCTCAGGATTAAAAGATTTACTTTGATGGATTATCAGGACAATCCCGCAAATCCATCCTGCCTGTCCATACAATCCTGTAAATCTGCGGTTCAGACAATGGAGGTAATGGGAGGTAATTTGAATTCCGTTTTTCGGCTTTTTATAGTATCTTTGTACCGCTAAAATTAAAATTTATCATTTAAAATTTAAAATTTGTTATTATGCTCACCCCTGTAAACCCCAAACAATCCTTTCCGCAAATGGAAGAAAACATCCTCCAGTTTTGGAAAGAAAATAAGACTTTTGAAAAATCCATAGAAAAGAATAAAAAAGAATATATTTTTTACGACGGACCTCCGTTTGCCACAGGCCTTCCGCATTACGGCCATTTACTAGCGGGAACGCTGAAAGACGTTGTGCCGAGGTTCTGGACCATGCGTGGATATAAGATTGAGCGTAAATGGGGCTGGGACTGCCACGGTCTTCCTGTTGAAAACGAAGTGGAAAAGGAACTGGGGCTCGGCAACAAAACTGCTATCGAGGAATACGGAATCGATAAATTCAATGAATATTGCAGGAAGATTGTCCTCAAATACGCGAAAGAATGGAAATCAACTGTAAATCGCATGGGCAGATGGGTGGATATGGAAAATGATTATAAGACAATGAATCCTGAGTATATGGAGAGTATATGGTGGGTTTTTAAAAGTCTGTGGGACAAAAAATTAATTTATGAAGGCCACAAGGTTGTTCCGTACTGCATCCGTTGCGCCACTCCGCTTTCCAACTTCGAAACGAATCAGGGTTACAAAGATAAACAGGATCCCGCGCTTACTGTAAAATTCGAGCTTGCGGATGAACCGGGTACGTATCTGCTCGCGTGGACGACAACTCCGTGGACGCTTCCGAGCAATCTGGCGATAGCTGTAGGCGCTGACCTTACATACGCGAAAATAAAGGACGCGAATGGTGAAAATTATATTATCGCGCTGGACAGGATTCCTCATTATTACAAAAATCCTCACGAATATCAGGTAGTAAGTGAATTTTTAGGTAAAGAACTGAAAGGCAGGAAATATAAGCCGCTTATGCCTTATTACAAGGGCAAACGCGAAAAGAATGCCTTCACCGTTACTACAGGTAATTTCGTTACCCTGGAAGATGGTACTGGCTTGGTTCATATGGCGCCATTCGGCGAGGATGATATGGCAACATTAAAAGCCCTAAACGTAGAAGCTGTTTATCCATTGGATGCCGAGGGAAAATTCAATGAAGAAGTCAAAGAATTCGAAGGAATTGATGTATTTACCGCGAATCCTCTTATCATCAAAAGGCTGAAAGATGAAAAAAAGATCGTGCGCCATGAAACTACAAACCACAGCTATCCATTCTGCTGGCGGTGCGACACGCCTCTGATATATAGGCCGATTTCGACCTGGTTCGTAAAAGTTGAAAAAATGAGAGAGAAACTTCTTAAAACGAACCAGAAGATAAACTGGATACCTGACCATCTGAAAGACGGGCGCTTTGGCAAATGGCTTGAAGGCGCGCGCGACTGGGCGATATCAAGGAACCGTTATTGGGGTACTCCCCTGCCTATCTGGAGATGTGAAAAATGCGATGAGCTTAAAGTTATAGGAAGCATAAGTGAACTTGAAACGGAAAGCGGAAAAAAAGTAACTGACCTGCACAAACATTTTGTGGATAAAATCCCTCTCAAATGCATCTGCGGTGGCCTTATGATAAGAATACCTGAAGTGCTGGATTGCTGGTTTGAATCCGGCTCAATGCCGTACGCACAGTTCCATTATCCATTCGAGAACCAAGAAAAATTTAAGAAGAATTTCCCGGGCGAATTCATCGCAGAGGGTCTGGACCAGACGCGCGGATGGTTTTACACACTTCACGTTCTCGCGAACGCGCTGTTTAATAAACCCTCATTTAAAAACGTAATCGTCAACGGGATAGTCCTTGCTGAAGACGGGACGAAGATGAGTAAGCGCCTCAAAAACTATCCTGACCCGAACCATATGCTCAGCACATACGGCGCCGACGCGCTTAGGTTTTATATGATGAACTCCCCTGTTGTGAAAGCCGATGACATGCGTTTTTCCGAAAAAGGAGTGTCGGATGTTGTGCGAAATTTTATACTGCCGATATGGAATTCATACAGTTTTTTTGTTACATACGCGAATATCGATAAATGGAAACCCAGCCGTCGGTCATCCGGAGGCGAGATTGATCAATCTCGCCAACAGGGCAAAGGAAACAAACTCGACCAATGGATCCTCGAAGAGTTGAACAAATTAATTGTTCAGGAAATCGAATTTATGGAGGGATACGATTTGCAAAAAGCCAGCAATCTGATTTACAAATTCGTTGATGACCTGACAAATTGGTACATTCGCCGTTCCCGACGAAGATTCTGGAAGTCGGAAGACGACGCGGATAAAAAACATGCATACGCGACGCTCTACCGTGTAATGGTCACGTTATGTAAGGTCATCGCGCCTTTTATGCCGTTTTTGAGTGAAGAGATGTATCGCAATCTCACGGGCGAAGAATCGGTTCATCTGGCGGATTATCCGAAACCGGCACGAAAAACCGAAACCCGCGTTACCGAAGGCGCCCTTCGACCAAGCTCAGGACGTCTGCAGGAGGAAATGTTCCTCGCCAAAACCATCGTATCCCTTGGCCTAGCGGCGCGCGCGAAGGCGAAAATCAAAGTCCGTCAGCCACTCTCAAAAATACAGATTGCGCTTGGCGACCAGTATGACCCAACCCTTCTTGATGACGAGATCGAGATAATCAAAGAAGAACTGAATGTAAAGTCCGTTGACCTCATAAAAGAACCTAAAGAACTGGCAACAGTCATAGCGAAACCTAACGCAAAACTGCTCGGCCCGAAATACGGAAAAGACGTGCAAAAAATAATCGTTGAAGCAAAATCAGGAAAATTCACAAAACTTGATAACGGAAACATAAAGGTGCTGGATTTTGAACTGACGCCCGAAGAAATGGAAATCGCCTATCTTGGAAAACCCGGATTTAACGTTGAAACTGAAGCCGGCATTTTGGTCGCGCTTGATACCAAAATCACACCTGAACTCGAACAGGAGGGTGTGGCGCGCGACCTTATCCGCCAGATACAGGAACTCCGCAAAGCAGCGGATTACAATGTGAATGACCGCATAAAAGTCGCCCTGATAAACGCGAATGCTGAAATGCTGAAAAATTTTGGCGATTACATAAAATCCGAGACGCTTGCCACCACGATTGAAAAGGACCTAGGTGACCCAGACCAGTTCGGTGAATATGACGGGGTTACGATTAAAATCAAACGCTGATTTTATAGTGCGGAGTGCTTAGTGCGGAGTGCTTAGTAATCAGAAGTCCGCACTAAGCACTAATTTTCCATTTATCATTTATCATTTTTCATTTAAAATTATATCAAGTTTAATTTAATAAATGGGTTTCCTACGTCTCATTATAGCGCATATAATAGCAAATGCAGTCGCACTGTATTTTGTCGGAGTCATTCTTAAAGGGGATTTTGTTGTCACAGGAGGATGGAAAGGATATCTTATAGCAGCGCTAATTTTCGGCATTCTTAATGGCATAGTTAAGCCGATTCTAAAACTCTTATCGCTTCCGTTTGTTTTGGTTTCCGCTGGCCTTTTTATTTTTGTGATAAATATGTTTCTGGTATGGTTCGCGAAATATGCCCTTGATGTGCTTAAATTCGAAGGCGTTTCTATAGTTGTTAATGGTCTGCTGACTTATCTTATCGCCGGCTTCCTGATAGCGCTTTTAAATATGATAATAGGCTGGCTTTTGAAAAAATAGTCCCAATAGGTGCTACAATAGTGGCTACCCGCTTCGCCCCTGTCGCTCGCGAGCGACGTGGCTTCGCTTAGTGGCTACAATAGTGGATGTATTACAAACCACAACTGTAGCCACAATAGTAGCCACAACTGTAACACCTAAGAAATAAGAAATATGAACCTAAAGTTATTGCTCTTCTTCATAGTCGTACTATTCACCCTCCTGTATTTCGTGGAATTCTGGGAAAACAGGCACACCAGGGTGAGCTTTCACATGTTTAATCACAAAATCGATATCAGCCTAGGCTTGCTTCTTGTAGCTGTTTTTCTTGATGGAGCTATTCTGACTTTGCTTCTGACTTGGTTATTAGGTTATTTTAGTTGAACAAATTTTGTATACAACAAATCAGAATCAGAAATACCGAATAGAATGCGAAATCCGAAATACGAATTGCGAAATATTATTACTCTTCCTTTTGCGCGTATTCAGATGCAATCTCCTGGCTTATTAAGTTATGACGCGCAAGCTCAGAAGCGTAACTATCCATCGTTATCATTCCCTCTTCCGCGCCTGATTGTATCGCGCTTCTTAATTGCACGAAATTACCGCGTTTGATGATCTGGCTGATGCTTTGGTTCATAAACATAAGTTCAAAAAGTGCGATCTGACCTGTTTGGTCCTTTCTTTGTACTAAATCCTGGGCGACAACTGCAACCAAATCGCTCGCAATGCGGTCTTGGGCCATTTTACGCATATCAGGAGGATAAAAGCTCACCATTCGTTCAACTGTTTGCGAGGCGTCTTTTGTAAGCATTGTTGCAATTACAAGATGACCTGTTTCCACAAGATCGAGAACATCGTCCATTATTTCATAATTATTGATTTCACTTACCATCACTATATTGGCGTCTTCACGTATAGCTGACCTTAGTGCGTTATCAAAAGTTAATGTATCTTTCCCCACTTCCCGCTGTGTAACCATTGATTTTTTGTCTTCGTATACGTATTCGATAGGATTCTCAACTGTGACAATATGTTTAACAAAATTATTATTAATATACTGGATCATAGACTGTATACTGGTTGATTTCCCGGAACCTGCTGTCCCGCAAACCAATATCAATCCCTCTCGGTTCGCAAGAATATCTTTGATGATCTCCGGTATCCCAAGTTCTTCCATTGAGGGTATATGTTTACTTATCATGCGCATTACTCCCGCAAGTTTATCTTTTTGGTAAAATAGATTTACCCTGAAATTCACGCCGTTTGAATGTGTATAAGAAAAATCTATTTCCCTGAAATTTTCAAAACGTTTCTTCTCTTCCTCATTGGTCAGGATAGAATTAATCATTAATTCGACTTCCCTTTTTGTCAAAATATTAATATTTTCAATAAAAATCATTTTGCCTCCAACGCGAAGCGCAGCTCTTCCTCCTTCTCTGAAATGAACGTCAGAAGCCTCCTTTTCTATACATAGATTTACAAGCTGGTCCAATGTTATTCGTAGAGCTTCCTCATCGGCAGAAGGTTCTGTAAAAGTGGTTTCAGCCGGAGAAACAGCTGCAGCATCGCCAGTTTCCATGGCAGTTTCAGGAGCATCTGTTTCGCTTATAGGTTTTTGCGGTGTTAGATCATTTACATTTAACATATTATTTTTCGTTATGTAATTTATGTTCAGTTAAATAGCGCTGTATTGCTGTTTGGCG
>Ga0315284_10013834_pt1 | contig 11496 bp, 8 predicted proteins | sample YL17G09_16_MG_FD_203696 | JGI IMG/M metagenome (GOLD analysis project Ga0315284, IMG submission 203696) | Sediment microbial communities from Yellowstone Lake, YNP, Wyoming, USA - YL17G09_16 | ecosystem: Environmental > Aquatic > Freshwater > Lake > Sediment | place: USA: Wyoming | collected... | reverse complement strand
TGGGCGCGCGGGAGGATGCCCACCTGCGGCTGACGCTGCCGCCGGTGATCTGGGAGGATAAATACCAGATCATCCACGAGCTTTACGGCTTCGCGCCGGAGAGCTGGGAAGCGCGCGCCACCCCGCGGATCGAGGGTTTCTGGTGTTTCGACGAACCGGATGCATTGAAGGAGTGGCTTGTGGCTGGTGACCAGGCCACTGGTCACTAACGCGAGGGAGAAACAGTGAAAGTCTTACTGTTGACGGAATATCCGCCCATGCCGGCGGGATTGGCGACACAGGGGGATCTGCTGTTTCGCGGGTTGAAGGAGCTGGGCGTGGACGCGCGCGCCGTGCACCTGGACTGGCGGATGGAGAAGGAGTGGTATTACCGCTGGTTCCGGCCCGACCTGGCGGTGGGCATCGGTTACTGGGGATACACGCCCAACCTGATCCTGCACCCGCGGCAGTTCGGCATCCAGCCGGTGCCGTGGCTGGTGGCGGATGGCTTCATCGCCAATTACCGCGACGTGTTGAACGCCCTGCCGCTGATCTTGCTCACTTCGAGCTGGGTGCGCGAGGTGTATATCCGCGACGGCATCCGCGACGACATCCTGGAGGTGCTGCCGGTGGGCTGCGACACGGATGCCTTCATCCCGCGCGAGCCGAATGACCCGCGGGTGACCGCCATCCGCGAGACGCTGGGGGTGACGCCCAACCAGCTCATGATCCTCACCATCGGCGGCGACGGCGCGTCGAAGGGATCGCGGGAGATGATGCGGGCGCTGGCGCGCATCGACGAGCAGGTGCCGGACTGGCGCTACGTGATCAAGGTATGGCCGCAGACGCGTACCGACCGGCAGATCGACCGCGACCTGGAGCTGGCGCAGGAGTTGGGCATCGCCGACAAGGTGATCTTCGCCGCCGGCTCCATCTCGCGGAATTGCATGCCTTTCCTGATGGCCACATGTGACATCTACGCCGGCCCGTCGCGCCTGGAGGGATTCGGCATGCCGCACGTGGAGGCCGGCGCCTGCGGGAAGCCGGTGCTCGCCATCAATGCCATGGCCTTTCTGGATACCCAGGTGCACGGTGTGACCGGTCTGCTCGCCGGAATCGCGGTGGAGAACGTGATCACCGAAGCCACCGTCTACGACGATGCGAGCGACCGGATCGGGCGGCACGTCATCCTCAATCCGCCGCGCATCGCCGACTACCGTGCCAGCGTGGACGACATCGCCGAGCACCTGCTGACGCTGATGCGCGACGCCGACCTGCGCCGGCGCATGGGCGAAGCCGGCCGCAAGCGCGCCGTCGAACGCTATCATTACCTGACGGTGGCGCGCCAGTTCCTCGACATCGTCGCCCGCCGCGAGATTGTTCAAACGCCGGCCATGGCGGCTTGAATGAAGGCGGTGTTCCGGGGATATGGACGCACAACTGCAAGCCGAGGTGGAGGAAGCGAAGCGGGCGGCGCTGACCGTGCTGCACTACAACAAGCGCGGGCCGCATGGGGGGCTGCCGCGCACCGCCGGGTGGGGATATCCGGAGCCGTATACGCGTGACCTGATGATCTCCGCGCTGGGCATCCTCGTCTCCGGGGACGCGGAGCTGATCGCGGCGCTGCGGAAAACCTTTCTCGCGCTGGCGGCCAGCCAGACAACGCACGGGCACATCCCGTCGCTCGCCCACTCCCCGCACGACATGGGCGCCAGCGATACCACCCCGCTTTTCCTGCTCGCTCTCGCGCTGTTCCGGCGGGTTACCGGCGAGGAGGACTTTCTGGAGGCAGCGGCACGTAAGGCGCTGACCTGGATGGAATACCAGAGCCCGGGCGACCACGTCATGGTGGGGCAGCTTCCCACCAGCGACTGGCGCGACGAGCAGTGGGTGCTGGGCTTCGGGCTGTTCGTCAACACCGTGGTGTATGCCTACCTGCGCCTGTTCGGGCAGGATGACCGGGCGACCTACTTGTTGAGGCTGATGCGCCACTTCGTGGTGAGCGCCGGCGTGCGCCACCGCCACATCCACGGAGGGTTGGTGGTGCCGCACAAGCCGTATTACGCGCTGTGGGCGTACAAGATTTACAGCAGCGAGCGCTTCGACCTGCTGGGCAACAGCCTGGCGGTCATCTCCGGCATTGCGCACAACCACCGCGCGCGGACGCTGGTGCACTGGATCGAGGAGGAATGTGACGCGCTGCGGGAGCGCGGCGAGCTGGCCGTCGATCTCCCCCCCAACCTGTTCCCCTATATCAGGCCGGAGGATCCCGACTGGCGTGAGCGTTACGCGCGTTACAACCGGCCCGGCGACTACCACAACGGCGGCATCTGGCCGTTCATCTGCGCTTTTTACGTGGTGGCGGCGCTGGCCGCCGGTCTGGAGCGGCTGGCGGAGCGGAAACTGGCGGCGCTGACGCAACTGGTCCGCGTAGCGCGGGACGATGCGCTGGACTTCGGTTTCAACGAGTGGATCCGCGCCAAGGACGGCACCCCGCAGGGCAACGACTGGCAAACCTGGTCCGCGGCGATGTACCTGTACGCCGCCGCCTGCGTCGAGCGCAAAGAGCCCATCTTCTTCACCGATATGCTCGCCCGCCCCCTGCATTACCAGCAATCACAACGGTAGAAAACCTGACGTTTTTACGCCCCCCCAGGTGCTGGAGATCACCGAAAGTCGATGTTGGCGATTATAATAATATGACTAAATCAGTACCGGCTAAGCAGGAGACAGCCGGGTAACGGCGAAGGTCAATTCAGGCGCTTGAAGTAGTCCATACTCGCAGACGTTGCAACCCTACAATTACCACCACTTCAGGGACGCCGGACTCGAATCGGGCACACACTCGGTTCTGTGATGGCGACAGCCGAATGGCTGAGCTACTCGACCGCCGCCCACACCGGTGCGATAAAAGACCACATGAGGACACGGTGATGATGATCAACGGATATCAATTGGAGCTCTACGAGAACGACCCGGGACACGGCGAAGCTTGGAAAGAGGCGATTGCTAAGTTGAGACAAGGTGACTACACCTCGGTAGTTGCGCACTTCCAGCGCCTGATGGCTGAACGGGAGTCCGTGCAATGCCTGCACAACCTTGGTGTGGCGCTCTTCGGCCTGGGTCGATTCACCGAGGCTCAAGCCGCGGCCGAGAAGGCATTGAGCCTCATACTACCCGAGTCTCCGAAGGACAAGACCGCCTTGGATTGGTTGATCGCCACAGTGCGCATTCGTAATTTACTCGCATGCACTAAGGCGGCTAACGGAGATACAACGGGTGGTCTTGATGCGGTTGAGAACCTGTTTAGATGTCTGAGCACATCAAAGTGGTTTCCGCTAAACACCAGCCCAACTGCGGTGGAAACTCAGGCAGCTGCTGACAACTTTCTTGCAATGCTTCCGGAACCATACGACCAGGGCCACCTTCCTACAATGACCGGACAAACAAGCCTGCCCGCCGTGATGCGAATGCTGGCTCACGGCGCACTGTCATTTATCGTGGCCGCTCCCCTGGTGGTGGGCGCAACGTGGTTACAGGTTGCAGCCTGGGAAAACCCGACGTCGATGGCTGGGACGGGACGCGAATACGGTGACTGCTGCATGGATCCCATCGCAAACATAGTTATCTCACTATTCATCGTGCTCGTCGGATGGGCAGGTGCGGGCGCAATTATCGGAGGTTCCGTCCTGTCAGGTGCGAAGAGGGGCCACAACCGAAACCCGACTGTGGCCACGACCGTCGCAGTTGGGTGCGCATTACTGGGCTTCTATGTCGCGGTGCTCCTCGCGCGCTGGTGGACTGGGCGCTATGGTTGGTTGGGTTTTGGCGGCTGGGCGATCATCCCCTATGTCGCCGGATGGCTGGTTTGGTCTGGATATCGCGGGATGGCCTTTTGCGAGGAGTGCGGTACCTTCTGGTTAAAGGTTGACTTGCGAGGCTTTCCCTTGTCATCGGCTTACCAGGTGCAGGAGTCCATAATCGGTGGTCGGTTCAGTGAGCTTGCAGCTTACCCTACAGGATTTGGGCTTTCCAACACGCTTCATTACTGCCCGAAATGCAAGCATGGACTTCTCGAGTCGACCGCGTCGATTGGGTGGCGGACTGCCCCATCAACATTTGGCACTCCTTTCGAGAACAAGTCACCAGAGTATAAGTCCGTTTCCAGGCTGGTGTGCCGCAGACTGGTGGACGAGGTGGCTGTTGACTTGCTGCTTACTTTGGCCACGCCTAAAACCACCGGATAGAGGAGAGACTAAGGCGTGTTTAGGTACAACCGTCACTCGTCCCGGCATCCTCTCGTCAGACGGGAGCCCGCCAGATGGCTGTGTGCGCTTCTGGCTTTCCTCCGCGGCGCGACGTGTTGTCTAAGTTTTGCCGGCGCCACAGCCTTGTGCATATCCTTCTTCGTGTCTGCGGAGGCTTTGGAATCAGGTCGCGTTCAACTCTTCCCGCCCTCGCATCCGCACCACTGCATTCTCTGTGGTATGACACGGAGCTTTTGCGCCATGTCTCACGGGGCAGTGTCACAAGCCCGTGAGTTCAATGTGATGGGACCTGCCCTCTATTTATGCGCTTGCGTAGGTGCGCTGCTTTTGATAATCTGGGTACTCACGGCGGTCACGCGAAAGGTAGTCCTGTGGCTCGCAGTAAGCCGTAGCATCGAGAATGGGACTCGGTGAATTTTGTGATCCGAGGGGGAAGGTTGGGAAGAAATCCAGACTTCTATTCTTCCAACCTTCCATCCTTCCGTTATCACTCAATCCACAGACAGAACGGAGTCGAACCATCCTGTGAATGAATCCTATCCCCCTACCGCCCGATACAGGAACGGCCGCCGGAAGATGCCGCCGAAGTGGTGCGGGTTGTTGCAGCGCAGGGTGATGTCGTTTGCCCCTGCCTTCAACTGGCCGGTCAGATCCACGTCCCACTCGAACCGGTAGTCGTTGTACCACCACATCGCGTTCTGCTCGCGGTGGGCCGCCAGGTTGCCGTTCACGTAGAGCCAACATTCGTTGAACAGGCCGGGGAAGCGCAGGTGCACCGGGCCGGTGATATCGCCAGCCTTCAGATTCACGCTCGTTTTGTACCACAGGTAGCCGGTGAAGCTCTGGCCGTCCGGGTGGCGGATGCCCTGTGCCTGCGGATAGAGGTCGGTGCGCACCGTTTCCCACTCGGTGGTCGGGTAGTCCTTGCGCGTGTAAACGTCGTATTTCGCGGCGTTCGCCTTCCAGAAGGTCAGGTCCGCCGGCTGATACGCCCAGCCGCGCGGCAGGCCGGTGTCGTGCGGATCGCGGCGGAACGCCCACTCCAGCGGGAGCCGCACAATCAGCTTGCCCTTCGTGCCATTGGTGACGTCGTTCAGGTCCATATACTGCTTGACCTCGCCGGGCCACCAAGCGGCGTCGCCGTCCGGGGTGCGCGGCTCTTCACCAGGGCCGATGACGTGGGTGGTGAAGGTCGGATTCATCGCCGCCAAGTCGAGACGCGCCGCCATCGTCTGCTGCCCGATCTCCGCCGCCCTGACGTAATCGCATTGCGTGGCCGCCGCGGTCACCATGCGCATATACCCGTTCAGCATCGCCCACTGCTTGCGTGCCATCTCCATGCGCTGCACAAACAGCTCATCGCGCCGGTTGCTGCGCAGTTTTTGCTGCTCCAGCGGCGCGATGGCGGTGTTCGCTTCCGACAGGTATTTCGCCAGCTCGCCCATCAGCGCGGGGGTGTAGATAGCCGGCGCGGCCATGTATTCATGCTCGGTCACCACCGTCTTCTCCCAGGCAGCGTAAACGGCATTCCAGAACTTGCCCATCGGCGCCGCCGCCGGGCCGTAGAAGCCGGTGTAGAACTCCGCCAGCAGGGCGTTCACGTCAGCGTCCGGGTTCCACAGGAGCTGCCCGCGGAAGAAGAGGTTGGTGAAGACGGTGGCAATGGCGTTGCGGCTCTCGGTGTCCACGCCGATGATCCCCGCCCTCCGGTAATGCTTCACGTCCCGCGCGAAGGCCATGTGCGACGGATTGGGGATGTCGCGCCAGACCAGCATGCCCTGGTCATAATCGTAAATGCACACCCGGCCCTTCATCAGATCCGCCCAGCGGTACATCATCCCCTTGTATTCCTGCCGCGGCGGACTCAGCGGATCGTCCATGCCGTGAATGGGATCGATGTCGATGGGCGCCAGCCACATCACCAGCCGGTCGGGAATGTTTACCTTCCACTGCGGCGGGATGCTCACGTTCACGTAGGCCATGCCGCCGAAACGGGTGGGGTTGCCCGGATATTTCTCGTCCATCAGCTTGCCGACGTTGGCGTAGAGCCGCATCATAGGGTCGGTCATCATCGGTTTGAGGAAATACTTGTCGTAGATGCCGGCCTGCAGCTTCGCGTCCTCCTTCGAATCGTTCTGGTAGCTGCCGTCCTCGATGGCCAGGCTGATGCCGTAAGGCGGCAGCTTATCGAGCGCCGGCTCCATCTTTTTCACCACCTCTTCGGCGGTGTTCGGCTCGGAAAACGGCACGTTGAAGATGCTGTTGCCGGTCTGCTTGGCCAAATCGCCGGTGAAGCCGCCCAGCGCGTGGCCCTGCCCGGCGAAGCCGATGCCGTTCATGAAGTTGCGCCGCTCGAATTCCGCTTTTCCGGTGTAGTCGCCGTTCCAGGAAATCCAGTAGGAGCGCATCTCGAAGGGCGGGGCGTAGGTGAAATTCAGCGCGTCGATGCTCAGCGTGGGGTGGATGGGGATGCATTCGCCGATCTCCGTCGGCAGATACCACCGGCAGCCCCACTGCTGCAGCAGCCAGGCGACGGCGAAGTAGTGCGAGTCCTCGTTAGTGCCCGCCAGGTAGACGCGGTTGCCGTCGCGCTTCGCCACGATGGCGTCGCCGCGCAGCACCGGCTTCGCCCTGGCCACCTTCGCCAGGTCCTTGCGCAGGTCCGGCTCGGTCTGCAGCGCGAGCTCGCCGACGATGAAGAGCGGCGCCTTGCCTTTCAGCGCGGCGGCGATGGCGTCCGGCGTATTGGCCAGCGTCGGCTGCGCGCCGCTCATCAGGCCGATATACTTGACCAGGTCGGCCGCGGCGTTCTGTTCCCAGCCTTTCGCGGCAGCCGACACGGCGACAATGGCATCGGTCTTCCCCTCGCGGGCAATCACCAGGCCTTTCTCCGCGGAGAAGCCGACCTGCTGACCGGCGGCACAGGCCGCAAGCCCGATCAGCAGCAGAGAGAAGAGGAGCAATTGGAAAGCGAAAAAGGTCTTCATGCCTCCCATGGTTCGCCATGGAAGCATTAATCCCCTGTTAAAAAGTGGCTAGTGATTGGTGGCTAGTGACTAGTAGTCTTTATCCGAGAGGTTTATCTATACATGAATACCAACCACTAACTCGGACCACTAGTCACTAGCCACTGGCCACTAGTCACTCATTAAATGACTTCTTCCGCCGGCGTCACATACCCGCGCAGGCCGTGGCCTTTCTTCTTCCGCAGATCGCGCAGATCGTCGAGCATGGCGTAGATCGTCTCGCGCTCGGCCAGCGCTACCAGCATGTGCCGATGCTCGTCGGACTGGTATTCCGTTTCGTCCAGGCCCGCCTGGCGCGCGCCGACCACGTCGCGGATCTTGGTATAGCGCGGGATCCCCAGGTGGCGCTGCAGGATGCCCACGATGTCCGGCTCGAAGTCCTCGTGGTAAATGATCGTCAGCGTGCACATCGCCGTCCGCAACCCCGGCTCGGTGAAGCCCGGTTCATGATGCTGCGGCAGGATCGGTTGCCTGTTTCGCATATTGCTCCTCGACATTTGCGCGAAAGTCCCGGGGACTGACCCCGAACTTCTTATTGTTTACAAGTCTCCACCCGCCTGAGGGTCAGTCCCCATGAACAGGAAGGCTTCCCTATACATGGGGACAGACCCTCTACCGAGCATTGTTATTTGCCAAACGAGCATTAGATTCGGGGTCAGTCCCCGGGCTGCTACTCCCTGACCTGCCCCTCGCCAACGACGATGAACTTGGTGCTGGTCAATTCACGGAGCCCCATCGGGCCGCGGGCGTGCAATTTCTGCGTGGAGATGCCGACCTCCGCCCCCAGGCCGAACTGCCCGCCGTCGGTGAAGCGCGTGGAGGCGTTGACGTTTACCACGGCGGCGTCCACCTCGTTGACGAAGCGGTGCGCCGCGTGGAAATCCTCCGTCACGATCAGCTCGGTGTGCCCGGAGCCGTATTTGTCGATGTGGTCAATTGCCTCGTCCAGGCTGTCCACTACCTTCACCGCCATGATCAGCGCCAGATATTCGGTGTAGTAATCGTCCTCGGTGGCCGGCGTCACTCCTCCCACCAGCGCGCGGGTGCGGTCGTCGCCGCGCAGCTCCACCCCGCGCTCCTGCAACGCTTTGCCGGCACGCGGCAGGAAAGCCTGCGCGATGGCGCTGTGCACCAGCAGCGTCTCCGCGGCGTTGCACACGGACGGCCGCTGGCATTTGGAGTTCACCGCCAGCTTTTCCGCCATATTGAGGTTCGCGTCGGCATCCACGTAAACGTGGCAGTTGCCCACCCCCGTCTCGATGGTCGGCACCGTCGCCGTGCGCACCACCGTCTGGATCAGCCCGGCGCCCCCGCGCGGGATGAGCACGTCCACCACGCCGTTCATGCGCATGAGCTGCTGCGCCGCCGTGCGGTCGGTGGTCTCGATCATCTCGATCGCCCCCTCCGGCGACCCGGCCTCATAGGCGGCCTGCGAGATGACGCGCGCCAGCGCCACGTTCGAGTGGTTCGCCTCCGACCCGCCGCGCAGCACCACCGCGTTGCCGGATTTCAGGCACAGCGCGGCGGCGTCTACCGTCACGTTGGGCCGCGACTCGTAAATGATGCCGATCACCCCCAGCGGCACGCGCACGCGGCGGATCTCCAGCCCGTTGGGCCGCTTCCAGCCGTCGATCACCTCGCCGATGGGATCCGGCAGCGCCGCCACCGTGCGCAGGTCGGCGGCCATGGCGTTGATGCGACTGCCGGTCAGCAGCAGACGGTCCAGCATCGCCTCCGTCATGCCGCGCTCCTTCGCCGCCTTGATATCCTGCCCGTTCGCCTCCAGGATGAACTGCTGCCGCTCCTGCAGGGCGTGCGCCATCGCCTCCAGCGCGTCGTTCTTCACCCGCGTGGATAGATACGCTAGCCGCCGCGCCGCCGCCTTCGCGCGCACGCACTGCTCGACCACCCCCTGTTCGACATCGGAAAGACCCTGTTCGTTACTCATGGCGAACCCCTCGCGTGAGGTAAAATTCATCTCTAGACTAGCATAAATGGCCGAAGGCGACAACTTTCGGAGTGCAGTCGCTCATGAATCTTCCGGTAAATCCCGAAGGGATGACAGTCAATAGCCAGGGGTGGAGCGCAGCGGAACCCCTGGGATCAGTGCCTGGAAAGCGTCAAGCCCTGAAGGGGCGGCAGTCAGTTACTGTCACCCTTACCGTCTTGCAAATTTGCACGATTTACAGGATTTGGCATTAATTATTGGCCTGATCCCAGGGGTTCCGCTGCGCTCCACCCCTGTCTATTGACTGCCACCCCTTCAGGATTCAAGAAAGCAACAACTAGCCGTGGGGAAGGATTCTTCCCCTTCGGAGCGGAACCTAATAGGTGATCATGAATGCAAAGAAGGACGAAGTCACCACTTCCGAATCCGTGCGCTCGCAGTTGGCGGCGGCGCGGCGCATTGTCGTCAAGGTCGGCAGCAACCTGGTCGCCACGCCGGAGGGCACGTTCAATCACGAGCTGCTGGACGGCGTGATCGCGGAGATCGCGGCGTTGAACCGCGAGGGGCGCGAGGTGCTGCTGGTCACCTCGGGCGCGGTGCGGCTGGGGCTGGCGAAGATGGGCCTGCTCTCCGGGTCGCGACTCGACCTGTCCACCCGGCAGGCGGCGGCCTCGGTTGGCCAGGTGGAGCTGATGGCATGCTACAACGCCGCCTTCGCCCGACTGGGGTGCACGGTGGGGCAATTGCTGCTCACCGGGGACGACATCTCCGACCGCCGGCGCTACCTGCACATCCGCAATACACTGCTGCCGTTGATGCGGCGCCACAACGTGGTGCCGGTGATCAACGAGAACGACTCCACCTCCGTCGAAGGCGTGCAGATCGGCGAGAACGACCGCCTGGCCGCGCTGATCGCCGGCAAAGTGCAGTGCGACCTGCTCATCATCCTGTCCGACGTGGAAGGGCTGTATACCGCCGATCCACGCGCCAACCCCAACGCCGCGCTGATCCATGAAGTGGCGCGCATCACCCCGGCGCTGGACGCCATGGCCGGCGGCAGCACCTCCGGCGTCGGGCGCGGCGGCATGCGCTCGAAGCTGGCGGCGGCGCGCATCGCCACCCGCATGGGCGCGCACCTGGTGGTCGCCCTGGGTCGCCACCCGAGGGTGATTTCGCGCATCCTGGCTGGCGAGGAGATCGGCACGCTGTTCGTGGCCCGCCCGGAAAGCCGCGTGAGCGCGCGCAAGCAGTGGCTGGGCTTCGCCGCCACTCCGCAGGGCGTGCTGCGCGTTGACGCCGGCGCGACGGCCGCGCTGGCGCAGCGCGGCTCCAGCCTGCTGCCCATCGGCATCCGCGAGGTGGAGGGCGATTTCCAGGCGGGCGACGTGGTGTCCATCGTCGATCCGGCCGGTCGCGAGATCGCCCGCGGCCTGGTGAACTACACCGATGACGAACTTCGTCAAATCGCCGGCCAACATACCGCGCAAATCGAGCAGATTTTGGGGTATCATCCGTATGATGAGGCCGTCCACCGGGACAACCTGATATTGTTATGATTGGTAGGTGGATGGTGAATAGTAAGTAGTGAGTAGTAAGTAGTACCCGGCCCGGTGGTTGAGTAGGCAGGTAAGCGTTCTCGATTCTTTCCGCAGTTCCGTGCCGTATCGAAACCACTGCGTGGACAGGAAAACCTTGCATGAACGGGCTCTATAGGTGAGGTGGTTTAACGAACGGAGTACCGTTTCGATACGGCACGGGGGTAATGAAAAGAGTCGGTAAGGTTTTCTTGCCTGCTCAACCACTTATCACTTATTACTTATCACTATTTACTACTTACGACTTACTACTCACTACTAACCAATCACCAGGGAGTGTTTACTTGCCTGTTCAACGTGCCGCATATCTACTGTTAGCTCTCCTGCTTGGCCTAGCGGCTGCGCATGCCGACGGGCTGCCCAATCCCTTCCCCACGGGGTGTCTCGCCGTCCGCACGCTGCCGAACGGGCTGCGCGTGGTGGTGCGCGAGGATCACTCGCTGCCCATCGTCTCCATGGTGGTGGCGGTGCGCGGCGGCTCCGGCACGAGCGCCGCACCCGGCGCCGCGCATTACCTCGAGCACCTGGTGCTGCAGGGTACGAAGCGCTACCCGGGGCCGCTGGCGCCGCAATACGCGCTGGAGAAGGTGGGCGGCGTCAGTGAAGCGGTCACCTCGCGCGACATGACCCGCTTCCAGGCAACCGTGGAGTCGAGCCAGGCGCGCCTGCTGGTGGACATA
>Ga0315284_10013833_pt1 | contig 11497 bp, 11 predicted proteins | sample YL17G09_16_MG_FD_203696 | JGI IMG/M metagenome (GOLD analysis project Ga0315284, IMG submission 203696) | Sediment microbial communities from Yellowstone Lake, YNP, Wyoming, USA - YL17G09_16 | ecosystem: Environmental > Aquatic > Freshwater > Lake > Sediment | place: USA: Wyoming | collected... | reverse complement strand
ACGGCGAATGTCTTTCAAGTTGCTGAGGCGTTTGATCAACGTGATCACTTGGAACGAGAGCGCGTAGTCGGCGCGGTTGCCGAGATAGATGTCGAGCGTTTTCTTCTTGATCGGCTCGGGATAGAGAATCACCTCGTCGAAGCGCTCGCGAACAATGTCACTGTCGAGAATCGTCTTGAGCAGCGTAGTTTTGCCGCAACTGATCAGTCCTTCGACCACCCAACACTCGCTTGATTGAATTTCGCTCATTTTTTAATATTTATTTTTTTACAACTCATATTCTTCAACGCTCACAGCAGCAGCCGCTGCTTTTTTTTTATTTGGCGCCAGCTTGTGAACCGCTGCCGCAGTCGTCGTCGTCGTCGTCGTGCTGCTTGAACTCATCGAAGATGATTTCTCTGCGAGTGTTGGGTAGTCTGGAACAAACCGACCAACTGCGTCGGTTGTTGTAGCCCAAATATTGCGAGGCTTTGGAGACACCATGCTCTCGAGTGCAGAGATGACCGGCGCCATGTCGACGCGGCGACGCTTGATGGCTTGCGCAACACTCGCGTTCGCGCTGATCGACTCGGAAAGAGACTCGATTTTTTCCGTGATAATTTGACGTCGGTAGGCGTCGACTCTCTCGGCGAGGATCGCGAAACGTGTCGTGGAATGCAAACGGAATTGCTGCAAGCGGTGTTGAAAAGAATCAGAGTAAGGACTCTCTGAACCACGAGAGTTGAGAATTTCCAGTGCTTTGTCGAGCAAGGCATCCACTTTCTCGCGGTGACAGAACACTATCGGTCCTTTGTTAATGTTGCACAAGGCGGTGTGCGCATCGATCAAATCGTTGGGGTTCTCTTCAACCAAGCGTTCAAGTGTGTATTTTGCGTTCTCGTCGGAGCAATAGAAAGCGTTGCAAAAGTGTTCAGTGAAGAGGATCTTGTCGCCCAGCATCCACTGTATCTCATGGGGTAAGTTCGATCCTGCTTTGATATCAAGGTAAGAGAAACAGTGAATTTTATCGTCCATTTTTTGGTTTTAGTTTGCGCGAGGGAGAAATAAATATAATTATTTTTTTTCTCAAAAAAAAATGTCGCCCGCAAACCTAAACAAAAAATGGCTACAGCGGATCCAGAACTCAATGAAGCAATACGAAGTATGTTGGCTTCGGGAAAATGTCTTTCAGACGATATGGAGAAGAAATTGATCAAGAATCTGCACGACTCTCAAGTAGTTTCACAAGAAAAGGAAGCGAGAGCTTCTGAGATTGTGTTCCATATATGCCTTGACAGAGTTAAGAAATATGGGAAGACACATGATAATAAGGCAATTGCTACTATCATTCGAACGGAAATCGGCCAGGCGATGGGCGGGCGTGCTGGTGCAACTCGAAGCATTGATGAGATCGAGGGCAACGTAAAGGTTGCCAAGTGGTTGTTGGAAAAGAAGAACGAGCAGTTTCTTGTGCGTTTGACGTCTGGCCGGGTGCAAGTGCCGTTGAAGAAGTTGCGAGACGTATGTAACTCCGGGAAATGCGAAGAATTTGAGAAACTGATGCCCAACTATCCTCTCGACGTGTGGCGCAATGAGAAGAAGTCTCGAAAAAGCGTTGATGACGACAACGACGATGATGGCGAAAAAGAAAAGGATGGAGGAGGAAAAAAATCCAATAAAAAATAAATACCACTCGTTCTCTGCATTTTTATTGTGCGAATCGCTCGTCCCAGACTTCGCGCAGCGCGAGGTAGTCGCACGAGATCAAGTTGATGCGCAGCGTGTGCTGGAGGTCGTCGACCGACTTGATGCGCATGAACGCCTTGCCGTCGACGAAGCCCTCGCGCACCAAGTGAATCAGCATGTTGTTCGAGAACAACGTCAAGCCCTGCGCGTAGATCCACTTCACGACATCCTCGACGCCGTCGTGCGGCGAGAGTTTCGCGACGGCGGCTGTCACCATCGGAGTCGCTTTTGGCGACACCGGCGCCGTCGAGTGACTCTTGGCCAGCGGAAAACTGAAGCCGAAACTCGGCACCGCCATTGGCGACTGAATCATCATCATCATCGGTGCCGGTGGTGGCTGCTGCTGCGCTGGCGGCGGCATGGCGCCAAACTGCATCGGCTGGTCGACCCACGTGGCCGCTGTCACCGGGTGTATTAAGCCCGGAGGCGGCGCGAAGGAAAACATGTTCTGTTGGTGTTGATCGAACGGCGCCGGTTCCGGTTTCTTCCATGTGTGCAGTTTGATCTTTACTTCGGCGCGCGGTGGCGCTGGCGCGGCTACTGGCGGCGCGGGCGGCGCGGCGCTGCTGCTGTTGTTCTTTCTGGCGCGTCCGACGCCGCCGCGCCGCGACCGCCGAGTCGGTCGTTTCTTCGCGCCAGCGGCGGCGGCGGCGTCTGCGGCGATTGATTCTTCGGTTTGCTCGTCGAGCGCAAAATCGGCAAACATGGGCCGGTCCTTGATGAGCTTGTTAAATACAAGGCCGTCGATGCGCTCGACGGCGGCGAGCGCGTGCTCGGGCTTCTCGTAGTGCAAGAACATGACGCCCTTCTCGTTGAGATACGAGGCGACCTTCTTCGCGGGGTCCTGGCAGAACGAATTGAAGAGGTGGAAGAGGTCGTCGGGCAGCTGGTTGCGGCCCATGAACGGCAGATCGGCCACGCACACCGAGCGGTTCAGCGGCACGTAGTCGGCCGAGATGCACGTGAAGCCCGCCCAGCGCACCTCGCTCGCCCAGAGCGCCGGCGTCGCCTTGAAGAGCTCGAGCGCCTCTTGCGCGCTCTCGGGCTGCTTGAACGTCGTGAACAAGTTGAAGAGGCCGTTCGACGGGTAGGCGCGATTGAGAATCTTGCCGTGCAGCGCGCCAAAGTGGTCGCGCGCGAAATCAGCAAACAGCGTGCTCAACTCGTCGGATTGCTTGCGCACGTAGTCTTTCAAGAGGAACGCGAAACAAAGACGTTTTTTATTAATCATTTTTCACTTTTTGTTTTTTTTTGGCGCGGATTTTTTAAATACGAGAAATACAATGAACCGCCTTTTTGCATCATTTCAACGCACCTCGAAAGAATGGAAAGTGCATCGGAAATATTTTATTCAGATGATGGGCACTGGCGCGCTCTGGAATGCTTCTTACGCGTCAATCGAAAAGCACGTCGACAAGGGTCCGCGCGCGGCAGTGGAACCAGCGTTGTGGGGCGCCTTCTTCGGCGGCACGATTGGATTTGTTCTCGCATTAGATACAATCTTCAAACCACGCTGGCCTATGGCGTCTCACTTGCCCGCTGTCTTCGGCGTTACTGCGGTTACCTACGTCATGCACTTGTGGCTCGAGAATAAGCGCGAGCTCGCGCTAAATAAATGAACGCATGTAAATTTTCGCCCACTGCAAAGCAAACGAAAGAGTGAATGATCTACGAGAACGCCAGCGGCACGCACAAAACGCCGCGCTGGGCGCAGAAACTGGTCAGCCGCTCGCGCCACTCGGCGTGCGTGCTGATCGACATCGTCTCGAAAGCGCGCAAGGACGGCGCGCCCATCGTCGTCAAATTCCGAACCGAGTTCCCCGACGTCACCGATCTGCGCATCAATTTCGACATCGACAATGGCATCCTCATCACAGCGCCGTTCAGCGTCAACGGCAAGTCCGCTGGCTGCATCTCCGAGACAGTGCTCATCTCCGCCGACTGCGTGCTCGAAGCGCGCATCACGAAACTCGAAGCGCTGCGGAGGAAACTCGGCCGCCGACCGCCCACCGACATCAGCGAGTATTGTCTCTACTTTGAGCACGGCGGCAAACGCGTCTCGGCGCTCGAGTTCTACATAGACCCACGCAAGTCGGATCGGCTCATCGCGGACTACTATGGCGCGAGTGATTTACTGAAAGTGCTCGATCAAGATCCCGATGATGATGACAGTGACAACGACTTTGTCGATCAACCACTGACGAGTGTAAAGAAGGAGAAGACGGACAAAACAGACTTTCAATTCATTAAAATCTCTTAGACTAATGGAAATAAAAATAACTCGGAGAAGAAAAATTACCGAAATCTATCATGATGACTTTTATTTTAATGAATTTTCTATTTCCTCTAAGTGCGACGAAGAAAATATTTATGTATTATGAATCTTCTCCATGGGAAATTGAATGGTTGCAAAATATTGAAAAGTGGCACAATATTGAATGCAGTATTTTAACAACGGGAAATCACAGCGAAAGAGCATATCTTGCCGTGCGATGGGCGCAGTTACGCAACAGATTATTTCTCGTCAATGCAGAGAGGAAATCTGATTCTAGTAATTTTACCGAAAACGATGTTTTTTCTCGAATGTATTATCACTGCGGAGAACACAAAATGTTCGAATACATAGAATCTCTGGTGGGTATTATACGAGATCCTCTTACCATGTGCAATGGCTTTCATGGAGTCTTCAACGAGGGGGAGAGCGGTGTTCAAGCAAAACGATGGCTGTTAATGGAACCAGCGGGAATTGTGGAAGATCAACACTATTCAAAAACGCGCTGTGGATTTACTTCAAACATTTGCAAACGAAATCTTTTGTTTGACTTGGGTGCGTCTACTTACAGTGGATGGGGTGGCGACACTTCTGCTGTTGGATCCAAATGGTTTGTCGAGCGTTTCCAGAGTTTTAACATGACATTTGATCATATTTATGCATTTGAATTCACACAAAAATCTCCCTCGGACATCTTCAAAGATATACCAATCAACATTTTGACGCGTTATTCGTATTTCAATGTCCCCGTTGAATCACAGCCAGAAAGTGTATGGAATGTGTGGAATTTTGTTAAAGAAGTAGCAACAGAGGACGATCATGTCATCGTCAAACTCGATATAGATTCTCCCGGAATTGAACACAATTTTATCGACCAATTAAAGACGAGTCAATCTCTCCAGATGCTTGTTGATGAACTATTTTTCGAGGATCATGTTGATACTATTACTATGCATCGTTACTGGGGATCGGGCATGAAACGACTCTTGAAAGATACCTATAATGATTTTCTTTTCATGCGACGCAATGGAATTCGTGCACACAGCTGGCCATAAGTAAACATCCAACTTGTTAGAAATTTGTCGAACACCTCTTCAAAAAATTCGATTGTGATCAGAATATATTACGCCGTTCCTCATTTTGTCACCAGTTGTTTGCAATAACCCAGCATGCTGTTCTTGATTTTTCAGTTTTTTGGGTTATCTTCATATTCAGAATGCACAAAAAAAACGACGGCTGCCATGTCCGTGGCTTCTGGAAAGGAATACAAAATCTCAGAACTCTCTACTAGTCAACAACCAAAGATAGTCGACGTGTTCTTATTTTTGCAAGAAGTTGAATTACTTGAAATCCGCCTTTTTGAACTTTCGGATGTTGTTGACTACTTTGTTATTGTCGAGTCCAACGAGACTTTAACTGGATTTGCCAAGAACTTGTCTTTTTTAGACAATAGAAGGAAATTGATACAACGCTTCGGTGGATCAATGATCAGAAAACTAGTTTATCAACAATGTTTTTTTCCGTTAAATCTCAAGATCGACAAAGTTGTTCTCGGAGAATCTCCACAGCGTAACATACACTGGCAACGAGAGTATTTTATGCGAAACACATGTATGAAGCAAGGCATAGAGAAGATACGTCCTAAGTTAGATAACATGTCGTTGATTATTCTCGGCGACGTCGATGAAATACCCAGTCTCAAGGCAATCTCCGGTTTAAAGAGATGTAAACTGAGCATGGGCTTGGATGTTTTTGGCGATGAAAATTCTACCGCATTGGTATCATTCCGACAGAAGAGATTTCACTTCAATTTTCACTGTGCGAGCGAGAATATGTATGACTGGATTGGATCAGTGGTGACAAGCTACAAGAATGCCCTCCGCATGGGTTTCCAAGAGTTGCGCTCGCATCGTTTTAAAACACTGCCCATTGATAGTTATCGAGTTGATATGGAAGATGGTGGATGGCATTTTTCGAATTTCGATTTTCAAAATGGTCGGCAATTGTGGCAGAAGTATAGAAGTTTTGCAGAAACTCAGACGACCGGACAGATATCTGGTGATCACAGAGATTATTGGGCACGAGTCATGAAAAATCAAGGCGATCACAAAAGCAATACTCACTGCACGGAGCGTGACTTGGTGAACTTACCAAAACTAGTTACTCTACATCACACAGATTATCTTGGCTATCTTTCTCCTCTCCAACAAGCACGGCTGAAACCTGGAACGACGACGTCTTTCCGAGAACGTGGAACAGAAGTCATGATAGAAGATTCAGCAAAGGGTGTGACACGAGCTATAGCTGTCTTTGTAGACAATCAAAAGCACTTTATAATGCAAGCAAGAGGGCTATATGCGAGTTGGAATGCAGTTGTTTTTGATAGAAAACCTATAGATTTACTTTTCTTCACGGCGCATAAAGCAGAACTTGGCAGCGATTTGAAGTGCACAGCATACACATCACATAACGACCGGAGCGACTGTTTCATCATACCCGTCAACAGAGAAGAGGAAATGGCAACAGCAAAAGAACTCGGAACGTCAGATCGTGACAAATATGCGTTTGTCAAGTCGATCGACTTTCTGCTCATACCGCAGGCCAAATTTGTTTTGAAATATACGCACTTGATGAAGACGGATCTTGACACCTTTATAACACCAGCATTTGCCAGATGGATTCCCAGCACATTTTATGTTGGGAAAGCCGCTTACGCTCACATGTATGTTACTCAACAGCGATTGCACGAATGGGCAGAGAAGTTTGGTTTTCGCCATCGCGGCTTACATAATTTGGGCGCAACTTGGTATGGCGCACCCGACCTTGTCTTGGAGGCCGCTCGCATTGCAGCTAATGTAACAATGCAAATGCATGAACGAGCATTTGTGGATTCGGTCAAAGATCAAGGTTGGCCACGCTGGCACAAAGGCGTTAGTTCTATGTATGGACAAGAGATCGCAATCAATGTCGTCGCACCCGAAGCACAGCCCACACCATACATAGATCATCCTAGTCAAGAATCAGCATCGATCAATACTGTCTATCATATTCACTGTTGGCAAGGCGACGCGTTTTTCTCGAAACATGCGTTTGAAGCAGGCTGGTATAACAAACTAAACGCAACTTTCTGGAACACAGCTGATACGCGAGTTTGGTCGCTGGTGATGATGCAAATGGCGAGCAAGAAATTGCCCTTTAATCTTCGTCTGTCTACTTACCCGGAGCCGGTTGGCAGCGAAACACCCAACTTTGCAGAGCTGGCGAAGAAACCAACCGAACCACCCACACCACAGCCCGTCACATTTCCCATTTTTGCAGATGGGACGACAAGACCTTACTCTCGCCGTCCGCAGACTACCCGTTCGTTTCTCGCGCCAAATGTGAATGTTCTCATACCAACAAAGGATCCGACTACGCTGGATAGATGTCTAAGGTCTCTGATTTTGAAAGCCGACTTTAAATTTGGCAAGGTGAAGTTCCATTTCGGCATCAATCATTCTGACAAAGTTACACTGGACAAAGTCTCGTCTATCTGCAAAACATTCAAAATCAACGAACATTATTGTGTGATACACGAGGTTTACGATCGCAACGGTGACGTGACATCCATCGTCAATTTCATGTTTGCCGCGATCAATGAGGAAGAATATTTCTTTAGATTCAATGACGACAGCGAAATGAAAACAGAAGGCTGGAATAGACTGGCTATAGAAGCGCTGAGAAAAACGGCACCCATCGATGTTGGACTTGCTGGAATTGCAGATACATACAACCCGCGTATACAAACACACAGTTTCGTTAGCGCGGTGCACAAGAGAATATTTTCGTGTTACTTTCCTCATCATTTTAAGAACCTCTTTGAAGATGATTGGATTAGTCGTATCTACAGTGGTTACAATTTAACTCGGACAACTGGCATTGTTGTTATTCATCATTTCTCCGGCATACGTTACCAAGCTCATCATGGAGCATCTAACATTCTTGACAGGTCTGTTGATTCTGGAGTTAAAAAACTCGCTAAGTATTTGGCACAAATTGGCTATTTATAAACACTTTGGGATACAAATAAAAAATTTACTGGAGAAGACAAAGAGCGTCGCTCTTCTTCTTTCGGATCAAATTATCTACAACACTATTGTAATCATCTGATTCTTTAAAGACGTTAGGAGAACTGAGATACTTGGCTTGCCCTTCTTCGTTTGCAGAAACTATTTTGAGCGTTGCAGAATTGAATAAACTGATCATCCACGAAAAATCACTGAAGCACAAAACTAGAATATCGGCTTCGGATGCGAGCGCGATGTGACTTTCCTCGTCTTGTGATGCAAATAATACATTAGCTCCATCAAGCATCTCACTGAGTTTGATTGCGTTGTCGATGCCAAGTTCAGTTATAATGTAAAAAAATGCGTGGATGCGGTGTCTAAAGAACATCTCGTGTAATTTTTTGACGATTTTTTGCATCGCAGGGACACCCATCGATCGGATATCAGCGTGATCAAAGCCGCTGAAAACGTCTCCTGCTCGGAAATGAACAACCACTCGCATAAAACAGCCGGTCTTCAAATTCAGTTTATATCCCGGCGGCAGTGAAAAATAGACGTCGCTATTGAATTCATATTTCGATGAGCCATATGGTGGCGGAGAACTGAAAAAAACATATTCCAATTTTTCAAGATCAGCGCAATCAAGAGATTTGAATTGTGGTTTCCACAAGTTTTTGAAATCGAGAGAGATAGATTTGTGACTACTATTTTTCATCAAGTAATCAACTTTTTTCTGATCAATAGTAATACCAAAGAGATTCTTATAGGATCTCTGAGCATGACCAATGAAATCGCATGTTTTGAATATCGGGATGATCTTAGGACAGTAATGATTCAAGATCAAAGGAAGCATCCCGCGTTCTAACCATGTGCCTATTCCATCAGATATACAATAAGAATGGAAAACGTATGTTTGGTATGAGAGATCAACGAAAAAAAGCATAAAAAACATTGTCGTCATTTTATATTTTTTTTTTTAAGTGTGGCCGAATTTATTTTCTCGCCCAATTCGCCGAGATTTAAGTCAATTAGCTAAACACTGAGAAAGATGGGAAGTTGTTTTACAGATTTATTTCCACGAAAAAGAATATTCACCAGCTTCAATAAATGGAGTATTTAGTTTCCCGGCGCTCGTAATCCTCAATTCATCAACGAGACGTGCGAAATTTGCAGCACGTTGACTAACAAAGCCATCACATTTTAAACAATAGTGAAGATTTAACATCGACATTTTGACATTTTCCATTCTCGTTAATGGATTATCCTCTCCACCTTCATGAGGTAATTTGTTGTTTACAGAGTCTTCAACAAACAGAAGACGTTCGCCCAGATCTTTTTTCGCGTCATTAATCACGTTTTTATCGTCTGTCATGAGGAAAACGGTAAAATTTCTACTGCGACAATTAATTGGCAAATTCCAGAGAGAAGAAATCTCTGATGCCACATGAGCGCTATGATAGAATCGACTCCACGGAAGCAATTCCATTTCTGAAGCCTTGGCTCCATGGCGAACATAAACACAAATCGTGTTACAGTGAATTGTCAATTGCGTGGATTTCTTTCTGAATTCTTCCATCTCTCTCTCGAATCTCTCGTTAAAACGAGTTAAATATAAAGTAGATTGTGCACGCCACCAATATAACGTTGTGAAGGGAGAAAAATCTATCTGAGAAAACTGGTGTGGAATGACATATTTTACATCAATCGCACCAACCCATATATGTTTTTTGGGATCCAGAGAATCAAGTGTGCAATTGGTCGCAGGCAAAAAAATACACTCAAAAGTATGCATTGAACAATTCGGATGTGACATCCAACCAGTATTTGACCACATCATAATAGCATGATTATTAATTGCCCAAGAAAGAACTGCACCAGTAACATGAATCTCAGATCCTATTCCTCCAACGTGTCCAATGGTGACCCAATTAACATTTGAACAATTTGCAGGATGTTGTGAACGGTGGATCAATTCTTGTGCTTCCGCTGTAAATGGTAATGATTCTTTGCAATTGGAAAAAATAAAAAATAAAAAATACAATTGCATCAATTTGATCTTGTCTATGTTCTAACATTATGAGTCTAATACAAACGTCGGATAAATGTTTGATTCCTCTCTCATTGATGAAGTCAGATACCAATTGTAATTTCAACCCGGTGTAAATTAGAGTTTATTTTCTATTCCATTTAATCAGATACCCACATTTGAATTCTATTTTCGGAAGAAGTGGATTGTATTGATTGAAACAGAACCATAAGTTTTCTCTTTCCAGTCTTTCCTCTATTTCCAATATGCCTTTCTTCGGAATCACGAAGCGCTTTTTTTCATCTGAACGAACAAATTTTTCAAACTCGTAAAAGGCTTCACGCTTCTTCTTTCGAGCTTCAATTTCGCAGTGCTTCAAAATCTCCGATATCATTCTGTCGATTTCCTCTCCATCTAATTCGGGTGCGACGATCGATTCATCTGCGAGGCGATCGAGCCAATCTCGGTAACTTTCTCCCTCTCGAATTAAATCGGCTGCAATCTCGTCAGTCTTTATTTCATGATTATTGCAAGCCATGAATCAAAATCTTTTTATGTGATCTTGCCGGTGTTCGGGCGTGGCGAGTCTAATACAAACGTTGGACAAATGTTGCACCTCATTCGTTTTCCTGAAGCCGCACGCCAACTCGAATTTCAGCCACCGCGGGTCGGCGTTGCGCGAGCGAGTGTTCTCGGCGTCGAGCATGAAGTGCGCGTCGCCCGACGCGGGCGGCGTCCAGAGCCACGTGTCGCCGCTCGTCACGGATTTGCTGCTCACGCGCTTCGCCACTTCTATTGGCGCCGTCTCGTAGCGCAGCGCGTTGCTCGCGCGCATGCCCGTGTTCGTGGGCACAGAGATGAAGGGGCGCTTCGCGTTGCGCTGCGTCTCGGCGACCTCCTCGACGCGCCACGGGCCGCGCAGAATGTCCAACCCGAGCGGCGGCGAGTCGCGCATCAGCAAACCGTTCGACGTGACGTTGTAGACCGACGCCATCGTGGTGTAGACGACGTCGCTGTAGACGTCGGACTTGTCGACGCGATCGACGTCATTGAACGTGACCTCGACGAGGTTCGGGTGTTTGAGTATCCTGCGCACCGTCTCGTCGAGCGCCGATTCGCCAGAGCCGAGGCGCGGCGAGTCAATGGAGGCGGCGCGCATGAGTTTCGCCAACACGCGGGCGCGGTGTTCGCGCTGCGCGGTGCGCCACGTGACCATCTCGTTGCTGCGGAAGAAGAGCGCGTCGACGGTGGTGAACGCGCCCGAGTGGCGCGCGGGCGACGCGATGGAGGAGGAGCCCGTGACGCCGCAGAACTCGCGCTCGTAGTCTTCGAAGAGGACGGCGTTGGTGGCGTCGATGAGTTCGCGCGAGCGCTCGCACACGAGGTCGGCGTTGTCGGGCTCCGACTCGACGATCTTGGCCGCCGTGC
>Ga0315284_10013831_pt1 | contig 11497 bp, 26 predicted proteins | sample YL17G09_16_MG_FD_203696 | JGI IMG/M metagenome (GOLD analysis project Ga0315284, IMG submission 203696) | Sediment microbial communities from Yellowstone Lake, YNP, Wyoming, USA - YL17G09_16 | ecosystem: Environmental > Aquatic > Freshwater > Lake > Sediment | place: USA: Wyoming | collected... | reverse complement strand
GGAGATAATCCGAGAGCTATTCGTTCACTGTCCACCGTAACGGCTAGAACCTTTTGTACGGCTGGAGTTCTGAGCGTTTCAAAGGACAATTGAACAGCAGCCATCTTCTGTTGTGCGGCTTGCTGGATAGCGTCAATCTTGGCTTTGGCTTTGGACTCCTCATCCTTTACCAGTGTTGCAAGTTTCTGGCAAGCCAAAAGGTAATCCGCATAGCGCCTGTCCACAACAGTCTGAGCCACTTCAATCTTATTCATGCGTTCTCCTTTGGTTGTTTTACAATGAACCTAAGCTACCCTAAAGAACGCACTCACGCCTTACAGTAGCTACGCCTTACAGTAGTGCATTCTATCGCCCCACTCCAGGCAATGAGAGGCAACCAAGAGAGCGGGGTCAATGGCGGGTTGCAGGGCTTCGCCTTCAACCCTTGGCAATCGAGCCTTGAGAGCCTGGATACGGCGATTTGCTCCAGGGGTCAAGGCTTCGCCACACTCCCGCCTAATCTGGTCAATGCGAATGCGAACGGCGATTTCACTTGTGAGTTCTTTGTCCGGGGTGATTTTAATCTTTGGCATGATTTTGTTCCCCTTTCAATTGAACTAAGCTACCCTAAAAAGGGACGTTATTGCAGGCAGGCTTTTGGGAATGTCGGTCAAGGAATTCAGAAAAGGCGAACTTAACACCACGTTCATATTCCGATTTAGGTGAAATTACACTAAGTTTTGAGGTAATAAGGACTTTAGTTTCAGGCAACCCCTTATTGAATATAAGGTTCTGGATATAATCTTCTGCCCAAAGGATACCCGAAACACGTTCATTATCCATAGAAATTTCCTTTCGATAGAACTAAGATACCCTAACGGGGCATTATTCAGAACCAGTGTCAAGAAGTTCAAGAGGGGGAACGAAAAAAACCCCGAAGGGGCTTTTTCAGGACGCTAGAGAGGAAGAAAGGAACCTTCAGCACTACGGAGCAGTTCCTAACCACGCCTTTTGTTAATTCCGCAGTTTCGGTGGCAAGATGGTTTCCAGACCACCTTCACCTCAACCTCTCACAATGGGACTAAGCTACCCTAAGAGATTACTAGCATTCCTCTGGGAGAGCCGCAAGCATTTCCGCAATAAGGGAACGAAAAAACATAGGGTTCTTTTTGACATCATCCAAACAAGTATTACTACTTTACTCGCACCGATACGTACCAGTACATTCCTTCATCTTTCACGACGTATTTTTCGGCAATGATTTCGGCTTTGGCAACCTGGAAATCCTCATTATCTTCGAGAGTAGAGGTATCCCAAGTATTTTGGGCAATGGAATCCAAAGCATCCTCCAGAGCTTCTTGTTCTGTTGCTCCTATACCAGTTGAAACGTCCGAAAAAACGGTAAAGGCTATGCCGCAACCCTGGAAGTATTGTGCATTGTCAACCCCATGTCTTATCACTTCAAAATCGGTAATTGGCTTCATGGTATTTCCTTTCGATGGAACTAAGACACCCTAAATAGCGGCGAAAGCAAGAAAAACAAGGGTAAAGAGGGAAAGAGAGGCGATGAAAAGGGCGTAGCGCATTGGAATTCCTTTTAAGTGGTAGGAGTGAGAATCGGACTCACCATGCATGTTTTTATAAGAAACACCGCGCCAACCAGACGCTTCCTACCTTATGTCCCTAAAAAATTGGGGAAGAAAGCAAGGGGCGAACCCAGTTCTATTGCCTTCTTCCCCTATCGGTACTGCCGTCATCAGCGTACCAATCCGATGATACTAAGCCACCCTAACATTTATTTAATTAAATTTTGCACACTGGGAACGCCACCATTGCATTTTTACCTTCAACCCCTATCTTTTCACGTTTAGAGGCAAAAAGCTGTCCAGAACGCTTAGGAATACGGTTAGAACAGCCTTTTAACGATAAGCTCAGCACTGTTTCGCCACATTTGTTTCAGATCCGCCAGTTCACCTAGCCCGATCCCCTTGGTTTTGCGCAAGGTAAAGAGTAAGCCATTGAATGGAGTAGCTTTGATAATGCGGAGAGCGAATTCCTTTTGTTCTGTCACTCCACGATTAGCTTCCCAGACTTCTTGAAGGGTAGCGAAAGCAGCATCAATGGTATCCTTGACCTCAGCGAACCTATCTTTGAGGTACGGGAAAATAGCAATCAATTCATCGCCTTCGCCTGCCAAGACAAAATCAATTAAGTGTTTGGGATTTGAAATGTTCCCATTGGATGCCAGGGCATGGATCGCCAAATATGTGGATGTCTTAACCTTGAAGCGGATATTATTACAATCCCGAATGACGACACCTTCAAACGTCTTGTCGGTTTCTTCCATTTTCTCAAGGAAAGCCAAGACCTCCTTGATATTCATAAACAAGTGAGTTCGAGGGGTAGGAATTTTGAGACGGATGGAGAGTTTGCACACTTCATCGAAGGGTAATTCCACACCATTCTTAGTGGCAGAGAGGAAGAAGAGTTGCGGGTCTTTGTAGAGGCGCACAACCTGATTATCCAAGGAACAGAATTCAAATATATATGTTTTGTCTTGCTCTAAATCCTTGACTGACGAGGACTTATAGAACAATTCCCAAAAATGTTCTATCCATGTTTTATTAGAGAAACCGACCAGCCCGAAGCCGAAGGAGCCAGAGGTTTTAACATGCCAAGAACCGTCGTAATGGAACAAAATGATCAAGCTGCCGTCTTCTTTAGAGGTAATAGTAATAGGCTGTGACCAATTGAACAGTTTGCCTTCTTCCTCATTTTCGCCGTAGTTGAAGAAGCGGACAAAGGGCATAGCAACCAGTGTCCATGTTTTATCTTCGAGAACAGTTCCCCGGCAATAACGAACGACTGGATGAATTTTAGGGGAGTCTATTTGGTCATACTTAAACGCCACTAGGGGCAAAGTGGGGTGACGAATGACAGCGATATGGAATTCTTCTACAAGTTGTTCCAGTGTATGATTTTGGAGATATTCCTGGAGGGGGTTCATAGTACACCTAAGCTACCCTAAAAGGCAAAAGAACAAGGGCGCAAATCCTGTCCTGTTACGAAACCATAATTTGTCCAACGTTTTTCATCTTCCATAAATCTATTCCAGGCTTGATCAGCAGCCTCCCCGATTGTTTCCCCATAACCACGTAATTCCCATGTTTTGCCACTATCATCTGTTACGTGGGCAAAGGAACAGAAGTTATTATCAGTGGCTTGAATTACAACGGCACCAAATTGTTTCATAGTACACCTAAGCTACCCTAATAGGCAAAAGAACAAGGGCGCAAATCCTGTCCTGTAGCGTTTATTCGCCGCAAGGTGTGCGGCGAATGGAGCGTTTATTCGCCGCAACCTATTTGCGAAGCTACCCTAAAAAGGGAAGTAGTCCAGGTATTCTAGTCCCCGTTCGTTACCTAGTTGAGACCAGTTTCCCTGGACTACCCAAGCCGCGTTCGTTACCTTGTAGGCTCGGTATGCGGCTCGTTTCCCTGCAAATACTACCACAGGAATTCGGGAAAGTCAAGCTACAGTGTCGGATTTTTGAAGTGTTTTTGAAGCGTTGAATTTTCCTTTGGAAAATTCAACGCTTCAATTGTCAGTTCCTTCTTTGAAAATTTATTTATTTTTGATTATGCTGGTTTAGCGAACTTTCGACCTTCGACGCCGTACACATTCAACCAAAGTTCTGCAATGATATAACCAACATGCAGAGTACCAAAGCTACCATCCACGTACATCTTATCTGCATGTTGACGGCAGAACTGTTCCAACAGTTCTTTTCGAGGATGCTTTGTTTTCAGCCCGTAGAAATGTCCGTACTGGTCTACCGCAACGTAAGTCATTTTGATTCCCTCTCTTTCAATGAGACTAAGACACCCTAAGACTTACCAATTTTCTTTTAGCTACTTTTTTAGGGACATTTCCAAGGATTTCACAAAGAGCCTCGAACGCGGTTATCTCCTGCTCCCGCTTTTTTGACGAGTTCTTATAGCGCCACGAAGTAAGCTTTATCGGGACGCAATAAATTTCCGGCATTTCATCGTCTTCTATTTCATCATTAAACTGGTCTGCTGTGAGATCAATAAGGAACCCGGCGCAAGTAACCCAACAATGGTAATCACCACCCCCGCCTCCTTCTGTATATTCACTTCCAGTTACAAAGGTAGCAGCAACAGGATCAAGATCAGTAGTGAATGTTCCTTTGATAACCTTTGGTTTTAATCCAGCCTTACGAAGTTTTGCAGCTAGGATGATAGAAACTTCATAGCAGCAACCGTAAGCACAACCAAAGCAATCTCGCAATTCGTTAGCAATTTCGAGGATTGTAGACTTGGCTTCCATATTAAAACTAAGCTACCCTATTAACGAGCGAACACCATTTTCTTACAGTGTTCCGGTCTCACTTGCAATCGGCGGGAACCATCAAAGACTTCAATGGTTTTGGTACGGTTATTGAGTTGCGGGTCACGAATGGTAGCGGTAATTCGAGTTCCGCACCAATCAACAGTTACCAGTGTGCCAAATTTGAATTTCATGTGGTTCTCCTAGTATGGGTTTACTTCTTACAATCATCCTAAGCTACCCTAAAAGAATTTGAGTACGCCTAATGATGAGAGGCATTATCGTACTCTGCTATGGTTTTGGGGTGAGCGTACCGTAATGGTGAGAACCAAAACGGGAGCGAATCCCTTGGCGGAAGCACTGCATAGCTTGCTTCGCCGCTACATCGCTCAAAACTGGTTAATGCGGGCGATAGTATGTGAATTCTTTTCGGCATCACTGCAACAAGCGTTTACGTTGCAACTCCGAAGAGACCCCCTATCCTTTGTTATTCCCGCACTTGCACTAAGCTACCCTAACACTCCCGTAAACGCTCAAAACTTGCTGCCACTCCTTGCCGGGATTGTAAGAAAAGAACCGGACTGTGAAACTATCGGAGTAAATTCCGTGTTGACACTTGTACCACATTTTCATTCCCTCTCTTTCAATGGAACTAAGCTACCCTAAGAGCTACCTTTCATTAGGGAGCATGACGGTCATTTCTTCCCCGCGTTCGCAATACAGCTTGATTTCAGACAAAGGGAAGTCAGTGTACTCGATTTCCTGAGTAAAGGCTACATCGTCCGTATCACGCAGGCATGTAACAGTAGCCTTCTTTCCCGTCACCTTCAACTGCCAAATCTGGAAATCGCACAGCATATCATCTTTGACACATTTGGCTTGGTAGCTGGCGATGATATCCAGCAACCAATATGCTTCGCAAGACTCGACAAGGAAATCAATGCCTTGTGTGTAAATGAGCTTGCGTGTCCAATGGCGGAAAAACTCTTCTGAACCTGAGAACGCCTGCAAATGTTCCTGGATTTGTATGGGAGTCAAATTCTTTCGGCAATCAGCAACCATTGGAAATCCCTCTCTTTCAATGGGACTAAGCTACCCTAATTTCCCCCCTAAAAGTGGGCAGACAGGGATTTGAACCCTGGACCAATGGATTAAAAATCCAATGCTCTACCAAGCTGAGCTATCCGCCCGTACTTTCAGTCAATGATAAGGAGTTCATCGTTACCATCAGGACCGAAATCATCGTCATCGTCATCCATTGGAATTCTCCTAAAGAAAAAGATGGGTAGCCGGTTCTTCCGGTGTCACTTCCCCGTTTTGCGGAGAAGTCTGGGGCTTAATCCCAGGGGTTAATTCCCTCAAAGAATCTTCGGGGTTCTTTCTACCCAATACTACTAAGACACCCTAATTTCCTCCACCATCCTTAATACTGTCTCTCCAACCTTGCGCATGTCTTCCGTTACCCGCAGCAGTTGCATCAATTGGACCTATCACGTGACCGGTACTTAGATACGCTTCGTGAACCGGCATAAATGACCCGTCTTTCATCTGTACCGATAGCCCTATAAATGAGCACCAGCCATATCCGTACAGTCCAAAATCCACTTTGCGGGCAATCCCTGTTTGAACCGATGCCTTTGTGCGATAGGTCTTCGGATACAGTTGGAATGAACCGGCGAGCCAAAGCAACATCGTCATTCTCCTCTTTCAATACTACTAAGCTACCTTAACATTTTCCTTATAGTTCGCATGGTATTGATTCCAGGCCCCCACAGCAGCCTTTTGCATGATACCAAGGAACTTTACGGGGTCTTGCGGATACGCCTTTTGAGCGAATGCGTCAAAGTCTTTCAGCAATCGCGGACCTACGCCTGGCTTTTCAGGCATATTGAGCAACGTACAACCAATCAAGCCCCACAATTCAGCGTTCTGATCAGGACTGGACCGAAGTTCCCCGATTTTGAGCACCTGGACAGAATGAGAGCCTTTAGGCGAACGACCCTTTCCAACGGGGGGATTTTTGGCGTAGTCTCGGATAGCGCCAGTGTTGATTAGCTCGGAAAACACCCATTCATCAAAGGACATTGTTTGTACCCCTTTCAATGTTCCTAAGCTACCCTAAATTGTTCCGCCATGAATCAACAAAGACCGAACGGCTATATCATGTTCGATTGTTGAATCTGTTTTATGTTTGCATTCTGCACAATATACCTTTTTACCACGTTTGACCCAACCCGAATAAACAGCTTCGCGTTCTATGCTTGCCTTATCACCCATATCTCCTAATGGGGTATCGCAACAATCACAACGTATTTCATACATCGTTCGCCATGCCATGTTTTATTCCCTCACTTTCAATGGAACTAAGACACCCTAATTCAACTGTAAATCTTCCCGTCATTTCCCACATACAAACTAACTTCTCCGTATGCGTGACAATCGGCTGTCAGGCGTTTTGCTACTTCCTTCTCATAACCCCTGTCCCAAAATCCCGCACCATGATGATTCCGTGTGAGCCAGAAATCATGCCCGTTCTGTTCATCGTTACCCGCTTTGGCAAGATCCGCTGCATTAGCTTCCTGAAACGCCTTGCAATCCGATTCTGCTTGTTTCAAAGTTTCAGGGGCAAGGTTTTCAATGCCGTAGTTATCGTCCAAAGGATAACCACCAGACGGGGTACTTTCGTCATTGGAAGACCAAAGAGCACAAATCAAGTAGGCTTTCGTGAAATCGTTCATTTGAGTTCCCCTTTCAATGGAACTAAGACACCCTAAACTAGTCCTTAATTCCAATTCCAGCCAAGATATTTCCCTTCACGGCTTCCCATCCACTTGTGCCGATACGATTCACAGGACCATCCATATAGAAACCAAACATCCCTGCTACCACTTGTGCCTGACGTTTTGCAGCCTTCAATAGCTTACGAACATTATTTCCGTTTTCGCTCCAGGCAGGGACACTAATGCCGTATCCGTGCAGAGCTTCAACTTGCACAAAAACGTTGCCCTTCATATCATCAGGGCTACCCATACTTTCCATAGCTTTGTCAAGATTGGCAAAGCCAATCTTGACTAGGACTAACAATGGAAAGCGAAACATTGTACTTTGCTTCTTTTGCGCCTACGCTTTCAAACCAGTTCCACACTTCCAGAACAAGGAAGTAGTCAAAATCGCCGTTATTGAGTTTCTGACTAATCCACTTACCACCGTAGTCAGCCCAATTCATATCGCCAGTAAGCCAAGTAAATCGAATCATTGTATTCCCCTTTCAATGGAACTAAGACACCCTAAGACTTCCCAAATGAAAGAATTGAACACTCACTGTTCCAGTTCCACTTTGACACGAATCCTACCCGCCTTCTTTTTCCCGCCAAGGGCTTCAAATGCAGCGGGAGTTAGGTCAATGATGACTCCGTTTGCAGTAGCTTTCCGTCCGGGTCCATAGTCTATAAGGCGAACCGTCACGCTCTTTCCAGTGTCTAAATTTGTAACCTTGTACTTAGTATTCCACTGTCGAGAACGCAAAGCACAAGTGAAAGCGGATTCATTGTACTTTTCACCATTAGCGGTATAGATGCCACTAGTGCCTTCACGCTGGCAGGATTTAATGGTGTAGTACGTAGCGAATCCCTCTTTTGATTCCCCGGCAAAAGCGGAAGAAAGCAAAAGAGGGATTAACAGAGTAACCTTCATGGTAAAACTAAGCTACCCTAATTGCTTCCTTTTATGATGGTAGCCCGTAGCGGTAACGCTCCGCTCTTTTCAGGTTGAAAGCCTGATGTCCTAACTCATAGACGAACGGGCCAAAGGAACGTAACCATTTTACTCAACCGCCACAATCCTATCGGAAAATGTTTCGTTACCGCGAATATCTCCTTTTGTTTTCCCAATGGAACTAAGCTACCCTAACAAAAGACAAGGGGTGTTCCCGCTAGGAACACCCCTTGTCTAATAAACGAGCGTGGAAGGCTCGTATCTGGTTTTCTCCTTCCCGCCACCCTATCGGACGCAGCACGACTGAGGCTGCTATCGTTTGACAGGAGTACCCCAGTGTTTCCTGCCAACTTCGCCCGTGCTGCGTCCGGTCTGGCAATGCAACAATGGTCAGCACACCGTACCCGATGAGCCTAGCGGTTTCCCGCCTCGTTGCCTCAAAGAGACAACGCCACTATTCACTTTTCTCCTAAGCTACCCTAACTGTTTCCGAAAACCAATCTTTCCTTTGTTCTCACTCACTATGGCAACTGGACCACCCTTAAAACCCATTCTTTCTTGTTCTACGGCGACTGCACTTGTTCCTTCCAGTCTTTCAGCCGTTTCTCGTAAGAACTGAGCAACCACCGCAGGGCTTTCACCATCCTTCACGTCCACTTCGATTTTAAGTGTCATGTCCAGTTCTCCTTTCAGAAGAACTAAGACACCCTAACTAATCCCGTTTTCCTTCAAGATACCCCTACGACAAAAAATTCCACACTGCTACGGCAACAATAATAGGAAGAAGGTCAATGACCAACAGTACAATTTTCCCAAAAGCAAAACCATCGTCCTCGTTATCGCTCATTAGTATGTCTCCAGGTACGGTCCGTCTTTCCACGGCATTCGTGCGTCCTTTCGCCTAGCCCAGCCAAGGACATTCCGCTAAGGACCGCTACGGACACGACTCCAGCCCGTCGTTGTACCGATGAACCTAAGCTACCCTAATCTCCGTATGGATAACCTTCTGCAATCAGAACTTCCGCCACCCTGCGACTAATGGGGAGCATAGCCGAATTTTCGTTATCAATTACTGACAATAGTGGCCTTTCCCCATTAGGCAGAAAAACATGGACCGATTCTGGCTTTTTCATTTTCCTAATGCCAGAAGTGATGTACGTGTACTCTTTTCGAGTGTTCATTTTTTACTCCTTTCTCAAATTATACCACGGTTTCCCGCATTGTCAAGTTAAAAACATAGGACGGGAGATAGCCAAGCCAGCGCAATACCGGCTTTCCCGAAGCTATCCCCCGTCCTTAATATTGTTTCTAAGATACCCTAAGATTTCATTCAATCAACTGGACGGAACGAATCGGAAAAGGGCTGGGAGTTCAAATCTTCACTCCATCGTTCATTAGAAACATCTCCAGCCATATTACAGGCAGCAGTTTTGACTACGCAACCTACTGCCTTCATTCCACAAGCAAATGACTCGCAGGAACGAAAATCGGCTTGTAACAACCTAATGGAGTTGCGTCCAAACGGAGAAAGATTAAAGCACTCCACGGCAAACACGTTAGCAATTCCAGCTTGATACACAAGAAAAGCCTTCTTGATCTTTTTCATTTGTTTTTCCTTTCAATGGCACTAAGACACCCTAATCACTTCCAAACAGGGGTAATCAACCAAAGCCTTATTCCAGACAGCAACCACACCATCATCTGCATGGTTTCCGCAAGGATGTCCACCAGTGTTTGATTTTGAAGGCGTCCCACAACAAGCTAAAACACTTTTCTGGACACGAGCCAATTTCTTGCAGTTTTTACATTTGCCACAGCGCATTTTTTTCTCCTACCATGTATACCAACTACAATTCCACGGTGGGGAATAGTCATTAACAAACCAAAGAGTACCATTAGAATCACGGTAAATACAACTATCACCAAAAAAATAATACATGTATTCTCCTTTCAGTGACACTAAGACACCCTAATCAACTACAAACTTCCAGTCATTATCTTTTCGATTTTTGCACGGAGTTCTTCCCAATCCGCAAGCCCTTCTTCCACTTCGCCATCATCGGAAGTGGTTTTGCGGGTGGCGTGAGCGCCACCCTTACCACGGACAGAGAGCGCCATTCCAGCAGCCCCAGCATGAAGAACCTTTTTGGTCTGTTTGTTGATCATGGCGCTTTCCCCCTTTCTTGAACTAAGACACCCTAAAAACCACCTAATAGAATCACTGCCACATCACACTCATATTGGTGAATTTTGAAGGTTACTCCTTGTTTAATCAGCCCACTCACATAAGCAGCCATTAAAAGCATTCCCTCTTCTGTTTTCTTAAAGGTCATTTCCATTGTAGTTCCCCTTTCAATGAACCTAAGATACCCTGAGACTACCCTAACTTAAATTTCTACACCGGTCTTTCGCCAGGATTAAATTCCCACATTCGCTTTCCTGGAACACCTTGTAGGACATAGCGTTTCACGTTTTGCCATGAGAAAAAGAAATATCCGTCACATGTCCAATGGATACCATCTTCCGTCTTATGCCTTTTGATTTCAAACAAATCCCCATTAGCATTGCGATACCACAAGTAATGATGAAAAAAACGCGCAATTCCGTATGGAGAATGAAAACCAAGTTTATAACGAAGCATAGTGTTCCCCTTTCAATGAAACTAAGATACCCTAATTCCGTACTAAAGGACTCGCGGTCTATGCTTCCAGTGTCAAATTTTTCCATTAGGGAAGTTTTAAGGTAGCTTAGTGCTAGTGTCGAAACCGGCTTTGTAGCGCGTAGCATTGTATCGGTAGGTAGTAACGGGAAAAAGACCGTACACTTTTGGCTCGTTACCCGTATAGCCGCTCTGCAATAGCCGCTACAAAAGCTGGTTTTCTAAATTAGGTACAAAGTTAGGGTGTCTTAGAGCAATTGGAAAGGGGCAACCAATGATTACAACCTACGATGTCTTGGCGGCTCTCATTGCGAATTCTGGCAAGTACATAGAGTTCAAGTATAAGCCATTGCCGGAATGCAAAGTGAAAATGACACCTTCACGGGCGGCAGCTTTAGAGAGTACAATCAAGCCAATTTCGGCTATGCCGGAAGATGTTGGCGGCTTCTTTTGTGTTGAAGGAATCCGTATAACAAAGGCTGGGGATTTTATCGTCACCTTGCGGAATATGAAGCGAAAGAATCTTGGTGATGTGATAGACCCCGAAACGGGAATCTTACTAGAATCTTACTACAGTGACAAGAGCAATAAGCAAGAGGATGGAAGTCACGTCCAGGGATTTGATACTGGCGAATTCCTTTTCCGCAGTTATCGTCTGGACGTTAGGGACGATGGACACGGAATTAACCTTGCCAGTATGAAGGTAAATAACGGTAAGCACGGAAAACAGCCCGTGTTCGCAATGGTTTAGGGTGTCTTAGGTTCAATGAAAGGGGAAACAAAATGTCGAAAAAG
>Ga0315284_10013829_pt1 | contig 11498 bp, 7 predicted proteins | sample YL17G09_16_MG_FD_203696 | JGI IMG/M metagenome (GOLD analysis project Ga0315284, IMG submission 203696) | Sediment microbial communities from Yellowstone Lake, YNP, Wyoming, USA - YL17G09_16 | ecosystem: Environmental > Aquatic > Freshwater > Lake > Sediment | place: USA: Wyoming | collected... | reverse complement strand
GGGCAAGGCGACCGACAGTTCAGACGTTGACGATGTAATCAGCCCGCCGTTGAGAGAAATATCGGTGACAATAAGTTCATAGGTCGGGTCAGTGTTGGTTATCGTAATATGCTCGGTTCTGCTGGTATTGACAACCACATCACCAAAAGGCATATTCAGGTCGTCAGGTGGCGGAATTGAGTCGGTTACTTCAATTTCGCCTGGGGGGCCTACGGTGGTAAAAGACCAGACCGGGCCGGGGGTTTGACCACCACGATTACTTGCAACAACCTGCCAGTAGTAGGTCGTCTCGTAGGCCAGGGGATAAGGCAGCGGCTCACAATGGGGGACGGTCAGGCCGCTGTGGATTAAAGTGGCAGGCGGATTAGCTGTGTCAAAATAAACATCGTAGAGCGCCTGACTGGCTGTATCGGGGACAAAAGCCAGGTTGTCGAGGACAAAAACCGACACATTGACCGATATTACGACCCGGACGATACCGTTTGCCGAGACTGTAATGGGTTGCAGGTGACTCGACATAATCAAGGAATTGGAATCAACCTGTTCATCGCCGGCATTATAGGCCGCTATATTGACGGTTCCGCCGGAGCTGGACCCAGCCAGTATCTCCACATATGAGACAGGAGGATCGAAATAAAGGGTTTCCGGCCCCATTGGAATTCCTCCGTCACTTAGCGTTGCTCCGCTGTTGAAGGCCAGAAAGTTGGGGGGCGAATGGCCGGTGACCCCAAAGCTTCCTCCTTCGTTGAGGATTGCTCCACCATCATTCCCGCCAGGTCCTCCAAATATAACTCCCTGGGCGGCGTATTGCGTTGTCAGTCTAACAGTATTTGCGAAGTAAGAGGGCGCAGTAACATCGTCAAAATTGATGAGGGTAGCATTTGTCGGAGCGGAAGACGCGAGCGAACTTTTCGTCACGGCGGACTGGGACATCTCATTCAAAGATTCCACCGGCTCGACGAGCACGCCGTCACGGACGATGTATCCGTCTGGAATATCAGTTATTATCGGATAGTAATACTGGTTTGTTTCGAATGCGCCATTCCACGACAGCAAGACATCGATTGGCACATGGGTTGCGCCATCCACCGGGTTGGGGTCGTACGGCTGAGGCGGCGGAGGCGGTATTTCCTCGACAGTCAGACTAACAGCCCGCACCTGCCCAACGCCGGATGTCTGATTTGTGAATGTTACGGCTGCACCATAGTTGCCGACGGTAAGACCGTTGGCGTCAGCGTTAATCGAAACAGACACGACGATGTTCTGTCCCGGCTGGAGTGTGCCAGTATCCGGTGTGACATCCAGCCAAGACACGTCCGCTTCCACAGTCCAATCGAGATCTGCGGCCCCGGTATTGTCAAGAGTATAATCTTTGCTGGACGGCGCGAACGGCCCACCCACATAACCGCTGCTGCTCAGTCCATCACCGGGCGTCACCGTCAGGTCATCCATCGACTCGCCCGTTAAGCAAATATCGTCGATATTCCAGCCCGAGAATGCAAATGCACCGCTGCTTCCAACTCGATGGCCCCAGCGGATATAAACCGTGGAATTATTATCAGCCACGCTTGAAATGTCGTATTCCAGTAATGTCCACTGGCTGTCCGCAATTGTCGTCCCGCCGTTGTTCCACACTTCCAACCAGGTGGCGCCATTTTTGGAGACCTCAATGGTTGCATAGACGTAGGGCTGATAGTCGGTATTCAACCATCTCTTAAAGCTCAACTTGACGTTTTCGTAGCCAGAGAGATTCAAAGGCCCCGTAGTCAAATAGTAAGGGCCGCCGATTGCGGTGTCATAGTCGCCGGCAAGATTTACACCGTAGACGTTTACCCCTGTTGCTCCCGAGGTAGGGTCAGGATAGCCATGCGACGCTCCTCCTTGTCCAAGAGGGGCACCAAACTGCCATTGCCCCTGGACAGTCCAGCCGGGGTTTGTATCCAAATTAAAACATTGAATGGTCCCCGCCAGCACCGTCGGGGCGCCTGCTATCAAGGTTAAACAAAAGCAGAGAATGGCCAAAGTTATGACAACACCCCTGTTACAATTGTGCGACTTCATTGCTCCAACCTCCCAAGAATAGTAGTAGTAATGTCCGCTTAAAACACACCAACCCTCTTTAAGCCCCAACGGGCGGTTCCGGACCTAATGGAAACAGAACCTATGGGGCTATTGTGGCGGCTATATTGCGAAGAGTTTAACGAAGGACAGAACTTCCCCTTACCCCCCCCGGGGTCATCTACTGAATGTGCCCTGTGCATCTTCGGGGTCCCCAAACACCAGTATTTTATAAGTGGAGTATAGCTACAAGGCAAAAAAAGTCAAGAAAAATCCGGGCTACCGGGGGGAAGAATTTGTGGTAACGTATTCAGCAATGTCCCTGTGACCTCATCAACAGCTAAAGGCCCCACCCGCAGGCGGGGCCTTTTTAGTTAATCGAAAAGCTGCGACACAAGTTGGCAACTCAGGCGGTTTTTCGCGGGGTTTTGCGGACGATTGTCTCGTAATCCTTGACTTCATCTAACGATTCGAAGCCGACGACGACGGCGTTAACACAGCCGAGATTGAGAACGAAATCGGCGCTTTTTGCGCGAAGGTCGCGGCTGTCGCTAAATTCGCCCTGACCAATCAGTTTCATACCTATTAAACCTTTGCCGGCATCGTGAATCTTGCGCAAGACAGGGACGACCTCATCGGGCGAGCCATCCATATCCACTCCGATGGCGTTTATTCTCGCGTGAACGGATTCAACCCAGGGCTCCTCAGCGGCTGTCTGTAAAGCGCCAATCGAATGGCACGATACACCGAGGGCACGCACCTTCCCTTTGGCCTTGGCTTCGCTCATACCATCCATATATGGTTTAAGCGTCTTATTCCAGTCAGGGGCCATCATACAGTGCAGCAGAAGCAGGTCGATGTAATCGGTGTTCATCTCCTTTAGAAACCGGTCAATAGTAACCTGTGGCTTTTCGCGTTCCTCCTCAGGCGGGTCCCAAATCCCCAGTTTGGATGTAATCGTGTAATTCTCGCGTGGTATGCCTTTCATCGCGGGAATGATATAAGGATGCGAGCCATACATATCGGCACAATCAAACAGCCGGCAGCCGCGGTCGTATGCCTCGCGCAAAAGCGCCTCAAACTTTTCCTTTCCCAGCCGGACCTGATTGGAGGAATGTCGTCCGCCTTTCATACCTGTCCCAAAGCCGACCCTTGTTACTTTCAAGCCGGTCTTGCCGAGTGACACAATTTCCCACGGGTCAAATGTCCTGCCCTTCGCCTTTACGGCGTTTGGCTCCGTCTTTATGGCCTTCGAAGCGCAGCCCGCCAGCGTCGAACCGAGCAGCAGACCCGATGCCCCGGCTATTGAATTCGCCAGAAACTCACGACGTCTCATTTTTTTCATTTTCACACCCTTTCAGATTTCAAAGGATTATATTGTAGCACATTTTTCAGGGACGTTCTGCGATTTTTGCCCGGAATTTGTAATTGCCTGAGCCAACGTGGAAAACGGCGCAGCCATCCTGCGTTTTTATGAAACGAACGCCCGTGGTCTTTCCAGAGTCAGCCGACTGGCCGGACTCGGATACAGAGCGGAAATCAATAGTCGGAACGTAAACAGTCGCGGTGGTATTGGCTGGGATAGCGACGTTGAGTGAAATGTGGGTTTTCTCAATTTTCCAGTCAGCGGCAATAAGGCCGTTTATGGACTTATAGGAGGCCTTTACCCATTTGAGATTCCCAACCGGCTGTGGGTGGATGATAATTTTTCTGAAGCCGGGGCCTGTGGGGTCGATACCGATACCTGCCAGGTCGCAATAGAACCATTCCATAATTTGTCCGAGCATAAAATGATTCTGCGAAGAGCCGCGCGCAGCATTCCAGGCCTCGGTTAAGCTGGTTGCACCCTTTTTCAACTGGTAGCCATAACCCGGTTTGTCCGATTGATTGTTCATAGCAAAAATAACGTCAGACCTTCCGCCGTCGGCAAGCGCCCGCAGCAGATAACGGTAGCCAACGTCGCCTGCCGTAATCGAGTTGCCGTGTTTTTGAACGTCCCGGATTACGGCATCAAGAACATCATTGCGATTCTCGGATTTGACGAGTTCCATAACCAGCGGTATGGCATTGGCGGTTTGGGAGCCGGCGGCATATTGCCGGGTTTGTGCGTTGAAAAATTTATCGTTGAAAGCGTCGCGAATCTTGTCGGCAAGCTCACTGAACTGTTTCGCGTCGTCGGTATGGCCCAGCAGTTGGGCGGCCTGCGCGAGGACCGAGGTGTCGTAATAGTAGATTGCGGTCGCGGTCAACGCCGCGGGCGTCAACTGTGCCTGCCCGGGGGCCGCGGGGCCGATGTCGTACCAGTCGCCAAGGCCGTGAGAAACAATGTGGTTGTCGGCCCGGCTGGTCAGGTAGCCGAGGTATCGCTTCATATTGTCATAATGACGGTTGAGCAATCCCAAATCGCCCGTCCAGAGGTATTGCTGCCAGGGAACGATTATAAAGGCGCTTCCCCATTCCGGCGAATCGCGAAAACCATCCTTCATGACGGTATATTCGGGGGCGGTGTCGGGTATCAGGCCATTGTCTAATTGCGAATCAGCCATATCATTCATTGCCTTGGTGAACAGCCGTGCCAGGTCGAATTCATATCTCAGCGAAGGGCCGTTGAGGTGGAGCTGTTCAATCCAGCCGAGGCGCTCACGGTGGGGGCAATCGGTCATAACGCTCATCATATTGCTTCGTTGTGCCCAGCGGACAAGTGTATGAATGCGATTGAACAGCTCGTTCGAGCAGGCGAATTCGCCGACCGGCGAAGAGCTCGAATGGACCACAATGCCTTCGAGGGACTTGATTACAGGCGGCCGGCCGTTGGTGTCGGCAGGGTTGCATACGACCTGAAGGTAACGACAGCCGTGATAGAAGAATTTTGGAAACCAGGTCTGGCTGTCTGAGCCGTCGAGGGTGTATTGCCAGAAAGCCGGGGCGCCTCTGGGGGCACAGGAGACGCGGTCAACGGAGCCGTCCCGTGTGAGCAGTTCAGCAGGGATAATTCTTACTACCGAACCCGCTTTTCCTGTTACCACCAGACGAGGGATAATAGCGGCGTTCTGGCCGAGGTCATATACGGTCGTATTCGTTTTGAGCTTGTTGATGTGTACCGGTTTCAACACATCGAATGTGCGAATGGGAACTGCGGCTGCGCTCAAACCTTTGAGTTGTCCTTTTGGTCCATCGAGCAGTTTTGCAAGTTGCCACTCGGCGTCATTAAAGTCGGGCTGGTTCCAGCCATGAGGTTCAAGACGGGCATCATAATCCTCGCCGCCGTAAACACAGGAGAATGTAATAGGGCCGGAGCTTACTCGCCAGTTTTCATCGGTGCAAACTTCTTCTGTTGAACCATCCTTATATTCGAGACGAATCTGGCAAATGGCCTTTAGCGGCCCAAAGGAACCTGTGAATTTGGTGTAGCGTCCGCCTGTGACGTTATACATTCCGTTTGCGAGGAGCAGTCCGGCTGCATTACGGCCTTTACGCAGAAGCGGCGTGATGTCGTGAATGTCATAGAGGCAGGTTTTATCGTATTTTGTCCAGCCGGGGGAGAGGAGGTCGTCGCCGACTTTGGAACCATTGAGCGACATTTCATAATAACCAAGTCCGCAGACGAACGCGAGGGCGCGTTTGAGTCCCGGTTTGACTGCAAATTCCCGTCGCAACAGAAGTGTTTGAGTTTTTGTTGTGGCGCCAATCCAGCGAGCGTGCCAATCCTCTTCGTTGAGCAGGCCCATCGACCAAAACGCCGGTTCGCTCCAGAGCGACACTTTGCCTGATTTGTCCCAGATACGAACTTTCCAGCAACAACGTGCCTGTGATTTGAGCGGCTTACCTCTGTACTCTACTTGATTTGTCTGGTCCGAGGCGACCCTGCCGCTATCCCACAAGTCAGCGGTGCCGTCAGCCAGCTTTTCGGGAGTGCTTGCGACGAGTATCTGATAGGCGGCCTGCACCTGGCCACGGCTCGGCGAATGCATAATCCAGCTTAATCGAGGCGCAGTAACATCAACACCGAGAGGATTAACCCCGTATTCGCACCGCAGGTCGCGGATGACAACGTCACTTAGTGCGATGCTTTTTGTGGAGGAGGCACCGGCGCATCCAGCCAAAACCAATGCCAATGACAACACCACAAACGCCAGACATTTCATTTTCGTCTCATTGAATTCCAAACTTTTGTCGGACACGATTAGCTGACCTGTAAAGAGGCAAGAAGGGCCTTCCTGAGAGCTTCGGCCTTAGCCGGGGCCATTGGTTCTCGTCTCAGCCGAACATCCTCGGCCCGCATCTGCGGCCTGATTATCGAGACATCGTATTTGTGCTGGTCGGGATTGTTCATTATACACCCCCTTTTGCACAAGCCGGCGGCGATTATACCCGCCGGTGACGGCTTTGTCAAATTCAGGCCAATCGACAAAAACCTTGCGAAAACGGTCGTTTTAGGTTATTGTTTTTGCTCTGTTTCCCCGCTTTCGCGAGGACAAGTTTGTCGCCGAATTTCGCGGTAATTTACAGGAAAATTGCAATGGGTGAGCCGGTTAGAGTCAAGGGCGTCACTGTTTTGGATGAGATGAGTATCGATACCATTCGGTTTTTGGCGGCGGATGCGGTGCAGAAGGCCAAGGCGGGGCATCCCGGTATGCCGATGGGTTTGGCGCCGGCGGCCTACGTCCTGTGGATGCAGCACCTGAAATATAACCCCGCCAACCCCAAGTGGCTCAACCGCGACCGATTTGTCCTGTCTGGCGGGCACGGCTGTATGCTGCTGTATTCGCTATTGTATCTGACCGGCTATGAATTAACGCTCGACGACCTGAAGAATTTTCGTCAGTGGGGCAGCAAAACGCCGGGGCATCCGGAATATCATCCTGAACTGGGTATCGAGGCCACAACGGGGCCGTTAGGCCAGGGCATTTCAAACGCGGTCGGTATGGCGATTGCGCAGAAGTATCTGGCCAATTATTTCAATCGCGAGGGATTGCCCGTTGTCGATTACAAGATTTATGTTACCGCAGGCGACGGCGACCTCGAAGAAGGCGTATCGAGCGAGGCAAGCTCACTGGCGGGACATCTGGCGCTCGATAATCTCATAGTCATTTACGACGACAACCACATTTCAATCGATGGCGTTACAGAACTATCGTTCACCGAGGACGTGGCGAAGCGATACAAGGCATACGGCTGGAACGTTATCGATGTGCCGGGCGACGGCCCGCCTCGCCCGACGAGCGAGCGAGTCGAGGCGGGCAACGATATGGTTACGTTTGAAAAGGCGCTCAAGAGGGCTAAACGCACAAAGGACCGCCCGACGCTGATTAAACTTCGCACGCACATCGCATTCGGCTGCCCGACAAAGCAGGACACAGCCGAGGCGCACGGCTCACCTTTGGGCGAAGATGAGATTAAAGCGACCAAGCAAAAATTCGGCTGGGACCCCGAAAAGACGTTCAATGTCCCCGAGCAGGTCTTGGCGCATACTCGCAAGATAATTGAGAAAGGTAAAAGAGCGGAGGCATCGTGGAATCGATTGTTCAAAAAATACGAAGCGGCGTATCCAGAGCTTGCCGAGCAGTTCAAAAACGCCGCCGATAGCAAAATCACCGTCGATATCGACTCGTTGCTGCCCAAATTTGACCTGGTAAAGGAGGGCAAGCCCAATGCGGTCGCAACCCGTGTCGCGTCGGGCAAGACCTTAGACGCCCTTATGCCGCATTTCCCGCTTATCTTAGGCGGCAGCGCGGACCTGACGCCCTCCAACAATACGCGGTGGAAAGACGTCAAGGATTTCCAGAAAAACTCCCGCGACGGCAGATACCTCCGATTCGGCGTCCGTGAGCACGGTATGGGCGCGATTATGAACGGTATCTCAATAAGCGGACTGACACGAGCATTCGGCGGGACGTTTCTGGTATTCAGTGATTATATGCGGGGCGCGGTGCGAGTAGCCGCGGTATCGCACTATCCGACGATTTTTGTCTGGACGCACGATAGTATCGGCATCGGCGAGGACGGCCCGACGCATCAGCCAGTTGAGCACTTCGCCGCACTGCGGGCGATACCAAATCTGCTTGTCATCAGACCCGCCGACGCAAACGAGACCGCACAGGCCTGGAAATTCATCCTGCAATACCGCGGCGGCCCCGTTGGATTATTGCTGACACGCCAAAACCTCCCCGTCATCGACCAAACCAAATACGCACCTGCGGCAAATCTTGTCAAGGGCGCTTATGTGCTGATTGGCGCGGACCCGCCTCGCCCGACGAGCGGGCGAGTCGAGGCGGGTAAGCCCGATGTCCTGCTTTTAGCTACCGGCTCGGAGGTTTCTGTTGCACTCGATGCTTATAGCAAACTTACGGCCGAAGGGATTAAAGCCCGCGTTGTAAATATGCCTTGCTGGGAACTGTTTGAAAAACAAAGCAAAGAGTACCGCGATTCGGTGATACCGCCTGATGTAAAAGCGAGGGTCGGCGTTGAGGCAGGCGTCGAGCTTGGCTGGCACAAATGGCTTGGCGAGAAAGGCGTCTTTGTCGGTATGTCATCTTTCGGGGCATCTGCGCCCGGCAAGGTCTGCTTCGAGAAATTCGGCATAACCGCTGACGCCGTAGCGGCAGCAGCGAAAAAGTTGCTGGGTAAATAGCCACAGAGCAATAATTTTTTGTTTAGCCACAGAGGACACAGAGCATTTTTATTTTTTGATACTGATTAACACTGTTTAAGCCAGTTTGTAGGCGATTTGCTCGTCGAGGATGTCTTTGACGGTAATAGCACGAATTATCTTGCCGGTTTTTTTAACATAGACGATTAGTTTAAGCAATATGGGTATATTTGCAAGATAGAATTAGTGCACAAAGAACACCCTACAAATTTCGCTACCGTTCCGTCAAACGGCTAAACTATAAAGAATCGATGGTCTAAAACCCATTCTACGATTTTTGAGGAATAAACTGATGGGATTTACAAGCCCCTTTTTACCAACTGACCCCAAATACACTAAAGGGGTATATAGAAAAATCTACATCTTTGGAATTTGGCTCATAGGCCTCTTTGTTCCAATTACATATTGCTTTAAAGCTTTCGGTGGCTTCTACAAAACCCGATGCCTTATCGTGAAAAACAACGATTCTCCAAGTTTTGTATTCATAATTAAACGTATCCACAGCGCCTTTGTTAATTGATTTATTTTCTCCGATAACTTTCCCTAAATCAATGCCTGTCAATTGTTTGAACCCATTACAAATAGATATATTACAAAAATAATAATGAATGCCATCCTCTTTTCGGATAGATTTTATATTTGCTGGACTTCCCCATCGATTGCCATCCCAAAAAGCAGAGACACCTACAAAACTGTTAAAATCATCCAGCCACACCTCCAGTGAAGGATAAGGGGCGTCAGCATCAACGGCAAATTCATATTTATTAAGCCATCTTCCTTGAAAAACTTCCTTCTTTCCGGCTGGCTGGAGTAAAAATAAGTGATACTTAACAAGTTCTTTTTGAATGCGAGAAAGGGTATCGAGTGAAAGATTATTTTTGTTCCCTATGAATAAAAGAATAATAAATATGCAGATTACTAATATAAAACCAAACCCAATTAAGCCCCTAAATGTACGAATCATTACTCACCTCCCAAAGAAGATTTTTTCCACCGAAAATCTGGTCGAGCATAATTTTGACGTAGTGTGAGGCGTGCCAGTCGCAGTGGTAGTAGAATGAGCCGGTTTTCTTGAGGACGCGGTGCAGTTCGACGCAGCGGGGACGCATAAAGTCGATATAGGCCTGCGTTGAGGCGTGGCGGTCATCAAAGGCGCGTTTCTCCTTTGTTTCGCCCCAAAAGACCTCATAATTGCGGTTCGAGTTAAAAGGCGGGTCAATATAAATAAGGTCAACACATCCATCGGGGAGTTTTTTCAACTGTTCGAGGTTATCGCCGCAGTAGATCACCCTCGTATCGACTAATGCCGAAGGTTTACCGCTTGTTGGTGTTTTCTTAGAACTGGTTGCGATTTTTTTTCTTGTCATTATATGATTCCATTAAAATTTTTTGTTTACTTCTAAGATTTTAAGCCCTGTTTCAATTCTATCGCAACACCATTTTACTTCTTTTTCTGGCCATTTTAAATTATTGAATAGAAATGCTCCTATTAAGTCTATATCTATCGCTTTGCGGCTATATCTATAAGCGGCACAAATAAATACATCAAGCCTTTGTATATCTAAGGGATGATGAGTTAATGGAAAATTATTAAGATATGTTTCGAAATATCCTCTTGTCTTTTTACCGGGGATAGCGTCTTTAAGTTTAAGCTTTTTCCTTTTTGCTAAAGAGACTTTAAAATTATTACAGAGATTTTCTTTTAAATACTTCCTCAGGTCATATACAAAGGCTTTCGCATATTCGTTTGCAATTTCAAAAGGTATAAATCCTGATTCACAGGGAAAGATGTTCTCAAGTGAATACTCTTTGTTATTCTTTGTGATTGCGTATCCAATATTTCCTTTGTTGTTTTTATAATCAATACAATATGAAGGAGCATTCATCGCAGTTGTATATCTTCTAGAAAACTCTTCTCGATATGTATAATTTTCAGTACTATTTGCAAAGTTGATTAAGATATTGCTGACTTCTTCGTCATTGAGATTTTTTGTTGAAAATCGCACACCGTAAGCCATTTTAGCAAGACCACATAAAATTTAAGAATATTTTATGATGAAATCAAAAATATCATGCCCTTGAGCCAAAACATCAAAATATTACCTCCCTATTCTCCCCCAACTGCCTTTAATTGTCAAGCTTCCCGTTAGGATAAGGTTAACCCTCACGAACTCGGCTTGACAAAAGAATTATTAGAGGGCAATATAAAGGAAAAATAACATATTAGGAGTACAGAATGAAAGTTTGGGTAACAACCATAGAATACCGCGGCTATACTGCACAAGTATTCGGTGTTCATCATACACGGGATGGAGCATGGGCAAATCTTAATTTAAATTTTCGTAATGTAAAAGAATGCAGAGGGGCGGGAGGCAAATGCGAATGCGACTTTGATGAAAAAACACCTCATTTCCATGGCACAGCACATACATTGCCGAGAAAAAAGAAAAAGGGATGGAAAATAGTTTCTGACCCGTTTAAAGGACCGGTCTATTGGACTCTTGACGAATTTGAAATCGAATAGGGGCGATGTTTTTTATTCGGTCCGAAAATTGAAAACCCTTCCCGCCTCCGTCTGCCAACAAGAACTGCGCCGAGGATGGCGTTCGTTTAGTGAGATAGTAACAGCATAAAGACGCCTGCGAGGACGCCGATGAGGGCGACGGCCTTGTGGCGAATCTGGTTTTCGCCGAAAATAAAGGCGCCGCCGAGAAAAGAAATCACGACACCGCCGCTTCGGACGGCGGCTATAAGTGAAAGCAACGCATCTTCATAACCAAGCGCCTTAAAG
>Ga0315284_10013827_pt1 | contig 11498 bp, 8 predicted proteins | sample YL17G09_16_MG_FD_203696 | JGI IMG/M metagenome (GOLD analysis project Ga0315284, IMG submission 203696) | Sediment microbial communities from Yellowstone Lake, YNP, Wyoming, USA - YL17G09_16 | ecosystem: Environmental > Aquatic > Freshwater > Lake > Sediment | place: USA: Wyoming | collected... | reverse complement strand
TCGGCGTCAAAGTCGTCCAAGGCACGACCTGCTTGCGGGCCGCCTTCAACCAATCAGCAAACGCCTCCTCCAACGCTGGAGACGGCTGGCCTTGCGGGTCGGTCGCCGGCCAGTGGCTGGACAACTCGCGCGCGAGTCGCTCGGCCTCCTGCAAACGCTGCTGATACGGCAACGGATCTTCGTCTTTCACAATAGCCAAATCGGTCTCGTCCGCATTGTTCAGCAGGGCCATGAGGCCGTAGTACTCGCGCTGCGTGATGGGATCGTACTTATGCGTATGACACTGGGCGCAGCCGACGGTCAATCCGAGCCAAACGACGCCCGTCGTGGCGACGCGATCGTTCATCGCATAAAAACGATACTCCAAGGGATCAATGCCCCCTTCTTCGTTGAGCATCGTGTTGCGATGGAATCCCGTGGCGATGCGTTGTGGCACACTAGCATTGGGAAGCAGATCCCCCGCCAACTGTTCAAGCGTGAATTGGTCGTAGGGCATGTCGGCGTTCAAGGCGTTGATGACCCAATCGCGGTAGGGCCAGATGGTCCGCTCACGATCCTTTTCATAGCCATTCGTATCGGCATAACGAGCCAGATCCAGCCATGTCCTCGCCCAACGCTCGCCATATGCTGGGGATGCCAATAATCGTTCCACGAGACGTTCGTAGGCATCGGGCGCGTCATCTCGAATGAAGGCCTCCATGTCCTCGGGAGTGGGGGGGAGCCCTATGAGATCCAACATGACCCGCCGCATCAACATGGCGATGTCGGCTCGCGGGGCCGGTTGGAGATTCGGTTGCATCTGCGCCAGTCGATGCAAAACAAATACGTCGATGGGGTTATAGGTGTGTTCGCGATCAGTCGTGGTCGGTAGCGGCCGAGCGCGCGGCGCGACAAAGGCCCAATGATCCGACCACGGTGCCCCCAAGGCGACCCACTGCCGCAAGCGGGCGATTTCGTCCGCGCGGAGTGATCGTTTGGCCTCGGCAGGCGGCATGCGCTCGTCATCGTCCGTCGAGACAATGCGGCGAATCAATTCGCTCTCGTCGGGCCTGCCGGGGACCACGGCCGCATGCCCCCCGAGGTCGGCGATAATGCCTGCCGGTTGGTCGAGACGTAAATTGGCTTCGCGGTGTTCCGCATCCGGTCCATGGCAACGGAAACAGTGTTCCGCCAAGATCGGACGCACGTGACGGTCGAAGTTTAACTCGTCATCGGCCCACGTCACCCGGCCCCACGTCGCTAACGCGGCAACGCCAACCATCCACACCACGGAGCATCGCAAAGGCTGTAACTTCTCCATGACTTAACTTTCCCTCGAAAATTTCCTGACGAATTAGTGCCTCGACACTCAAGCCGTGAATTCGATCCAAGATCAATGACGATCACACGCGATTAAGGATAAAAGATCGGTCGGGGATTTTATGCTCTGTCGACAAAAATGAACAAGGAATGAGATAAAAGATAGCCCGACCAATCGCACTTCGGCGATCTCGGAACGCACGTGATGCCGCAATTGCCCCCGAAGCAATTGGAGTCAATGATCGATAATAAATCCTCTGTGAGACTAGGTCCGTTCAATGAGGATCATCCGTTGCTTGTAAAACAGGTGATGAATCAGGAGCCTATGGCACCATATATTGAGGGAATCAACATAGAATGACTAGACTTACGCCTCATCGGATCTTGGGGGATATCGTTCGATGACCGTTGAGTTTTTGTTGGTTTCACAGCATTCATCCCGCTCGCTCTTACGTGAAGAAGAGGCCGGATCCCACGCCTTGGTGGACATCCTTGGACTTTGCTGCGTCGCTTAGTCTATAAAGTATCGCACGACTTGGGATTGTGCCTGAGTGGTGGATTGTGAAGCGAGATCGAACGTGGTTCGCGATTGATGCAGGTATTCGAGGCTCTCGTAAGACCTCCAAAAAAACGATTTCGGGTCCAAAATACAACGGCTGATCCTTTCCAATTCGTGTGGATTTCGTGGTTAAAATAATCCCGATTGGGAGTAATGAGCAGGATATGACACGTATGATACAGAGATCTTCGCGGCTTGAAGGAAGGTTTGCATTGGTGACGGGCGGTTCGCGCGGTATCGGTCGGGCGATCGCGGAGCGGTTTGCGGCAGACGGAGCCATCGTTGCCATCAATCATTACCAAGATGGTGATGCCGCCGCGGAGGCACTCGAGGCCGTTCGCGAGATTGATGCCCGGCATGACCGAACAGGTCGCCCGCACAGGGTGGTCGAGGCGGATATTGGTTCCCCCACGGCGATCAAGGAGATGCTGGACGGAGTGATTGATGATTGGAAGCGACTCGATATTCTGATCAATAATGCCGGGATTCAGGCTGCAACCCCGGGTGATGGTTTTGACCATGAGACGTTTGAGCGGATCATCGCGGTGAATCTGACCGGGCAGGCCTATTGTGCGGAGGCTGCCATTCGTCATTTTCTCCAACGTGCTGGCGGCGGCGTGATCATCAATACCACCAGCGCGCATGAAGTGATCCCGAAGCCTGGCTTTCTGGCCTATTCCATCAGCAAGGGTGGTCTTGGTAGTCTGACCCGGACTCTGGCGCTTGAATTTGCGGATCGCGGTATCCGTGTGAATGCGGTTGGTCCGGGCGCAGTGATGACGAGCATGAATGATGGGTGGCGACACAATCCAGTGCAGAAGGCGAATGTGGAAAGCCATATTCCGATGGGCCGTGCCGCTGAGCCCGATGAGATCGCGGCGGTTTATGCGTTTCTGGCGTCAGACGATGCTGTCTATGTCAACGGACAAACGATCTATGCCTGTGGCGGCATCACGCTCTATGGTGACTTCAAACAGAACTGGGCCAGTTAACCCACGAGCCTCAGTATCCCTAAGCTTTTTCAACAGGTTGGGAGATGACTCTCGGTCGCATGTGGGCTCCGGCAAGCCACAGGGCCCAGCAGTGGCGGATTCGGGCGGGGGCAGGATTACACCGCGTGTGCCGGGGTGTGTTCGGCTTCGTATTGGTCGAGTGAGAGGTAGCCGAGGGTCTGGTGCAGGCGCATGGGATTGTCGAACGATTCGATGTAGAGGAACACGCTCCGTCGAACGTCTTCCAGGTTGTTGTACGTTCGCTGGTTGGTCCACTCGTGCTTGAGTGACCCGAAGAATCGTTCCATGGCGGCGTTGTCGTAACAGCAGCCGGTGCGACTCATCGAGCACTCGATGCCCAACCGGCGGAGCGTCTGTTGATAGGCGTCGCTGGTGTCCTGACAGCCGCGATCCGAATGGTGTAGGAGCTGGTTTCCCTGGGGGCGTCGAGATGCGATGGCGCGGCGCAGGGCCTCGCACACCAACTTCGTGGCCAGGGACGTGCTCAGCGACCAGCCGACGACTTTGCGACTGAATAAATCGACCACCACCGCCAGGTAAACCCAGCCTGCGGCCGTCGGCAGGTAGGTGATGTCGGTCACCCACTTGCGGTTGGGAGCGTCGGCCGTGAAGTCCTGAGCCAGTTTGTTCGCGGCCGGTTGCTTCGTGGGGTCGGCTTGAGTCGTCGTGGGCTGGAATGCTTTGCGGACGCAACTGGTCAGGCCCAATTCCCGCATCGTGGTCGCCACGGTGTTGCGACACGCTGACTCCAGCTCGTCACGTTGGCGCAGGATCCGGATCACCTTGTGACTACCGTAGGTGCCGTGCGACTCGGCATGCACGGCCTGTCGAATGCGCTGATGCCGGTTCGCACGTAAACGGGGCCGTCGTCCGAGCGAACCGTAATAGCCCGAGATCGAAACAAGCAACACGTCGCACAGAACGGCGACCGGGAACGAGTCACGATGTTGAGAGATCCAAGCGTATTTCACAGCGACTCCCTCGCAAAATACGCCGTGGCTTTTTTAGGATTTCTCGTTCCATCTCGGCCCGCCTCAGTTGCTGCCGCAACCGCTGATTCTCCTCACGCAGCTCATTCAGCGAGGCGTGTTCATCACACGGCACCGGCTGCGGAGCGAACTTCGCATGCCAATCACGCAGGCTCTTCTGACTGACGCCCACCGCCGTCGCCGCCTGAAAACTGTACTTCTCGTCCGTGACGAGCCGCACCGAGTCGCGTTTGAACTCCTCAGAGAACCGCCGCGCCTGGGGCGATGGCACAGACGGCTCGACAACCGCAGGAACAGGCTGCTTGCTCATGGCAAACTCCTTTCAGGAAACCATTCTGGCTCCCCCGCCGGAATCCGCCACTGCTGGGCCATCGCATTTGTTGTTAGTCTTGTGTCGGTATTTTATTGAGCAAAAGCCAGATCGTCGAGGGCGAATCTTACAACAGTTGCGACACCTTGAACCATCTGAGTGACGGTGATTTTTACGGCTACGATTCCACCACCCACCGTGGTAGCACGGCCAATGAAGGTATCCTTAGTCGTGAGAGGCGCGCTAGGCACCATCACGGTAGCGACGAGGCTCGGCCCGCTCGCTTGAATGAATTCGGCTTTGATTGTTGAAGGAGCCGCTTGACTTTGCAATACCGTGAAGCCGACCAGACGAATAGGACTGCCATTGGATGGGGCGAACTTGAAAATTAGCGGGGCGGCACTGGGTTGTCTCAGACATCCTTTTTGGGAAATGGGAGTTCCTAACCCCGTTGTAGCCAACATGTCTACAGGGTTGCTAAAACCAATCACCATTGAATAAGCCGAACTGGCCCCATATACGGCCTTCATGGTGTTGAAACCGACCCCAGGGTATGCAGTTATGGATTGGGGTTGATCGAAGTTTACCACACCAGCACGGTCGGAGGTGAAGCCGTTACCCACCGCGGAAACGAAATTCGGATAAGTCAAGGGGGTCGCTACGTCCAAAATATCTGGCGTATTGAGATTCAGGATATTTTCATCGTATGTTTTAACGGTCCTCACGCTCACTTGGGCGTAGAGGCTGTCGCAAGTGGTAAAAAAGGCGAGGATGACGGCCAGAGTGGTCAGTTTCATTACCATTCCACGTTGTACGTTTGGCACTTCGTTTTTTGTCAATTTCCGAACGGGTTTGATCTGAATCATCATTTTCTCCAAAAGTTAAAAATGTGGCAAACACTAGCGTAACAGTGATTTTTTTCGGGATTACTCGGCAGCAATCCGTTCTACGTGCATATACTCGGGCAGCCTAAAAAACCTTTCAGAGAATTCGCATTTTTTTGGCGAGCCGTTAAGTGTCGATCAAACCAGTATTTTCAGGGTTGGCATCCTGCATCTCACGTGTGCCGTGGCGGGTGGCTGTTCCTCTGGTCAGCCAAAATTCTTCGAGCCAGTATTTCATCCCCGATGCAGGTCATCCTCGATTCGTGTGATCAGGAGTTCCGCGGGTGGCACTTCACAACGCCTTGATGCCGACTACCGGCTGTTGTCGGGCGCGATCGGAATTTCCGTCCCTGTTGTGTCCGCCTGCGCGAGTTCACCCCACTCCGCGGGCGCGGATAACTCAACGGCTCCGGTCTTTGAGACAATCGTGATTTGTGCGGCACATTCGAGGTAACATTCACGGGGCAGTGCTTGCCGGAAAGCCCCCGCGCAAACAAGATCGCTAGGCCGACTGGCTTCACTCCAAGGCGATCCGGCCGCACAGTTTTTAGGCGACCACCGACTGAATCCGGAGATGCGGCAACTGTGTGTGTACGCTTCGGTGACGCCGAGCGAATGCACGCCGCTGGTCTTCGAGACGCGCAAATCACAGCGTCACAACGGGTCTCGTTCATGAGGGTTGGTCAGCGAATCAACAATGGTTTTTGGGAAAATTTAGTGCTGCGGTGTGCCAGTCCGGTATAAACGGTGAAAACTCGGCCTGAAGTTCAGCACTGTTTTTAATCTTGTCGAGATAAACCATGAGATCGATTCGCTTTATCCCCTTTGATCAATTGCATCAGAAATATGGTGCTCTTAAAGATGCCCACAAGACGCAAGACCTGATTGTGCTTATCGAGAGCCAATCGATGCTCAAGGGTGCACAGTGGCACCCCGAGCGACTTTTCTTTTTACTTTCATCGGCACGCCACTTTATACAGACTTTAAAAGAAAAAGGCTTCAATGTTCTCTACCACAAGGCAGAAAACACCTCTGCCGGATTAGAAGAAATTCAACGGCAGCACCCCGATACTCCCCTGATCTGTGCCGAGCAATCCTCTTTTCGCCTGACTGAAAAACTGCACTCACGGCAGGCTACGTTTCTGCCAAACGATTTCTTTTTAACACCACGCAACCTCTTTGCTGCATGGGCGTCAGAGCAAAAGATTTTTTTGATGGAAAACTTTTATCGCAAACAACGCGTCCGATTAAATATCTTAATGCAAGGCAAAGAGCCAATCGGTGGCGCATGGAACTTTGATAAGAAGAATCGCCTGCCACCACCCAAGAACTACACCTGGCCTGCCACTTTAGAACACCAGCGCGATGCGATCGATAACCAAGTCGCTCAAGAACTCCAGATACAACCGACTACCACCTGGGCCACCACTCGCAAGGGCGCAGTGAAACAACTGAACACCTTTATCAAGAACCACTTCGCCAACTTTGGTCCCTACGAAGATGCGATGGCTTTAGAGAGTTGGTCGCTGAACCACTCGCTCCTGAGCCCCTACATGAACAATGGCTTACTGCACCCGCACGAAGTCATTACTGCGGCGTTGAAAGCATTCAGGACTGGCACGATCCCGACTGAATCAGCGGAAGCATTTATTCGCCAAATCATCGGCTGGCGCGAATATGTCAATGGCATGTACTGGTTTTTAGGGCCTGATTACCGACACAACAACCAACTCAACGCCACACGCAACCTATTGCCTTTATTTACCGATCCCAACAAAACATCGATGCACTGTATGCAGGTCACCGTCACCGACATCCACACCCGCGCCTGGGTTCACCATATCCCCCGCCTCATGCTTTTAAGCAACTTGGCATTAATCACCGGCACGCACCCACACCAGTTTCTTGAATGGATGCGCCGAGTCTTCATCGATGCCGCAGACTGGGTCATGGTGCCCAATGTCATCGGCATGGGAGTTCATGCCGATGGTGGATTAATGATGACAAAACCCTATGCCGCCGGCGGTGCCTACATATCGCGCATGAGCCATTACTGTAAAAGCTGCTCCTACGATCCCACACTGCGGATTGGTGAAAGTGCATGCCCATTTACCACCTTATACTGGGATTTCTTAGACCGGCACAAAGAGCATTTCGCTAAGAACCATCGCATGTCACAGCAGGTCTATGGATTGAATCGTTTGGCAGATCTACCACAACTAAAAATACGTGCCCAAGAAGTTTTAGCGGGCCTCGAGCAAGGCGAAATTTAAAGAGACCGATTGGCGCGGTTGAGTTGCCTTTATGCCGCTATCCGTCCGGTGGTTCCACGCCCAAGTGAAGTGTCAGAATAAATGGCGACCGTCCACAGACTGGCCGGTACCATTATCTTCACTAAAGGCGTTCACAGTCTCGGACGTATCCAAGCAGGCGAGCGGACTTGGCACGGCGATTTCAGTGACGACCTGAGCATCGTTTTCGTAACGGGGAAAAAATATCCGTAAGATCAGAAACCGATTAAGAAGACTAAAATTCGGGACTCGTAGGATTCCAGAGGGTTCGGCTCAATCGTGCAACGTATGATCTTTCTTGGAGAAACACGAGGGACCTTGTAATGGACACCACCATCTGTGCCATTCAGACGCTTCTCCATGATTTGCCCATACACTTGGCCGAACGTACTTGGCTGCGCACAAACGGGCTGCCAGATCACACGGGCCGATACGTTCTCTACTGGACGCATCATGCGCTGCGAGCCGACGAGAACCCAGCTCTCGACGTTGCGATGCTGTTGGCGGAAACGCTTGAACTGCCGCTCATCGTGTACCAAGGCCTTTCGGAAAAGTACCGCTTTGCCTCGGATCGACACCATACATTTATTCTCGAAGCCGCACGGGATCTGGAATCCACGTATGCAAAGCTCGACATTACCTACGCACTCCACCTCGATCGGCCCGGTCATAGGCATCCGCGTTTGGCACAACTCGCGAAGTCATCCTCTGTCATGGTGACAGAGGACTTCCCGATTGAAGCAACGAAGGCGTGGACGGAACGTTTTGCGCAGTCCCAATGGTGTCCGATCGTACTCGTGGATACGGCTTGCGTTGTGCCCACGCGATTGGTCGGACAAGCGTACGACCGGGCCTTTGCTTTCCGCGACGCAACGGCCCAGGGGTATCGCGAACGTGTCGATCGCCCTTGGCCCACTTGCGGTGCCAAAGCAATGCCTGCGCAGGTTCCGTTTGCAACGTTTGAGCTGCACGACAAGAGTATCGCCAGCGTAGTGTCTGAATGCGCGGTCGATCACTCGATAGGACCCGTGGCCGAGACTCGCGGCGGTTCCCATGCGGGGTATGCACGTTGGCAAGCCTTTCGGAAACAAGGTCTGCGCGGGTATGCCGAACGTCGAAATCAGATAGAAGTCGACGGCGTGAGCCGAATGTCTGCGTACCTTCATTATGGAATGGTCTCACCTTTTCGCATGGCTCGGGAAGCAGCCGCTGACGGTGCCGAAAAGTACCTTGACGAACTCTTGATCTGGCGAGAATTGGCGTATGCGTTTTGCTACTATCGACAGGGACTGGAAACCGACGCAGGTCTTCCAGACTGGGCGGTTGCGACGCTTTCCGAGCACGTCACAGACCCACGAAACCGGCTGTCGTGGGAAACGCTCGCTCGCGCTCGGACGGGGGAACGCTTGTGGGATGCCGCCCAGCGCAGTTTGCTCAAGCATGGCGAGCTGCACAATAACGTCCGCATGACTTGGGGAAAAGCAATTCTGGCGTGGTCGAGCGATCACCGGCAATCGCTCGCACGCCTCATCGATCTCAATCATCGGTATGCGCTTGATGGTCGCGATCCCGCGTCGTATGGCGGCCTATTATGGTGCCTCGGGCAATTTGATAGGCCGTTTCAGCCCGAGCAGCCCATTGTGGGGAGTGTACGGCCACGACCGTTATCGATGCACGCGGAAAGAACCAACATTGAGGCTTACGAACGGAAAGTGGACCGAGCGGTGGCCCACCCATCGCCACGCATCGCCATGATTGGGGCCGGCCTCGCGGGTCTCCTATGCAGTCGGATTTTGCAGGACCAGGGATTGCGCATCCAGTGCTTTGAAAAGTCACATCGAGCCAGTGGACGAGCTTCGACAAGAGTGTCAGACGGCGTAATACAGTTCGATCATGGGGCTCAGTACTTCACAATACTTGATCCAGTGTTGCAATCGTATCTGCAGTCCTGGATCGACGATTCGCATGTCGCCAAGTGGGAAGGCAAGATCGTTTCGATCGACGTCCCTGGAATGTTTCGTGACGTCGCAAAAATGAATCGATTCGTCGGAACGCCGAGAATGGAATCGCTCGGATCTCACCTCTCTCAGGACCTCTCGATCGACTTGGAAACCGAGGTTTCCAAAGTTGAGTCTGGACCCAATGGCTATCGGTTGACAGCCAAGACCGATCGCTTCCTCGGTGAGTTTGATGTCGTTTTATGGAACTGCCCACCGCTGCAGTTGGACACGCGACTGCCTCCGCAGTGTCAGTGGCGTTTGGAACTTTCGAAAGTGGAGATGATGCCCTGTTGGTCGGTCATGCTCGCCTTTGAGAGTCGCTGGGATGTTCCGTTGGACGGTGCCTTTATCAATGATGGATCACTCGGATGGATCGCCAGAGATTCGAGTAAGCCGTTTCGCTCTCAGGCGATGGATACGTGGGTCCTGCATTCCACTGTCGGCTGGGCGAAGGAAAACCTCGACATTTCAAACGCGGGGGCGATTGCGAGCTTGATCGGAGAAGCGGAGAGAGTGACTCAACGATCGATGCCGAAACCAGGAGTGGCTAGGGCGCATCGTTGGCTGTATTCCAGACCGAATGAATCGTTACCGGCAAGCTCTCTTTGGGACGAGGGGCATCGCCTCGGCGCATGCGGTGACTGGTGTGGCGGCCCACGCGTTGAAGGTGCATTGCAAAGCGGTCTGTCGCTTGCGGGGAAAGTCCTCGGCTCCCTGCATGAACGGACAATCGCACGTCGAGCAGCAGAAGCAGACTCGTCCGAATAAAAGCGGTCCACGTGTTTTCATAGAATCGTTCGGCGGGCTTCCCATACACGTGACTCTGATCCTATGAGGATGTTCGTGAACGAGGTTTTCCGGACGCTGAAAGTAAACAAGAATCGGAACCGTTGTCTAGACGTTATTGGGTCCGCCCTGTGGTCAGGTGTTGATTTCGAAGACCAGCGAGTTTGGTATTATGGTGGCCCGTATTTCGGACTCGAATAGGTCACCGCGATGCATGCGGCGTAAATCCCTGTCAACGAGGTATCCGTCTGTAACGCAGTCACAGGTATCAGCCCAGCGGGCAACGATTCGTTTTCAGCCGCGGTGCCTGATTGGCCGCGTGCGAGACTGCTCCATTATCAGTCGTGCAGTCGGTTCGATCAGCCCCGCATTGCACGTATTGGCTGACGGAAAGACAGGATTATTGTCAGGCGGCCAACGAATTGAATCGTCCCGGACAGAAGAGAGGCTGACCCCGTGGACCTGCGCTGCGCGCCATCGTTTTGCTGACCCAGTGTTTCCCAGCGGAGAATGTCTTCAGCCTTCGTGTCGATGGTCTCCGTGCTGTACTAGACAGGATCAATCAAACCGCTCAGAGCTTTTCGGTTTTGGCGTCCGATGCCGACGGACGAACCACAACGCTTCCACTTGTGTGAGACCCGGAAGTTTGCTGAGCCCCTAATATTACGGTTTTGTAATGAATAGCATAATGCCGGTGTGCTGTTTGTAGAAAGGGTCGCCAGTGGAAAACCGTCAAAAAATGGTGCGTTCTGCGGATGTCGGCTCTGGCGTCATCGTGGCTCTGGTGGCATTGCCGCTGTGCCTAGGGATTTCGCTGGCCTCTGGGGCGCCGCTCTTTTCGGGTCTGATTGCCGGCATCGTGGGCGGCATCGTCGTGGGGGCTTTGAGCGGTTCGGCCACAAGTGTATCGGGGCCCACGGCCGGATTGGCAACGATCGTTGCCTTGCACATTGTTTCCCTTGGAAGTTTTGAATCCTTCCTGACGGCTCTGTTTCTAGCGGGCGCATTTCAGATCGGTCTGGGGTTGTGCCGGGTGGGCTTCCTCACGTCATTTTTTCCAACGAGCGTGACCAAGGGTCTGCTCGCGGCCATCGGTCTGATTATTATTCTCAAACAGGTGCCGCATTTCATTGGCTACGACCTGGATCCGTTTGGCGATATGGCTTTCAGCCAGCCGGATCACGAAACAACGCTCTCTGAGATTCCGAAATCGCTGCGATTCTTTCTCCCCGGAGCCGCGTTGATCGGCGGGCTTTCGCTCGGAATCCTGACCGTGTGGTCCAAGCTCCCCGGGTGCCGCCGAGTGCCGATGCTGTCGCCACTGGCAGCGGTACTCTCGGGCGTGGGAGTGAATCAACTGCTCTGGA
>Ga0315284_10013824_pt1 | contig 11499 bp, 7 predicted proteins | sample YL17G09_16_MG_FD_203696 | JGI IMG/M metagenome (GOLD analysis project Ga0315284, IMG submission 203696) | Sediment microbial communities from Yellowstone Lake, YNP, Wyoming, USA - YL17G09_16 | ecosystem: Environmental > Aquatic > Freshwater > Lake > Sediment | place: USA: Wyoming | collected... | reverse complement strand
GGATGCAGTTATTGTAAATAAATTTCACTTGACGCAAGGGGACGTCGAGGTCCACGTTAAATCCAGCGATTGGTATAGCCACGAGCACCATATTGATGCTGCATATAATAACGTCATTCTTCACGTTGCAATGTGGCATGATTGTAATTCAGCTACCTTACTACAAAGCGGCAGGGCAGTTCCCGTGCTCTGTCTCGCCAAGGCATTGCATCACCAAGCTTATTTGCTGCCTCACCAGCTTCCCTGCTTCCGGATACCGGACCGCATGGACAGGCAAACTCTGGGAAAGCTATTGAACGCTGCCGGTGAAGAACGGTTTAAAGAGAAGGCGATGCATTTTCAAGCCGAGATTCTTCGCGGAGTTTACCCTGAGCAAGACGAGATTCCTTCGCGGAGCCTGCCCTGGGCGCTAGATTCTTCGCCTTCGGCTCAGAATGACAGGAAACGAAGGACTCAGAAAGAGGAGGCAGAGCAGGTGCTTTTCCGAGGCATGATGAGGGCTCTGGGTTATGCTAAAAACACAAAGCCCTTTGAAGACCTTGCTGACAGAATGCCCCTCAATTCCATCGAATCCAGAGAAGGCTTGACCCTGAAACAAGCTTTGTTGTTAGGCACAGCCGGGTTATTACCTTCTCAAAGACGGCAAGGAAAGTTTGCCAGGGAAAAAGAAGTCCAGGAATTGGAGCAAATATGGCAGCCGGCGGATAAAAAGGCTGAAGCCATGAAGGAGAGTGACTGGAACCTCTCACGTATATACCCCAACAATTCTCCAGTGCGACGCATTGTTGCCCAGAGCTACCTTCTTGAGCGTTACTGCGAAAAAAAACTATTAGCAGGGATATTACAGATAGTGAAGGAGGCACCTCTGCCCAAGGGGCACCATGCGTTGGAGAACGGTTTGACCGTGGCTGGCGATGGCTACTGGCGGGACCATTTCGATTTTGACGTCAGAAGTAAAACAAAGATATCGGCTCTTTTGGGAAATAGCAAAGCAGGTGAAATTGCCGTAAACGCGATATTGCCTTTTGTTTTTTCCTGGGGAGAATTAGCTAATGAGGCGAAGCTAACAGAGAACGCTATAGAGCTTTACCGTAATCATCCCAGATTGGCTGAGAATTGCATAACGCGTCACATGGCGAGGCAGCTTTGTCTTGAAGACCTTTCTGATTTCACTGCCTGTCATCAGCAAGGGCTCATTCACATCTTCAGGAACTACTGCCGGGAAGGCAGATGCTCACAGTGTCTTCTAGCTGGTTGAGCGTTCCCATGATAACTTCGGAACTACGATAGATGTTATCAGCACACAGCAAGTGCTTCCGGGCTGAACAAACCGCTACTTTGTTGGATAACTTTCTACTATTCTGTTAAGCAGTTTTGTGAGTGAATGTGAAATACACCTTGCCTGACAGCCAACCATCCGTCAGATTTTTGCTATCGGGCGCGGAAAAGTGGTTGGATATGCTACCGGGTATATTCGCTGTCTATCTCTCTAGCTAAATAGCTGCTGTAGTCTTTCATAATTGGCTTATAATCATCATTGAATAGGTTACTTGATACAATGAAATCTGCTGTAGATTTATTGCAAGCTGTGGGTATATTGTATAAAACAGACATTCTAAGCAAAGCCTTTACATCAACATCATGTGGCTGGGGTGTCATTGGATCCCACAGGAATATAAGCATATCGAGTTCGCCATCGACTATCATGGCGCTCAACTGAGCATCCCCGCCTAGTGGACCACTCTTTAGTAGGTGAATATCGAGTGAACATAACTCAGATATTTTCTTACCGGTAGTGCCAGTTGCGTATAACTCATGCTGCGATAACGTAGCTTCATTGTATTTCACCCAGGCTAGCAGGTCATCTTTCTTACTATCATGAGCTACTAGCCCTATCCTTTTTCGTATCTTCATTGATCTCCTTTTTAATTATTGTCTATTCAATTATCTACCACTCCAACTACTCTCTTGAGCTGATTGGACTGCATCCCTATGATTGGACAGAGGAGGTTAGGACAGTCTGGCGGGATAATTCATTATTTTCCCGAATGAGCATCAACCTGTTAAAGTCATTCGGTGAGCGGTAGCCTAGTGACGAATGCAGCCTTTCCCAATTATAGACAGGCTATGGTCTGAGGAAGTGGCAGTAGTCCTCGCATAAGCGAGAGCATGACCTAATGTACCCATCGGGGAGCACGGCAAAGTCCTTTGAAGTGTCTATTAATTTTCCTGACCAAGCGTATCTAGACCTAATGAAATTTTTGATATAACTCATTAATTAATTTTTCCTGTTCTTTTAAATCTAAAGCCTTCCGGCGAATCCAAGCCTTCTCCCCCCGAATAAATTTTCGAATCGATTTTGACAACTCTTTCATGTTCACTTATCTAGGTACTTCTTTCTGCACTTCTCGACACCATTGTTACTACAAAGGTAACCATACAAGATGAACCTGCACTCGTTTTACCAAGAGGCTCTCGGCATTGTATCATATAGATTGATAGTTGTAGTTTAGGTTATCACAAGCTTCTGAGAATCTCCTCAGATTTATCTCAAGCATTGGATGACCCGGACTCTGACTAGAGGCTGGTATTTGATTGGACACGCTAAATTCAAGTTGCATCTTTACTATCTTGTTTACCCGGCTCTCCCTGCATTCTGTTTCTCATATTCTCTAGCACCCAGAACCATATATAACCATCTGCTAAAGCCACCACTATTTGAGCACACAAGACGACCAGACCTGTGAAGTACCGTCCCTCGCCAAAGCAAAAGCCGACGAAGGTGCTCACCGGTATGCTCAGCGCACCAATTACTATAGTGGTTGCCTTTAACATGGCATATTTGCTTCGGAGGTTCATCCTCACACCTCAAGAGATTACGTCTTTGCATCTTCTGTCCCCTATCTTGCTTAGGGTTATTTCTCGCTAACCTTGCTGATAACCACATAGATAATCTCATAAACCTACCAAACTAGTGTCCATAAAACTAACAGCAGCCTGATGATGTCACCAGGCTGCTGCTTGGTCACTCTTCACCAGTTCTTCCTTTTATGTATCCAGTTTCAACATATATCAAAGTGTAGCATTCGTTCTGGGTCATTGTCAATGCGGCGATGCCAGCGGCTTTACGCCATTTTGGTTGGTGGGGTGGCCAGAACCCTTTTAGGGGGGTGTCCAAGCGTCAAGCTGTAATAGGTGTTTTGGCTGGAGTAGCAGCGGTAGTAGCCCTAATAGCCGTAATATCTCTGCTGCCCGTATCCAATAAGACAAAATGTGAAATCCTACTCAATGCAGGGATAGCAAGTTGCTTCGTCGGTTATTACGTTCTGATGAAAATGCCTGCACAGAACCAGCAGGCAGCACCACCAACTGCCAGACCCGTTGGCCACTGCCATGACTCCCTCAATGGGACTAGGGAGATAGATAGAAACTCATCCCACACTCCCATTGAACCGAGCAAAGCTACTGCCAATAATAGCCCACCAAACACAATCAGGGCTATAACAACTATTCCTTTGAGCATATTGACCTCCTTTCATCGTTATTTGCGAGGGGGGTTGCATCATGTGTTATAATCTATCTACATATAACGAACCTCCTTTGGGGGTGGGGAGATTCGAACTCCCAAGAGCACTTAGGCTCGCTGTGTCCCAAACACAGTCTCTATGCCGTTTCGAGAACACCCCCACTATTGAGAATTGGGCGGGGTGCTCCTGCCAAGTTGCTACCCCGCCTCAATCCCCCAAATCACTTAATTTTAGAACGGGCATTTTATTTTGTCAAGAGTTATTTGTGAATCTTTAGCGATTAGTATATCATGTAAATCGTGAAATGTCAAGGGGGGAATATGGCTCAACTAATAAGGATATGCCCATCCTGCAACAGCAGGAAGTTAAAGAAATATGACATCTATGAATATAGTGGGCGTAGAAAGATTAGGTATAAATGTGAAATCTGTGGGCGACTTACAATCTATCCACTAATTAAATTAATAGCTGAACGCAAGAAGAAGAAAGCCAAATGAGTATAGCTAGAGACTACCAGAGATTAAACGGTTATGCAGTCAAAGTGCCATACTGTGATGTAGTCTGTAAGTTCTGTGGCTCTCACAACATCATCAGATACGGGCACTACCGAAATATACAAAGATTTTTCTGCAAAGACTGCAAGAGAAAATTCGCTGACAATGACGCTTTGCCTGACATGAAAACACCCATTGACCAAGTGGGAACTGCAATCGGTATGTATTACGAAGGGCAATCTCTGAATAGCATATGCCGATTGCTAACACAGATATATCATAGTTACCCCTCTGATTCTACTGTGTATAGATGGATTGCCAGATTCACCAAGCAGGCAATAGATGAAGCTAGGGGCTATAAGCTAGATGTAGGCAACGTCTGGGTTGCCGATGAAACTGTTCTGGAGATAGACGGCAAGAACGTCTGGTTTTGGGACATAATCGATGCCAAGACTAGATTCCTCTTAGCCAGTAGATTGTCGAGAAGTAGGACTATCAAAGATGCTGCTCTGCTAATGAACGAGGCAAAGCGTAAAGCAGGTAAATCCCCCCAGACAATTCTTACTGATAAGCTAGCTGCCTATTTAGATGGCATAGAGCTTGTCTTTGGGGGAGACACAAAGCACATAAGAACTAAGCCATTTACGATAGAGAATAACACGAACCTTATTGAGCGGTTTCATGGCACTTTGAAGGATAGAACCAAGGTGATGCGTGGGCTAAAGGACATTGAATCTGCTAGGCTGATAACTGAAGGCTGGCTGATACACTACAACTACATTAGACCGCATGAATCACTCAAAGGCAAAACGCCCGCCGAAGTTGCGGGGGTCAAATATCCCTATCGTAGCTGGCAAGAAGTAGTCGCTAAGCGTGAGGTTATTACGCCCGCCAAAGTGAGTACTACCAGCACCATCATAATTCCCGATTTAAGCCCAAGACCGCCACTTGTAACTAGAAGGAGACTTGGCAAGGTTCATAGGGAGAGGTCGAAGCCTATGCAGACATTGGTAGCAATGAGGGGCTAATATGGCTTACCAACCAAAATGGAGAAGAACCATGCCAGCGACGCATTAGACACAAATGGAGATACGTTGAAACCTGGTTGTTCTCACAGCATCAAACGAAACACTCTTCTTCTAGTTTTGAGTACGCGACAAGCAACTGCTGTAAAGCCGGAATTAACCCCTTCTCCTCAAGTACTGGTTCGGCAACTGTTCCGAAAGACCCGCCATGTGGTAATCGGGTAACATTTGTCGGGAAGGTGCAATGGTACTCTTGTGCGTAACGAAGAGCGCTGAAGGAGGACAGAAGTCAGGCGAGAATTGGCTGATATAAAGATTTGAAGCTGTTAAACATCGATTCAATTAGAGGAAAATCGGGATGGCTGCTGAATGAAGAAATATCGAATTGCAGGCATCTTTCGATATCTTTGTTTGAAAGGTAGTTTTCCCGAATAAGAAACTCTGTAATCTGCTCTGAATCCTCAAAAGACTCTCTTAAATCGACTGTGCATCTTTCTTTGAGAAACTTTAATAATACGTCATCCAATAAACAGCTAAGGGATGTTTGGATTTTTTGCGCACATACGGTAATCTTTTGAAGCTCTATATCAAGAGCCTCAGCCGTCCTGTAAAAGATGTGTCCATTAGCATGAGCGATACTATTGCGGGATCTGACGATACTGGTAAATTCACCGATTTCAGAATTGCTACATCCTGCCAATTTGAAAAAACGAAACATTCGGCTTTCGCCGATTCTCTCAATTTCAGCATATGCAAGTGGCCATTCTGCATCATTGAGTTCTTTACAGGTATCGTTATCGAGGTGAATTACAGCCTTTTCGAAATCATTTGCCCGGTGGGTTTTGAGCTTCCATACAGAGTAGTAGGTAAAACACATGAAAAGCATGTGATAGGCAATATACGCAAATTGATTGCCAGTTTCGTAGTTGGTTTGAAAACTATCCCAGAGAAAGCTGATGTATTCCTGCTCCTGGGCAGTTTTGTATTCGACAGGTAAAAAATCTAGGATTGCCAGGGCATCATCAATCACTTATCACCCCATACACTTGCGATACAGTCCCTAATTTTCTGCTCAAAGGTTTCTAGAAGACGTTTGTTAGCGTTGACCAACTGATGCTCTTCTTCAAGTTGTTCAACAATACGTTTTTGGATTTGAAGATCGGGCAAAGGAATTTTAATTTGTCTTAAGACACTAACCGAGGCTACATTCTTAATAGCGGAGCCATAAGTAAGATTGTGCAAAGCGCTCTGGAAAGTATCGCTTTCCATAATATGCTTCAAATATAGATTATTAATTCTCTCTGATGGCATCAATTTTAGTAATGCTTGGTTGATTATGCCGGGTTTAACATTTTCTGGAACGATTGCAATCCTACCCATGGTACCTGAGCAACTCATTATTAACTCACCTGGTTTGACTCCAAATTGCTTCATCTCCTCAAATTTTTGTGATGTAATAAAATATCTGACATTGGCGAAATCATTATCGATTGCATGGCTTTGCTCATAGACACAATAACCTGAATCAACAAATATTTCTCTCTTTAGACTTCCTCCGAAAGGACCTCTTTTGAAATCGGCGACTTCTCCCAGTTCTACAGTCGACCAGCTTGGATCAATATGGATATGAGGTTTGTAGTTATCTACTACCTGTCGTGCGCCGTCGATGATTTTCTGATATCCTGAGAGCTCAGTGACTATTTGCTCCTGGACTTGGAGCGGTGGGAGGGGAATTATCGTCTCCTTCAATTTTGAGAAATGGCGTTTATAACCTGCAGATTCAATTCGTTTAGTTCTTAAACAGAAATATAGAAATTTCGGTAACAATCTATGGTCAGTTCTAATAATCTTTATGCCATCGGCTCCCTGAGCGAAAGGAACCTCTGAGTATTTTATAGAACAGGTATGATCGCCAAAGATTACAACTGGTCCGGCTATCTTGACTACAGCGTCTTCATCATTTGTCCAACCAGCAATATTATTTTTGGATTGGTCAATTATTGGGTATTTGCCGGATTCACCAAAATGGGTCTTGAGAATCTTAATTGGCGGTGTGATTGTGTCTATTACTTCATCTAGCTTCACCATGGGCCATTTCTGCTTTGTAAAGATTTGTGTTGGTTTATAGCGTTCTACGGCAAGATTGTAGTCATCATTCTCAGCAATCTTGCTTTTCTGAACGATGAGGACATCCTGCCATTTATCCAAATCAAAATCCTTCCCATTGTCAAAAGATTTCTTATATTCTTGAATTGCACGGAAGGCATTGGGCAAGTCATTCTGTTTTATGGGCCGCCTTTGGGCACCAAGGTCAAACCCGTCATTTTCAATCTTCACAAAGAGGAGCTTGTCTGTCTTTTTGGCGAGTGTCCTGTCCATCCAAAGAACTGATGTCTTCACACCTGAATATGGATTAAATACGCCAGCCGGGAGCGAGATGACACCTACAAGGTAGTCCTTCTCGATCAGCATCTTCCGCAAGTTCCTATGGGTTGTCTGTGTTTGAAAAATGATCCCCTCAGGCACAATTACTGCGGCGCGGCCCTGCGGGGTTAGGTGCTCTGCAATGTAATCAACGAACAAAACCTCGGACCGGCTGCTTTGGATAGAAAAACGTTTATGCGGACGTATTCCACCCTTAGGAGACATGAAAGGCGGATTAGCCATAATCACATCAGCATATTCATTCCACTTCTCTTCGCTGGTGAGTGTGTCGTATTCAAATATGCGTGGGTTGCTGAAGCCATGCAGGTACATATTGACCTGAGACAGGCGAACCATATCGGGAGAAATATCATAGCCAATGATATTCTTTACCAAGCGTTCTTTGTCATCAGAGGTCAATTTGTCTCCCGAATACCTTTTGGTATTAATCGTGATTTCTTCGAGTCTTACACCGTGAAGTTCGAAGGCGCTGGGGTCTCTTTCAGGGTCAAAGTTTTCAGAGTTGTGTTTTAAGATATGTTTATAGGAGGAGATGAGAAAGCCAGCAGTGCCACAGGCTGGGTCCAAAATGCTTTCGTTCTTCTTGGGGTCTACAATCGCCACCATAAAGTCGATGATATGGCGAGGGGTGCGAAACTGACCGGCTTCGCCTTGGCTACCCAACACAGATAGGAGATATTCGAAGGCATCCCCCAATTTCTCGGAAAGGTCGTATTCGAAATCGTTGATGATTTTGAGAAAGCTTTTGAGAGTTTCGGGGTCACGATATGGAAGAAAAGCGTTCTTGAAGATATCCCGGAAAAGCTGGGGAATATTGGGGTTCTGATTCATTTTCTGGACAGCCTCGCCGTAGACGTTTACAAGTTCATAACCGCTTAAGCTGGGGTCGAAGATTTTGGTCCACGCGTAGCGCTGATATTCGCCGGTGAAGAATTTCGCCTTCCCGCCAAGTTCCACCGCCTCCCTGTCCATATCATCCATAAACTTGTAAATCAAGGCAATAGTGATCTGCTCGACTTGGGATTTAGGGTCAGGCAATTTGCCAACCAATATATCCCGTGCTGTATCTATTCGTCTTCTGGTGTCAACATCAAGCATGGCCACTCCTTTTTACGAAAATGCGCTAAGCGAAACGTAATCTTTGACATATTCGATGACTGGCTCGCGCCAAGCACCTAGCTCCTTCAAATCTTTCATATTGAAACGCGGATTCGTAGCCAGAGTCGAAAACTCACCCGTGGTCATAATTTGCCGGATATTCTCATCTAAAATATACGCCTTCATAAATTGCCCGATAATATGAACAAACTTGGGTTTCGGATGATAGATGGAAATGAATTTCTGCACCTCTTCTGCAAGAAGCTCATCCTTCGTCTTAAAATATTTAATTTGGCCGAAGATTCTATCAAGTATCTCCCTTAATGGCAGGCGACGGTCGAGCTTGACTGATTTGCGTAGTTTATCCAGATTAAAATATTCCTCCGGCTTGTCAAAAACCTCTCTTCTTATATATGCCTCAGCTTCATCGTATTTGCCCTCGTAAATCTTGTTCTTTACGAATTCATCAGCCTTGACCACCTCTTCAAATGTATCGAATAGTTTGCGGTCTATTTTCATGCCCTCAAGGCCAATCAACGTTTCTTTCATATATTGAAGCGGGTCAGGTAATACATTCTCGTATTCTACGGGTAATGGAGGTGGTGATTCGGGGGGTTCGCCGCTCTTCGCTCTGCCAGTTGGGGGAAGCTTCACAACTTCATCATAATTGTAACGTTCCTCGAAGTATTCGAAATTGGCGAAAAAATCCAGGATCTTAAAATGTTCTTTCTTCTTCTGGTACTCCTCGACTTCCCCCAGTTCGTTTCTCTCTTTGTGGCTAAAAGTATACCTTCTTGTACCTCGGCCCTTGATCTGAATAAAATCTGTAGGCGAGAAAATAGGCCGCATAAGGCAAAGGTTCAATATATCTTCGCAGTCATAGCCCGTTGTCATCATCCCCACAGTGACGCATACACGCGTTTTACTGGAAATGTACCCATCCTTAAATAGAGTATGTCCATTGAGATTATTATTGGCGAAGTTAATCGTCATCTGCTGGGACTCAGGAATGTTGGACGTTATCTGTAGAGCGAAGTCTGATTTGTATTTGCCGGGGAAACATGTATGTGCCAATTCGTTCAGAATCTGGGTGATTTTTGAGGCGTGGTTTTGACTTACGCAGAATGCAATGCTCTTGCCGATTTCGCCGGTAAGCGGGTCACGAAGTGCTTTATCCACAAAAGTGCGGCACAAAGTCCAGTTAGTCTCCTCGGAGAATAGCTTCTTCTCAAAGTCTTTTTGGAAGAATGCTTTCTCCTGCAGCTCTCCGTTTTCGTCTTCGACAAGTACAGAATAACCTTGTTCAGAGAGAAACTCTGTGCTGATGTCTGTTCTGGCATCTACAACGATTGGGTTTACAAGATAACCTTCCCGGACACCGTCCAGAAATGAATATCTAAAAGTTGGATCACCCGACTCACAGCCGAACGTTAGATAAGTATCTAGGAGTTGACGGCGTTCCAACTTTCGTGGGTCACGGTCAGCCAGTTTCTTTTCAACAACGTTCTTTAAGTAGTCCTTTGGAGTTGCGGTCAGGCCAAGCTTAAAACCGGTGAAATACTCAAAGACAGCACGGCTATTGACGCCTATGGAACGATGCGCCTCATCTGAGATAACCAGGTCAAAATCAGTCGGTGAAAAAAGGTCTTTATACTTGTTGTTGAAGAGCAGAGATTGAACGGTCGAGATAACAATTTCCGCTTTTGTCCAGTCATCGCGGTTTTCTTTGTAGATGACGGACTTATAGTCATTTTTCAGATATCGTTTCATATTCTTCCATGCTTGATCTTCAAGCTCAAGACGATCGACAAGAAAAAGAACCCGTCTTGCATTCCCAGTCCGTAGAAACAGTTTAATAACCGCAGCCGCAACTAGCGTCTTACCTGTTCCGGTTGCCATTTCAAACAAGAAGCGGTCATTCCCTTTTCTTGTGGCATCCTGTAAGGCCCTGACTGCCCCTAATTGATAATCTCTCAAAAAACTCAAGCTGTTGACTTTAATAAACTCATTACGCTGTGATTCGTCAATCCATCGGGGATCACTCTGATAATCAGGTTTCTGTGTAATAGCAATGTAATCGGCGGAAACAATTTCTTTAGAAAGAGTGGCTGAATTAGGCTTGAACGATTTCCTGTGGTTTAATGATTCATATGTCGGGAAGGTGGTAATTATATGGGGATTACCTGTTTCGATATCCCAGAAGTAATGTATGTTTCCGTTAGAGAGGATGACGAAGCGCACGTTTTGGGATTGAGCGTATTTTCGAGCCTTTTCTTTGCCATCAAGTGGGTTTTTACTTTCCCGCTTGGCTTCAAGAACAACCAGAGGAAAGGAGTCATCATCTAAGAGCAGAAAATCGATGAATCCGTCCTTTGTCCTTTCAAAGTCCTCACCAAGTTCATTCAGGGTGTGTTCCGTAAGTTTGGAGTTGACTTCGAGACAGATGTTAGCTTTGCCTTCGGGGGAATCAAAAAATCGCCAGCCAGATGATTCGAGCAGCTTATTAATTTTGATTCGTGCTCTTGCTTCCTTTGCCATTTCTTCGTGTTTTCCACGACAAATTGTCTACCAGATTATTTCAATATAGATCAGTTGTGAGTGTATGTCAACTAGAATTGAAGACAGTAAGGCGTTCGCTAAAGGCAACTCAACAAATCGTCATTTTGTGCAATTCAAGAAGTACAATATGTAACCGTCATTGCCCAAAGGGTAAGCCGATGAGGGAAGATGTAGCGAATGTCCTCTGGTTCGGTAGGCAAGCCCACGGGATAGTGACAAAGTCCCGGAAACGAGGTATCATATAACTGGTGAGTAGTGCGCCGTAAGGGGAAACACTAGAGACACGTTGATTCCTCGACACGACACTCCACCGAAGGAGTAGCGGTTTTAGGAGTGTGCGCCTTCATGCTA